>Ga0209630_10002523_pt1 | contig 17595 bp, 21 predicted proteins | sample COG_01_FD_184745 | JGI IMG/M metagenome (GOLD analysis project Ga0209630, IMG submission 184745) | Pelagic Microbial community sample from North Sea - COGITO 998_met_01 (SPAdes) (version 2) | ecosystem: Environmental > Aquatic > Marine > Neritic zone/Coastal water | place: Helgoland, sampling... | reverse complement strand
GTCGTCATTTGATCAGATTGGCCCTGTTACTTCTTCCGTAGAAGATATGGCGGCCGTTTTAGAAGTCATAGCCGGACCTGACGAAAACGATGCTACCGTTTCGGAAACTGCAGTTCCAGCTTATTCAAAAAACTTAAAATCATCGGGTAAAAAGAGAATTGCTGTTTTCGAAGATTGTTTGACCGCAGATGGATTAGCACCAGAAATTAAAACGCATCTTAACCAGGCAATTGATGCGCTAAAAGCTGATGGTAACGAGGTAGAAATGGTTTCATTTCCCTATCTCGATTATATGGTGCCGTGTTATTATGTGCTTACCACCGCTGAGGCTTCTTCAAATTTGTCTAGATATTCTGGGCTCCTGTATGGCCATAGAAGCACGGAAGCACATGATTTAGAGTCGACATTTATTCAAAGTAGAACTGAAGGTTTTGGACCAGAAGTAAAGCGAAGAATAATGGCAGGAACTTTCGTATTAAGTTCTGATTACTACGATGCTTATTACACAAAAGCCCAAAAAGTACGTCGCATCATTCAGCAAGAGACAGAAAAAATATTGAAGGATTTTGACTTTATCCTTTTGCCTACAACGCCAACAGAAGCGTTTAAGTTGGGTGAAAAAGCAAACGATCCAATCGCTATGTACTTGGCCGATATATTTACGGTGCAAGCTCCTTTAGCCGGTATCCCTGCTATTTCATTGCCAACAGGAACTATGGATTCTGGCATGCCATTTGGACTACAGTTAATGGCAAATCACTACGAAGAACAAGATTTGCTTAACATGTCTAAATATTTATTCGAACTAATGGAAGACTAATGCGGCTGAGAATACTTTTTTCGTTTCTGTTTTTATCTGTTTTGGCTTACAGCCAGACGGGGGTAACAGCGACCAGATTGTCACAAATTAATTCTACAATAGAATTGTCTTACAATGGATATGTTGAACAAGCCATTGCTGACTTGGTTGTCAATAAAGACAATAAATCAGGCGAGTTACTTGGTAAATCTGCGCTTTATCTGCCTGAAATTGAAGACAGTCTTGAAGCACATCAACTACCACACGAATTGCAATATTTGATTCCTACCGTAAGTCAATACGACAATTGGAAGGTGTCAGACGACGGTGGATCCGGTTATTGGCAACTTCGGTATGTCATGGCAAAGCGTTATGGCTTAAAGATCTCCAGTTACATTGATGAGCGAAGAGATTACAGAAAGGCAACTTCAGCAGCAATCCCTTATTTTAAAAAGTTATATGAAGAGTTGGGTGATTGGCACGCTGTGATAGCAGCTTTTGTTAGTGACAAGGTTGAAGTTAACAAAGCCATTCGAATGGCTGGTGGCAAGACAAATTATTGGGAATACCACAGATTTTTACCTTTAAAATATCAATACGTGGTGCCAGGTTTTATCGCTCAGATATATACACATAGCTACTATGAGTCACATAACATAACACCTGAAACCATGGCCGTACCCAAACTGGAGACCGTTAATATCGATCAATGGGTATCGATATATCAGCTGAGTAAAGCTTTAGACGTAAAGTATGACGATTTGAAGGAGTGCAATGCGATTTACAAGAAACAAGTAATTCCGAATACAGACAAGGTGTACGCGGTGAGAATTCCGTTCGAAAGTGTGGGTAGATATTATGAACTCGGAGATTCCATATATACCTATCAAAGTCATGAAATTACAACGGGTGCTGTAGAACCAAAAGCTACCGAAGATACCCCAACAGTAAAAGAACCTGCGGTTGTTAAGCCACCCGTTAAAACTGGTCCAAGGCTGATGTACTATACCGTCCGTAAAGGAGATTATTTAGGTAGAATTGCAGACTTATATGACGTACGAATAAGCGATATGCGGAAATGGAATAAGATTAAAGGTGACAGAATAAACATAAACCAACGCCTTAAGATTTATAAGCCTGCTTCACAATACTCAAAATACAATAAGATAAATTCAATGAGCACCTATCAAAAGAATCAGCTCATTAAAAAAGATTAAACATCTTTACGTGCAACTCGATTCAGAGAAATACCACAAAACAAAGCAAGTTAAACCGGCAACAATTGTCTGGATGTTGGTGCTTCTTAATTTGGTTTTAGGATTATTGGTGTTGTTATTTCCAAAGTCTGAAAGAAGTTTCACGATAAATTCAGAAATCCCCTTTATTCATTTGGTCGATGTAGAAGACACCAGCACAAATACCGGAGACCTTAGGCTTCAGTTTGTGTCAGCTACGGATTTGTTTACCCCTAAAAACAAGGTTGTCGTTGATATTGATAGTGTATTAGGGGATATAGCGATGGACACTGTTGTTGAAGATACGGTTGTAATTGATACGAGTTTTAATGAACCTGAACTCAATAGAAAAATTCAATATGTCAAGGTAGAACGGTCAGTGCTTCATGGTTTTTTTGAGGCATTATTCGAAGTGGAGAATGGTTCAGAAGAGTTGATTCGAATCTTACATTATGGAGACTCCCAACTAGAAGGTGATCGAATTTCAGATTACTTACGTAATAAAATGCAAAACCGTTTTGGTGGATATGGACCAGGTATTGTCTTACCAATCGATGTTAGCCATGCTAGGGTTTCTATTAGGCAAAGTGAGAGTAGAGATTGGAAAAAGTATGCCATCTATAGCAAAAAAAGACATCCCAAAAGACATTACGGAATTGGTGGTTCTTCATATATGTATACGGGGAAATACTTCGTAAAAATTGGAGAGGATACTATCATTCAGCCAGTTTATGACTCTTTAATAGAGAAAAAGATATGGCTGGTAAAAGCATTAAAACAAGACTCCATCTCAACCGAAGATTCTTCAAATTGGGGTACAGTAAGTGTACCTTTTGATTCTTCACAATTTCAAATGGATACTTCATTCAAACCAATTTTGGAGCGCAAGGACGCTGCTTACAGTTGGTTGAAATTTAGATGCTCAAATAGAAGTTATCCGCGTGTAAGAAAGTTTAACCAGGTGGAATTGATGTATAGCGCTGAGGATTCAGTAAATCTCATTGTTTCGATTGATGGTGTAGAAAAAGTTAAGCAATTGCCACCAGCGCCATATGGAACTAAAACCACCTTACATCGAGGTTGGGTTAACAGTGCGGTGATGCTCAAATTTGCCGGCGTTTCACCCGTCGTTTTTGGTGTTCTGCTAGATGGAAAGAAGGGTGTGGCAGTTGATAATTTCCCCATGCGTGGAAGCAGTGGAACAGGGTATTCTATTATCAACCAATCGGTTTACAGAAGGCAATTACAAGCAACCAATGCTAAACTCATTATCATGCAATATGGAATCAATGTCATACCAAATCCTCAAAAAAGGTATGGATTCTATCAACGCATGTTTAGCAAAGAGATTGCGGCCATTAAAAAAGCAATGCCAGGCGTTAGTATATTGGTAATAGGGCCAAGCGATATGAGTCGAAAAGTTGCTGGCGAGTATGTATCCTATCCAAATATCACCAAAATACGCGATGCGATGCAAAAGGCTGCAAGGGAAAACGATTGTGCTTTTTGGGATTTGTATAGCGTTATGGGAGGTGAAAATTCTATGGTAGGGTGGGTCAATAATTCTCCTACGCTTGCCGCTAAAGACTACACCCATTTTAACGCCCGAGGAGCGCGCTATATAGGCGAGATGCTCTATAACGCGATAATGAGTGATTATACGCTATGGAAAAACCAACAATCTACTCCAACACCATAGTTTAGCCCTGTTTCGGTTAAGGGGATTCACAGATTTTGGTTAAATTGCATTAGGTAATATTTCAATATGCGTAATGCTAAAATCGCTGGAATGGGTTTCTTCGTTCCAGAAAACATTGTAACAAACGACGACCTTGCTCAAATGATGGAGACCAACGATGCGTGGATTCAAGAGCGTACAGGTATTCAAGAACGTAGATGGGTCATTCCGGGAGAAGATACCACATCTGGAATGGGTGTAAAAGCGGCAAAAATGGCCATAGAAAATGCCAATATTGATACGCAGGATATTGACTTCATCATCTTTGCTACGTTGTCTCCAGACTATTATTTCCCGGGACCAGGTGTACAAGTTCAAGAGGCTCTTGGTCTTGACACGATTGGCGCATTGGATGTTAGAAATCAATGTTCGGGTTTTGTATATGCCTTAAGCGTGGCCGACCAATTTATCAAAACAGGCATGTATAATAACATTCTAGTCATTGGGTCAGAGCTGCACTCAGGAGGTTTGGAAAAAACCACTAGAGGAAGAGGGGTATCTGTAATTTTTGGTGACGGAGCAGGTGCAGCAGTTGTGACGCCTTCAGACTATAGCAGTGGCATCCTTAGCACACATTTGCATAGCGAAGGGGCACACGCCAAAGAATTGGCTTTAATTGGACCGGCCACAAATCGCTGGGTTGATGAAATAATTAAAGACGGAGACCCAGACGATCTTTCTTACTATCCACACATGAATGGGAATTATGTTTTTAAGCATGCCGTAACGAGATTTCCTCAAGTTATCATGGAAGCACTTACTCAAAATGGGTACAAGCCAGAAGACATTGATCTATTGGTACCGCATCAAGCGAACTTAAGGATTGCACAATTCATTCAGCGAACCATGAAGTTGAAGGATGATCAGGTCTATAACAATATTATGCGATACGGAAACACTACTGCGGCGTCAATCCCCATTGCTCTGTCTGAGGCTCTGCAGGAAGGGAAGGTTAAAAAGGGCGATTTGGTTTGCCTAGCGGCGTTTGGTAGTGGATTTACTTGGGCCAGTGCATTAATAAGATGGTAATTATTTCCTTTAATCGACTCAAGTAATTTCTTTGTCTATTTTCCGCATTTGACCGGTCTAAACTGAAACTGTTTTTGTTGCTTTGGTGTTAGCTATATAAATACCCATAAGATCAAACAATTCTTTGGGACAAAAACAGTTAATACAATATGAGTAACTACCAAATGAGCATTAGATCAATCTGGCGAAAAATGGTTAATTGGGGTTTTAACAAAAAAACCTTGAAGTGGACGGCCGTTTTTGTTGTTTTGAAATGGGTAGTTACTCTTACGCTCGTTGCTTACTTTATTCGAGTGGAAAAATGGCATTCGATTTACTGGTTAATCTTTCCGGTAATTGCAGTGGCGCTATTTTTATACAACAAAAAGAAAAAAGAGCGTCGATAAGCTTGTATTCTGATCACTTTTTCTGTGAAAGACTTTCATTCTGTTTGCATTCTAAATTAGTTCAATTACAGACTGGATTGTAGGTCATTTTTAATATTTTGATTGAAAATGGTTACTTTTACACAATACCATTATTAATCTGTAAGTGAATTCGGAGAATCATATTGTAACGGGCATCAAAACGGGTGACTCAGAAATTTTAAAATCTGTGTATACAGATTATTTCGGTATGGTGCGAAATCTGGTGGTCAAAAACTCTGGTTCAGAGACAGATGCTGAAGATGTTTTTCAGGATGCTTTGGTCGTTCTATTTAAGAAATTCAACCATTCAGAATTTCGTTTAGCGGTTAAGTTTAAGACCTATTTTTATTCGGTATGCCGAAATATTTGGCTCACTGAGTTGAGAAAACGTGGTGGTAGAAACGCAAGATTGAAAGACTTTGAACACCACGTGGAGTTAGGTTATGAGTTTACGTCAAATTGGAAAGAAACTCAGGAAGAAGCCTTTGTTAAGGTTGAAAAGGCAATGCGGTATTTGGGTGAAAAATGTCAAGAGATTTTATTGATGTATTATTACCAAAAACAGTCAATGCAACAGATAGCTGCAGCACTTGATTACGCAGACGCGGATTCAGCCAAGGCACAGAAATATAAATGTATTCGTCAACTTAAACGCAATTTAAATCCGTGATTAGCGAAAAGGACATAGCGCTTATTGATGCATTTATTGCTGGGGATTTAATTGGCAATGATAAAACCGATTTTGAATCTCGGGTTAAAAAAGACCTGGAATTCGCCAAGGCTGTCCGTCAACAAATTCATGCGGTTGAGCACCTTGAGATAATGGGCGCAGTGACCATGGGCAAATCACTTCGACGTGATATGCAGCAATGGAAAAGTGAAGGAGGATACCAGCCATACCAACCTGAATTAATGGGTAAAGGGATGATGACAAAAGTGATTGCAGGCATCGTTTTCTCTTCAGTTGTCGGAGGAGTCATTTGGTATTTCTTTATGAAGGAAGAACCAACCAAGCCAGCACCTGTCAAGCCCGAGACTGAAGAGACTGTGGCTCCTGAACCAACGCCGACAACAGATGTGATAGATACGATTACAACGACGGAATCCCTAGTCGAACTGAAAACAAGCGAGGAGCAAATCGCTGATATGCAGCTAAATGTAAAGGATCCAACTACCTTTTCAATTCACGAAATAAGCGAAGAAGATGGTATTTACACCTATGAAATCGCGTATGACGATTATGTAGATGTTTTTCAAAGCAGAGATCCTGACATTGACGATGTTTTAATGGAGATGGCAGAACAAGCAATTTCTGATAATCAAAAAGTTAATGAGGAGAATAAGGCGAGAAATAACGCCGCAAAGCAACAAAGTGTGCAATCAGCACCAACCAATACACCAACTCAGAAAAAGGCTGAAGTGGAGCAAAAAGCAGAACCAAAAAAGAAAACAACGACCCAGCCAAAGCCACGACGCAAGCAACAAAAGGTTGACGATGATTTTCCTTATTAACGGGTGATTTGATTTTCTGTATTCCGTGGTTATTTAAATACTTCTTTAGAGATAATATAAGCGCATTTGCGTTTTGGCCATTTATCGTATTGAAGTCCCCAAAGCTCAAGTCAGAACAACAAATATTGCGTCATGAACGCATTCATTTAAAGCAACAAGTTGAGCTGTTAGTGATTCCTTTTTATGCCATTTATATGATCGAATTCCTTGTTCGTTTGCTAATACACAAGGACGTTCAAAAGGCTTACTTAGCCATTAGTTTTGAAATCGAAGCGTTCAGAAACGATTGGGATGATGGTTACCTCAAACGTCGAAAAATTTGGAGTATGTGGCGAAGAGGAGTTGGTTAAATTGACGTAAGACTGCACTTTTGCATGAAATAAGGATATTAATATATGTTTGGACTAGACAAACTAAAAGACTTCAAGAAAAACGCTGAAGAAGCAAAAGAACGACTTGAGTCAATCACTGTTGAGGGTACCGCTGGAGCCGATTTAGTAAAAGTCGTATGCACTGCGAGTAAAAAAGTGGTTTCTGTGGATGTGAGCGAATCGGTTCTGAGAACCGGATTGAAATCGGACGTTGACAAATTGATTTTGGAAGCAATGAACAACGCCCTTGCTCAAGCCGAACAAGTAACCGAAAGTGAAATGAAGGGCATCATGCCCAATATTCCTGGGTTAGGAATTTAATTAAAGGATACGTCTAGAAAGCTGCATCCTTAAGCCGTCGACATACGTTTTTTCTGTGGCGTGTGTAACTGGACTTCCGCCCACTTGTGCAATGAAGTTAACCGTATACAAGGGACTTATTACATACGTTAAGGAGGCCAGCAGGGCAACTTCGGATTTACGAAATTTCACATCCGGTATCGGGCTATCGGATTCACCATAGATATAGAAGTCCTTGAATTCATGTAACACGAATTGAGGTTGAAAACCAACACCCACTTGAACCTGTTTTCCAAGGTTATGTTTATAGTAAAGGGCAGTTGCAAAGAGTAATCTACCTGTTAAAGTCGTTGACCGATAATAAAAAGAGTTGTTCTCAACACTATAGGTTTTCAATTCTTCTGACGCTTGATTAAAGAGCAATGAAGACGCAAGGCTTAGTCTAGATTTCGTTTTTGTCAAGAAGTGAAACTCCCCTCCGAGGCCAAAACCATAACCAGAATTCCCATTTTTCGATGCACCACGATACCGCAATGCGCTGGTTTCGAAGTGAACCCTAGCTTTTCTAATATTCTCCGAAATATGGTACACCGAGGGTGTTTGGCTCATTGCGCTTAAGGCCAAAAGAGTCATCAAAAAAGTAGGTACTATTTGCTTAATAAACATGCTGCTTTTAATTGTAAGGTTTTAAATCGATGCGTCTGTTTGCTTAAAGTTTCGTTGGTGTAATCTCCGAAGCTTTGTTGTACCTGCGCACCAAGTTCGAATCGACCTGTGTGAAAACTAATGGCTACGTTTATGCCAATGTCTTTTGTTTGAAATCCACCTCGATTAGTAATGGTGATGTTTTGGACTTCACTGTTTGATTCTGGTGCGGTTGGGTAAGAAAGTTTCCGTGTTAGGTCTCCTGACATGCCAGTTAAAAAGGAAATTTGAGGACCAACAGTTACACTTAAGGATCTATTAAGCTGGTAATACCAGTTAATCGGAATGGTTACATATTTTAATCGCCGAACTACAGCACTGTCCGTTTGGGTGAAATTATTATTATTGAAAACATCATATTTCTCTACATAGGTGATCGGTCTTATGGCGATTGGATTATAACCTAATTCTACATGAAGCGCAGATTTTGCCGATATAAATCTTCTGGCATAAACGGCAAATCCAGTGTTTTGAATCGCGTTTCTAACACTAATGTCAGGTAAAATGCCAGACTGAATTTTGATACCAACTTGGTTGTGCACATACACTATAGGTTCTGGTTCATATCTATGAATCTCGGTACCCTCAATAATGGTTTCACCAGTAACGGGTTCGTCTTGGGTAATGCTGTCTTCGTTTGATTCTTCTATTGGTAGGTTAACTTTATTGAAAGAGGCTTGTTCATCTTTTGTCTCATCAAAGGGTTTCGTTGCCTGGTTGATAGGAACAAAAACGTCTTCCAGAATCCTATTCTTTTGGGCTGGTCTAGATGGAATCGGTAAGTCATCTTCGTGATTTATGTCCGTAACGTTAAAGGCTAGGTAGTTTAAGTCATAAGACGAATTTCCAGCGTATGATGCAGTACTATCTTGTTCTATTTTTGATGTCAAAGTCTTGGACTTAACCAACATCCCAACGACACCTATCGTAGTCACTGCTACGAATAGATTTAGATAAATTTTATACTTGACAAGAAATGCAGACCACCCACCTTGAGTTATTCCTCCGGCTTCTATGGTCTGTTCCATCTTTTGCCAAGATGTGTCCATATCAGGTAAATCAACTCCTTCGAGTTTGTCTTTAATGATATGTTTATTATTGGTAGTTTTCATTTCATTTACATTCGTTAGTGTGTCCGATTTACGATGCCAAACGCGTATAACTTCTCTTGCAACAGTTTACGTCCTTGGTTCAAGTGCCATTTACTTGTTCCGACGCTAATTTTTAACTTCTCAGCAACTTCTGCATGACTGTGGCCTTCTACTATATACAGGTTAACCACGAGTCGTTGTGCTGGCGGTAAGTACCGAAATAGATCTAGAATTTCATTCGAAGTCATTCCAGAAATAATATCGGTATCTATTCCAATTTCAATAGCCTCTTCAATTGGCGTTTGAAATTTGAATTTTTCTTGTTTTCGTATAAAGTCAATAGCAGTATTTACAATTATGCGACGAATCCAGCCACCAATGGCGCCTTTGTTCGCATACTGTTTGAGCGAATTGAAGACCTTTAGAAATGCCTGATTATAAATGTCAACGGCGTCGTCATTTTTAGATACGTAAGACATGCACACAGGCATAAGCAATGGGTAGAAGTGCTTATAAAGCTTTTCTTGAGCAACTCTATCCTGCTGCTTGCAAGCTTCAATCCAGTTTAATATATCTGATTCGTTGATCGACATCACGTTCCGTAATTACATAACGTAAAAACAGTTGTTGTTTTATGTCTGACGTAATAAAAATTGAAAAGGTTGGGTGAGATGGGAATTATCTTGAATTACTCACGCAGTAATTTTCTACTTCTTCACCCATTTCGGTCCATTCTTTCTGCCGACCCCATTCTTTTCCAAGAATGTAGTGCTTGGATGAAGATTTTATACCGTTGTCGTGCCAAGTCTCAAAAGAGCCATTTAGCTTGCCATCTGTATAGCCGCAATTTTGCATGAGTTGACCGTTAGGCCACCACATTTTACATTCCCCGTGCTGAATACTATACTTGTACAAACAAGCTTTGTGCAATTTGCCGTTGGCATGCCATTGTTTGAAAATGCCATGAATTTTACCTTCAATGTACTGAGAAACGCTTAGGACTGAACCGTCTTCGTGATACTCCTTGACTAAGCCGCTGTATGGATGCTGATTCATATGCAAAACGTTGTCCTTGAATTGGAAATCGCTTTGTATTGAATTAGAGTTGCTCATAAATGTGGATAAACCATCAAACGCTTGTCGCGGCTAGCGAATTACGCAAAGTTTATCCACAATTCAAAGACGTTGAGGTGATTTAATTTTTACACCACAATTACTTAATGCGCATAGCGATTTTCAGCTAAATCAAATGGGTAAACACATTATTCATCTTTTGAAAAGTAGGAATAATTCGTGATCAATGCAGAGTAGTGCCTACGAGACCGGATTTTCGGAAATATCAAAAGTGTACTCATCCGGATTTTTTTCATGTAAAAATTTGCGAGTAACTTCTTCTTCGTCAGCAGCTTGGAAGTATGAGGTGTAACTAGCTGAATCTCCTTGCTTTTTCCAGATAACACTATACGAACGTTGTTTTGCACGATGGTCTTTTTGATTAAGAAACGTTACTGTTTTGGTTAAACAGTCTATGCTACTCGTTCCTTTCACAGTATGCAACAACATGTACTCGTTGTGTCTCTGGTTGTAGGTCAATACGTTTAGTTTGATGGTCTCATAGTCAGACAAAAGATTAACGTGATAGTCAAAGTGACAAGAAACGCCGTTATCTTGTAAAAGCAATTCACCTATTTGATGTTGTAATTTTATCTGCTCTAATTTTTTATCAATCTTAGACATATTCGTTGCAATTTTGAAGAAGCAAATATCGGGAATCACAATTACGACACATGGAATTAGGACATGATTATTTTATGAAGCAGGCTATCAAGCAAGCTCTACTGGCTTTTGAAGATGATGAAGTGCCTATTGGAGCTGTTGTTGTTGTCGATAATCAAATTATAGGTAAGGGATATAATCAAACCAAAAGACTTCAAGATGCCACCGCTCATGCGGAAATGTTGGCTTTAACTTCTGCCTTTAATCATTTCAATACCACTATATTGGATGAATGCACGTTGTATGTCACTGTTGAGCCTTGCCCGATGTGTGCTGGTGCACTAAAATGGGCTAGATTACACCAGGTTGTTTATGGGGCCTCTGAGCCTAAAAGTGGTTTTAGTCTTTACAAGCCGTCATTGCTTCATAAAAAAACGGAGATCGTCGGCGGGGTACTGGAGCAAGAGTGCAAAGATTTAATGCAAACGTTTTTTGAAGCGAAGCGCGATTAATCCACGGCCATAAAATAGTGGTTGATTACACGCGAGAAATGCACCAATCCAACTCTGCGTATATGCGCTTTTTCTGAATTGGTCGTCTTATTCATTCCTATTTGCCCAAGAAGGGATTGGGCTTGGATTATAAGAACGATGACTATAACGACTTGTGGTAAGTGTCTCATTTGATGACATCAATTAGTTTCACTTCGCCATTTTCAGTGATCATAACGAACTTCTTTTCAACTTCTGTTTTGGTCACCGTTTTTACTTGAACTTTAGGCTTTTGCGTAAACTTGATTTTCATATTCATGGTATATTGAATACTTGGCTTCACCACTTTGGGATGTAAAATGATATCAAAATTGTTGAATGGTAGATAATCGTAATACATACTTGGCGAAACAATGGTCTTAACTGGTGCCATTAGCTCTTGATTTTTATCTAATAGCTTGTCGTAAGACATTCGTGTTAAACCTGAGTAAGGAGTGTATCTGGCAATGGGGTACACCGCTGCGGTCTTTTCAGATAGTTTGCGATCAAAAGAGTCCAAGTCAACACCAACTTCGTCGTACCGTTTTTCCAACTTCTCGAGGTGAGACGTTAATATTTGACGCATGGTGTCGTAGTATTGAAAAGGGTTTTCTGCGAAATAATCCACCTTTACTAGGTCATATATTTCTGATTTCGAAGCTTCAAATACGATATCATTTAATACATCGTATTGCTCAAAAATGACCGTGATGTTCTTGTGCAACTCAAACCCGATTGGCATCTCGTTTTGACTTTTGCTAAACAATTTTTTGGATGTTTTAAGGCCATAGATGGGCACTTGCGAGATGATTTCGACAATAACATTGTTGTCAGTAATCCCGGCCACTTTAAGCGAATTTTTAAATGTTTCAATGCGCCCGTTGAGTAAGGTGTTAACTTCCAAAGACGTTTTTGCGATTTGTCGAACATTGAAAATTGCAGCATATGAAGTCGCTTCGACGTTCATCAATAGGTTTATATCCATTGTGACGTCATTGCCTGTAGCCCATTGCGCCTTTAATTGGTTGAGCTGATGTTTTATCTGGGCTTGATTACTGCTCCAATTATTAAACTCAATGTGTCGATAATTGTCGACTGAAATTTGGCCAAAAACCTGACCAGTAAAAATGGAAATCAGAAGAAAGAAGAATGCACGTTTCATGTTTTTTTTGATTCAAATCAAAACACAAGAATGCATCATGTCAACCCAGACTTAGTTAATGCGCTTAGTGATTAAGGCAACGTTATCGCATTTCATTCTTCCTATTGTCCACTATTTCTTGAACGCATTCAGGGTTTAGCAAAGTGGATATGTCTCCAAATGCATCAAGCTCGTTGGCAGCCACTTTTCGTAAGATTCTGCGCATTATTTTACCACTTCTAGTCTTTGGCAATCCACTACAAAACTGGATGATCTCAGGCTTGCTAATTGGGCCCAATGTATTGGACACCAATTGTTTAATATTTTGTTCCAGTGCCTTTGCATCCTTTGTTTGATGAGCGTCACTGAGTGTAACAAAAGCATAAATGCTATTTCCTTTAATATCGTGAGGGTATCCAACAACTGCTGCCTCGGTAACAGCCTCATGCTCGTCAATAATATTTTCAATTTCGGCTGTACCTAAGTTATGGCCACTTACAATAACAACGTCATCAACTCTGCCCGTTATTCTATAGTTTCCGTTTTGATCTCTTTTCGCTCCGTCTCCAGTAAAATAGAGTCCTGGAAACGCACTATAATATGTTTCCTTGAACCTTTTGTGATTACCGTATATCGTCCTTGCCATGCTTGGCCATGGAAATTTTATACATAGTTTGCCTTCTGCATTTTGCTCATCGATTTCGTTGCCATTGTCATCCATCAAACAGGGTTGAACCCCGGGAAGAGGCAAAGTCGCAAAGGTTGGAATGGTTTCAGTAATTCCAGACAAGGGTGATATCAATATCCCTCCAGTCTCTGTCTGCCACCAAGTATCGACTATAGGGCATTGAGATTTCCCAATGTTTTGATCGTACCATTCCCAAGCTTCTTTGTTGATTGGTTCACCAACAGTGCCGAGCGTTTTTAAACTGCTTAAATCGTGCTGGGTAACTAGTGATAGGTCACATTTTGCCAAGGCCCTTATGGCCGTAGGTGCAGTATATAAAATATTAACCTTGTGTTTTTCTACAACCTGCCAAAACCGACCCATATCTGGGTAACTGGGTACACCCTCAAACATTACTGTGGTAGCTCCGGCGCTTAATGGACCATAAACGATATAACTATGACCCGTAATCCATCCGATGTCGGCGGTGCACCAATACACATCGTTGGGTTGATATTGGAAAACGTTTCGGAAACTAAAGTTGGTGTAGACCATGTAGCCAGCGCAAGTATGCACCATGCCTTTAGGTTGACCCGTGCTACCGGAAGTATATAAAATGAACAAGGGGTCTTCCGCATCCATTACTTCAACTGGGCAATTCCCGGATTGTTGGTCGTACAAGTCGTGCCACCAAATATCTCGGCCTTCCAGCATAGAAACCTTTTGGTTTGTGCGTTTTAAAACGACTACGTGTTCAATTGTTGGGCACTGAGTTAAGGCATCATCCGTAATTGCTTTTAACGGTGTAATTTTTGAACCACGATATCCGCCATCAGCGGTCAATACGAGTTTACACGCAGCATCATTTATCCGATCAGCTAAGCTCTTGGCACTAAATCCAGCAAACACAACAGAATGAATAGCTCCAATCCTTGCGCAAGCCAAAACGGCATAAGCCAATTCTGGAACCATGGGCATATAGAGGCATATTCTGTCGCCTTTTTTGACCCCTAAAGATTTTAAGAGGTTAGCAGTTTTATTTACTGCAACAGACAATTCGGCATAGGTAATATACTTTGCTTTTTCATCGACCGCGTTGGGCTCAAAAATGATTGCCGTTTTGTTACCATCCTTTTCTAGATGGCGGTCAATACAGTTTTCAGTAATGTTTAATTGAGCACCTGCAAACCAACTAACCTGGGGTTTTTTGAGGTCGTGCTCCAAAACAGAATCCCATGGTTTTATCCAACTAAAGGATTCTTTCGCAAACTCACCCCAAAACGTTTCTGGTGTGTTTGTACTTTCTTGGTAAAGGGACTTGTAGTCTTCAAAACTACGGGCAAAAAAACGTGACATAGAACGGTAAAAATAGTATTTCTAATCGTACTATTTTACCTGAATTATGCCTTTATGCAGAGCGCAATATGTTCACCAGCTCGTTGGCCTGCACAACACCGCTCTGTCGCCAAATTGATTTCCCGTTTTTAAACACCATTAGTGTTGGGACACTTATTACATGAAGGTTTTGGGCAAGTGATGCGTTTTTGTCGATATCAATTTTAACAATCTTAACGTCGCCACCCATTTGGTTTTTAACATCACTTAAAATGGGTGGCATCATTTTACACGGACCGCACCATTCGGCATGAAAGTCTACAAGAATCAACTCACTTGATTCGACTAATGAATTAAAATTTGCCATAGTTGGTTTTACACATACGTATTCAAAAAAAGTGCCAAGCGTGTTTATCGTGTCAAAGCGTCGGCAGTCTGCCATGCTCCGCCATTGTATGCTTCAATTCCGTGACTATTTAAGATTTTTGCAGCACCGGCGCTACGCATTCCTGACGCACAACACGTAATTACAGGCTTGTTCCATTTACGAATGGTTTCAATCTTAGTTTCAATTTGTTGTAAAGGAATGTTTTTTGACGACTTGCCATGTCCTTGTTGGTATTCTCCAACAGTTCTTACATCAAGAATAATAGCCCCATCTTGAGCTATTGCTGTTAGGTCGGTGTTTGACCCAAACATTTTATTTATAAATCCAATCATAGGTGCAAAACAACAGGTAAATTGCTAAACTTGAATCACTTTTGCAATCAAAAGAATAAATAGGATTATAAACAATACCACTAAGTACCACATAATGAACAAGGCAGCAGTTATTGAAGCTTTACAGGCGCAATTGAATGCACAGTTGAAAGATGTGCAGTTATCCATTGATGCCGTAAACGAGTCGATAAAGGGAGAAGAAAAGAGTTCAGCAGGGGATAAATATGAAACGGCTCGAGCCATGAACCACAATGAGCTCGATAGGCTTAATACCAGCTTTCAAAAGATATTGAAAAGCGGCAGTATTGTGAACGGCCTGTCTAAATCGGAAAATTACCAGCATGTCCGACTTGGGTCTTTAGTGAAGACATCAAAACGGGTTCTGTTTTTCTGCACCGGTATTGGTAAAATCAACGTAGACGGTGTAGATATATTGACTATGTCAATGGGATCTCCAATTGGTCAAGTGTTTTTAGGAAAGCAAGTAGGAGAAGAAATCCAATTTAACAACTCCAAGGAAATGATTGAAGAAATTAGATAAACAAGGACAATGAGAATAGTTTCATTTAATGTAAATGGTGTAAGGGCCTCGGTGGGCAAAGGACTTCTAGATACAATAAAGCAGATTGGCGCAGATGTGTTTTGTGTTCAAGAAACGAAGGCGCAAAACGACCAAGTATTCAAGGCAATGGAAGATCTTGAAGGGTATCATGTATATGCCAACTCTGCAGAAAAAAAAGGGTATTCAGGTGTTGCGATTTTTTCAAAAAAAGAACCGATACATGTAACCAGCGACATGGGCGTAAAAAAACATGATACGGAAGGACGAATTATCTCAGCTGAATATGACGATTTCATTCTTGTGAATGTATATGTACCCAATAGTGGGTCCGGATTAAAAAGGTTGGAATATAGAAGTACGTGGGACAAAGCATTTGCAAAATATCTTAAAACGCTTCAAGGTGTGAAACCAATTATTGTCACTGGGGATTTCAATGTGGCACATAGAGCAATCGATTTGAAGAACGATAAGTCCAACTATAACAAAACGAGTGGATATACGCAGGTGGAAATTGACGGACTTGATAGAATATTAAAAACGGGGTTGTTAGACATGTTTAGAAGTCTACATCCTGAAGAAGTTAAATATACCTTCTGGAGCCAAAGATTTAATGCGAGAAAAACGAATGCTGGATGGCGTATTGATTACTTTTTGGCATCCAAGTCTCTTAAAGACAGAATAACAGATTGTGAAATTCACAATGACATCTTCGGATCAGATCATTGTCCAATTTCATTGGACATAGTCTAACCGCTATACTAGATTCATTTTAGCTCCAAAGGCATTAATCCCTTTGATGAAATGGTTATACAATTTCATTGATTTATGGCCGTCGTGTTGATGGATAAAGAAATAGAGACGGCGCAACCCTTCGTTTTCCCATTTGGCTATCCGCGTAATCCAATCATCTAATCGTTGATAGTCTGTTGGGTCATTTATCCCTGTGAATCGTATAAACGCAGTATCATTTGTTAAACGCATGTGCATCAAATCCCTGCGACCAGCTGTGTCAGTAATGATGTTAGTTATGTTGTTGGTTTCTAATAATGAGTACAATTCTTTTGAAATTGACGGGTCATTATACCAATCTGTATGACGCAGTTCCAGTGCTAAGGAGACATCTTTCGGCCAGGCGTGTATAAATGATGCCAGGTCATCAAATTTGGTTGGGTTGAAACTTTGGTGCATCTGGATAAAACACGGGCCTAGTTTTGAACCAAAATGGTTGATGGAAGTAAGAAATTTGGTTGTTTGTTCTTCGCAGTTTTTCAATCGACGATATTGCGTGATCACTTGGGGTAGTTTTGGACAAAAAGTGAAGTCTTCAGCCGATCGATTATACCATTTTTGAACATTTTCGGGAGGGAATATGCGGTAGTAAAACGCATTCATTTCAATGCAGTTTATATGATTGCTATAATATTCCAATTGTTTGGTGCCCACACCTTTTGGGTACAATCCCTGCAAGTATTTGGGGTCCCACTTTGCAAAACCAACTTGGTACGATAAGGGAGAAGTCCTTTGAGCGAACTTGGAAAGTAGCTCAGTCGTTTCAGAATGGTCATGAGGTAGAGAGAAATCTACAGTACTTATGTCTGATACAGCGCCAAATTTCATGTGTCAAATAAACAGAATTACATAAAAAAAGGGGTCGTTAAGAACGACCCCTTTTGTATTTGTTGAAGGATGGATTATTTCACCATCACTTTTTGATTAAATACTTGGTTGTGCGCAGTC
>Ga0209630_10002513_pt1 | contig 17649 bp, 16 predicted proteins | sample COG_01_FD_184745 | JGI IMG/M metagenome (GOLD analysis project Ga0209630, IMG submission 184745) | Pelagic Microbial community sample from North Sea - COGITO 998_met_01 (SPAdes) (version 2) | ecosystem: Environmental > Aquatic > Marine > Neritic zone/Coastal water | place: Helgoland, sampling... | reverse complement strand
TGCCCGCATCCGCTTCCGTGTTACCATGCGCACACTGTCATCGGCCGCGATTATTTTCCGCGGGCAGGGCGTTGAGCGCGGCGGCGGGCTCCTTCCAGCAGGCCTGCACCCGAATAACTCCTGCCTGACTGTTTGCCCCACGCAGCCAATTAGCAAATAGCCACGCGCCCCAACCTAATCTTGTCCACACGCGCCGGATTGCCCTGACTCTCAGGCATCGTCTCCGTCGCATCGTAGTGCGTCCACTCCTGCCCTGAATCTGGCTCGTTCGTCCTGTCGACGCCGCGGCGCCGCCTTCCCACCACAACTGCCGCGCCTGAAAACTTTCCCACCACAGGCAATCAGTATCGGTGGGCGTTATTATTATAAAATCGTTATGCATAAAAAAGAGGCACACCCTCATGAAATTCAGAATACCTTCGAAACCACGTACAAGATTGGCCCTTAAAAGCAAGTTAATAATTATATTATTCATAATATAATCTTAAAAGTTATTATTTCCTTCGTTCGCATAATTTACGGAGATATTCAACCTCCGCGACGCTTGGTCGAGGGGGCTTTACCGAGGTCTGAATGTGTGTGGCGAATGTGAGCGAAAACAATAACTTTTTTATAGCACAGCTAAACGTGTTCCCAACTTTCACTTCAACCTCCAACGACTTTGCGTCATGCAACGTTTTAACAAAACTCGTAGCACGTGTGCCGTGCTGGCCATGTTGCTGGCGCATGTGAATGGCCGGCGCGTATGGCTCGAGAACGAAGCGAAGCAAACTTCGGTGCGGCGCTGGGATGGACCTTCACGCATCGAGAAGACCGCCTGGACCCGTGATTATGCCGAGGCCGCCTCTGAGCACGCCCACGCCTTGCCAAAGAAGCTGCACGACGTGGTTGTGAAACGCCGAGTGCTCGTTGAAGGTCAGCTGAGCCCATGGATACAACCCTCAACGTTTCTACGGGTCGCGCTCTTAATCATACGTAACGCCGCACTCGGCAATCCTGGTGCTGGTATGATCCAGTCGATCCTGACAACAGAGCTTGCCTACACCGCGTTCACCAACCTCTTCGCGTCGTTCGGGGGAGCGTTTGTTAGCGATTTTTCTCAGGGACTCGTCAACGAAGCTACTGCCGGTAGCGCATGGGTCGTTGACGGTGAGACAACTCTGGAGAACGTGCTCGCTTCGGAATTCATCTACGGCGGTGCTTTCGGCTTCGAACAGTTTTATGGTTTTGGCTTCGAGATATCAGGTGATGCAGCTGCTGCCCTGCAGCAATCATTACAGCCTGATTTTGATACATTTTCTCGAGAAAGCGAAACATTCAAAAGCTATAATGCAACCAAGCAGAACGTGAACACACTTTTGAGGAGGAGAAAACTTCAACAAAATCGTGATCAGGAGCATAAACAACCGCCGCGCCAGGACAACCGGATTCTCACAGACGAAGAGGCGCAGCGCCGTAATCTTCCAAAGGGGGCTTTGCTTCTAACACAAATTCGCAAGACCCTTCCGAAACAGACGACGCGCTCTCAACTTGCTGGTGCCCTTGAGATGCGAAAGTATCGAGAGAAACGGCGGCGGATGCAGGAGGTTGGCGAGGTTCAACAAGGTCCTTTAAACAAAGATGGTTTTGCCTATGCTGCTGAAGGTCTTGCAGGTGATGATTTGGGTTTCATGACCGCCAGCTGGTTCGAATCGTTTCCTGCTGCATTGCCTCAGTCGATACGGGATAGGTTCGTGGCTCAGCTTGAAGAGTTTATCATCGACCCGATTGTTGCTGTGTCCCTTGAGATAGCAGTTGCGTTTGTTGGGGTAGTTGAGCCTGGAGCTGGCATCATATCAGCAGAGGTTGCAGATGACACTACATTTACATTTGACGTGACTTTTCATGGCTATGACGCCGCCGTTGACGTGGCAGCTGACGTCGAAAGAGGAGTTGGCGTCGCTGGGTCTGCATCTGCTGGGGTGGCAGCAGCTGAAGTGATTACAAACGCCGCAGAAATCATAGACGCGGTTACGGATGTCGTCGATGATGTTGAACTCATCACGTCCGCAAGTCTCGAAAGTAAGCGTGTTTCCGATCAGGTCGTCGAGGCGCGGGATGAGTACACCTCACTCGTGAACGGTTTTCAGTTGCGAAATAACACAATGCCTATCGCGGAACTCACAACACCTGATTTGGAGAAACTTTCCAGTGAACAAGATCAGCCCTTGCCTCAAAGCAGAGATGAGGGGCGGATCGATCATGATGGGCCATCTAGCTTTGGACAGCATGGTCGCGCCGGTCAAGAGGTCAATGGGAGTTTAGATTATTTTGGGCCTGTTGATTATGACTACGAGCCCTTTGGTGCTGTCTCAGGCACGTATGCAGTGGCAGTTTCTCTGATCTTTCTCGAGGAAATCAGTCTTAATGGCGGCTCAATTACAATACTGTGAGATACACAATACTGTGAGATACAAACATGCGAGCTGGGTGCATTTGTGCACGCTTTATTCCTGCCATCTCGTCAACATCACTCGGCCCTGACGTTGCCAAGACGTTCTCGTAACCTTTCAATCTTCCCGCTTGTGGGCAGACCACGCTCTTCAAGCAGCCTGCGGATTGTGCTGGCATCCATATTTCCAATCATTGACGTCGAGAATTCAGGAGGTCGTCTCGCCTCCGCTTTCATGGCAGCTTCTTGCTGTGCTACCTTTTCTTGTAAAGCAGCATCCATTTGTTTGCGAAGGTGTACTGATCGCAGCGTTTTGGCCTCTTCCCCAGCTGCCCGCTTCTTAATTGTTTCTGCCTCTTTCTGCATTTGCTGACTTAGACGTTCCGCGGCTGCAATATCTTGCTGCGCCGCATCGGTAGCAACTATTGCACCCACAATGACTGTGATATCGTCAAGTTTTCCTCCAAGCTTCCTGCCAGTCATCGCCGACGCAGCACTTGAAGCAAACGAATTAAAAAGTCTAAAAGGACCTTTTACTTTTGCAGCCTCGGCGACTCCAGTTTTCTCCTTCGTCAGTTCAAGTGCATAAGGTGAATCGCACATGGGATCTTCGGCATTCTTTCTTGCGAAATTTGCGAGTGCTTTCGATGCGGCCATGGCAGCAGAGAATGCACCTGCCCCTGCCACCATTGCGACTGCCTCGTTTGCCACTGATGCGATGTCTTCGTCAAATACGTTGTCAAACAGTCCGTCCGAGCCGACGATTACTAAATCACCGGGCTGCATCACAATCTCAAATTCTTGAGCCTCGCTTGCTAAGTCGACATCCTCACTAAGCGAAGGATAGCCCAACTGATACGGGCAGTTAAAGTAGTGTTCCTGCGCTGGGGACGCAAACACAACTTTGCCGCTGCGGATCACTCGAAATCCGCTATCGCCAAGGTTTGCAGCTTTAAGTGTTGTTCCCTCCAGCGTTACAATAACCATCGTGGAAGCACCCGGTAGCCTGGTATTTTCTTGTGCGACTTGGATGGCCTTTTTTGGACCGGCAGTTGCTAGAGGACTATTTGACTGCGCCGCATATTCCTTGGCAGCCTCGTAGGTGAGCACACGTGCATAGAGGCCAGGGTCAACCCCTTTTTCATTGAAGCCTCCGACGCCATCAGCCAAGTACATTTCTCCGCCTCCTTTCTTGTCTATGCGGACAAACCATGCGTCCTCTCCGCCTTTCGCCACCTTATCGGGATGCGGGAGGTTTGCACCTGCCGCTACAAGGGAGAGCTCGGAGGCGTTGGTTTGGACGATGCGCATGCGACGAGCTTGGGGTCGGGATATACATGCATTTGAATAGTCATGATGCCGCTTTGAGGTTAACGTTAGGCACTTAGAAAATGTAATCGGTACGGGCATGGTGGCAGGGTTGGGGTCGAATGGCAAAGTAGACACTTCCCACTAACTTTTACAATCAAGTAATAATAAAAATTTTCCAGGGAGCAACAGGAGTAGTGTTTAACATGATTGTGTGGGTTCGTTCCCAGGTGTGTCGGCATAGCCCCCCGCATGGTTATTAAATCATGATAGAATTGCGGTTACGTACGTATTACGTACACGTTTACATGTCATATGTTGATTATTATTATTGAATTGTTTGGTCGGTTGGTATTATTATGTATGTGTGTAATTTAACAAATAAATGTGAAATAATGGTTTATACGAAGGTAATATATAAACGCCCTCACGTATGGCAAACACCATCGGACAAATCTTTCATACGTGACTCAAGAAAATTGGTTTATTCCGTCCAATGAAGGAACCAACTGTATGTAACGCTAAACCAACGATTATAAGTTAACGATGTCAAAATGTGTGACAATGTATGGGGAAAATCAACCTTCGACCTTGATTAACGATACCAGGTGCGAACTATTTTTTTTCGTGCAATCCCCGTAAGAGCGGCTATGCCGAATAATAATTCTACACGATCGTTCGCTCCAGTGGGTCGGCATAGCCTGACAGGGATAGATGGTTAATTATTGTAATATGCGTTGTATTAATTATTACAATCGTAACGTAAACTAAACCATTAAATTTAATTTAATACGTACAGAAGAGACTATGATATTACGAAGGAATCCTTATTTGATTCAGTGATTCTCCTGGATTGGAACGAAAAATGATATCAATGTATGGGACGAATAGACCGTGATGTTTGATAAACGACCTGGTACCAGGTGCACCGGACATTTTTTACAGTCAAAATTTTTCCGAAGTGTGCAGATGCCGGCTATGCCGAATAAGATCTTACCTTCGTAATATTTATTTATTGCTTATCGCTTGTAATAATATTAAATAAGATCTTAAAATAAATAACAAGAGGTATAGATATTTAAATGTATTTAATAATAAGTTACGATATTTAATATTACGACGAGCATTAAATATGTTAATCTTATTATATCTAATATTCTAATATGTTATCATTATTTATGTTAATGATACAGTATTAGTGCTAGATGCTACCTTCATTCGTTCGAAGATTATGAAGATTACGAAATTAAGATCTTATGTAATAAAAGTTTCGAACGAATAGATAGAAGCGCCTATATATATGGTTATATTAATGTAATAATATGTAATATAGATACGAAGGTAATAATATGTAATAATTATGATATTTTCGAATAATGCATGCATGAATATATTGCATATCACGAAGGTAATAATAATAATTCTGCAGGGACGGAATGACTGATTCGGTGGGTTTCGAAACTTATTACGAAGGTACCTTCGTACCTTTGAAGGTATGGAATATTCGTTCGAAGGTAGCGCTACAACGAAAATCTGGATTCTGACTGGTTCACGTACGTTTCTCGAGTGAAACCATTGAATTATCACTAACTTGAATGCCTACACGAGAACTGGGTCATTTTACTGTTGAGCGATTTTTCGGCACCGGGAAAACACCCCTCGGTTGGCTTCACGCGCGCGGATGGGTGGGTTCGAGATCGCGTCCAACCCGATGCGCGTTCCCATCCATGAGAGGGTCCATGTGGACGCGTTCGTGTGGTTTTCCAATATGGAAGCGATCTCGAACCGGGCCGAACGGAACGTGGTATCAGCCGTCACTGGCACGCATTTTCGAAGGCCGTCATGCTTTATAAATGTTCACCTTCGTAATCTAATAATGTAGGAAAAACAAGGGAGTACCTGTTCCTACCTGTGGCTACGCACGCTCACAATTTCGGCATGAGAATATTTTTTGGGAAAAATATCTCCGTTCCTTCGTTGTTCCCAGTTACCTTCGAGGGTACCTTCGAAGGTACGAAGGTACAAATGAGCAATCCAAGAGGCGGACCTTGTTCAACCTCGCAGCCGTGGGCAGCTAGACATGAACCGAAGTGAGTAACATCCTGCTACATTTTGGAATTCATCATGCCCATTTGACGGGTCCCAATTTGTCTCATTCCAAGGACGGAAGCCGAAATCGTCGTGCCAAAGAAAAAACTTGACCTTCTCCGAAACTGGTTGGCTAACTATGGGCGTCAAGGCGAACCCCGAATCATGCTCATCGCCGGTCCTTCGGGCTCAGGGAAATCAGCTGCGGTACGTCTTATTGCAGCTGAAGCAAACAAGAGGTTGCTTGAATGGAAAGCTCCTGTACCCACACTCTGGCAAGATTTCAACTACTCGTGTTGTTCGGGGTCTGCCTACAGCTCAAAGTTAGACGATTTCGTTTCGTTCATCACGCGCGCTTCCCAATATCTGCCCTTGAGCGATATTCCTGTACCATATCTCACGGACAAGAATTTCACGGCTGTGCAGCAAAAGCCAGCCTCAAAAGGGTGCAGCGTTGATCAAGCTTTGAGAAGCAAAGATAGCATTCTGCTTTTGGATGACATTCCAATAGAGCAAGACGAGCGAGTACTTGAGATCCTGCGGCGTCTATCGCGCGAAAGCCAGGTCCCAGTCGTCGTGATCATTACACGGACTAATGACGGCGGTGGGCTGCATGGAAAGCCTGTCGGAGAGAGCAAAGATAGACTTCCTCAAAAGCAGCCTGCTTCAGGTGCGCTAACAATCCACCATCTGGTCCGGGCGTTGGATAGCTCTGGAGTGTTCACTGTTAGCTTCAACCCAGTGACAGTCCCTCGCCTCCTTAAGGCCATGACAGCAGTTGCACGTGCAGAGGGTATAGCTATACAGCATTCAACATTCACAGATATTGCAGCGGCAGCAAGAGGTGACGTCAGGTGTGCAATAACTGGTCTCCAGATGATGTCGACAGGATTCGCTGAAGATGTATACGCAATTCCCAGACAGAAAAATGACTGCAAAGAAATCTACAATTTACCGAAAAAAACGGCAACAAGCCAAGAACGCCTGTCTTGGTTGGCAACCATAACAAAGCGAGATAATTTTCTTTCCATGTTTCATGCACTAGGAAAGATCCTCTACAACAAAAGGGTATGTGTACTTGCAACATCTGTGACCCATCGCGGAAATGCAGGTGTACATTACGACAAGGACTTAGATAGCGAGAACATTCGCAGAAATTCGTTGAAGTTGCAAGGTGATTCACGGGCTTTATATAGATGTGTGGATGGCTTGGTAAATTACGGAGGGAGCAAAGATTTTCTGCAAATCCATCCATCATTATGCCGCGAATGGATGTCCTGTGATCCAGAGGCAGTCATGCTAAGTTCGGGCATGACCGTCGAATCCGTAATATCCTTCATCCATGAGAATCTTCCCGAACTCCTCTGCGAAGATGCAATCGAGGATGCGGCAGTGGCCTTAGGTTATGTATCTGATTCCTCAACAATAAACCGAAATGGTTTTGAATTCACAAATCTAGGATCCATGTCAAAGGCAACACTTTCTGTTTTTGACCGCGCAAGCACTGCGATAGAATCAAATGTAATTCCGGAACTCGCTTCGGGCTCTATAATTGCGAGGGGAGTTCTTTTTGCACCACATCCGTCACGCCCAGCTGTGCGCCGATGGTCCAACTTCAAAGGCCCTAAAGCCGGCAGGGTGTTACGAGCAGCTTCAATGAACATGCATGAGGTGCGCACAGTAGTTGCAGCCGCGTTGAATGGAGATTTTTCGATTGGTTCAGATACAGCAGCGGCTGCGGCAGAGACATTACCGATGTTACGCTTGATAGCATCAAGTGGTTATGAGGGCATGATGCGTGTGCCTTACATACCTGCGCGTTGGGCAACAGTTGTTGTTAGTAATGATGATGATGATGATGATGAATCATCGGTTGCCAGCTCCAGGAAGTCCTTGAATGACACATTGTGCGCTCCGCGACCAGGCGATGCATCGACGTTTGTAGGAAAGATCACAGAGAGCCGGTTTTCAAGAGATGTTCTGCGTGTGAATGTTGCTAAGGTACCTATAGACACGCCACCACCACATCATGCGATGGATGATGATATCGTAAGCTGGTAACTTGTTACTGCGATGAAGCAAAGTGTCGGTTTCTCAGAAGCTGCTTGTTGTACAAAGTTATATTAACCGATGTTTCACGTCAAGCAGCCGACGTGAGATCGCTGCAGCACTGCAAAATTTCGGGTTGGCTTGACGAAGCGTTAAAGAGGGCACCGGTGAACTTAAACATTTGTTTAATCACACGTGTAATCTATGCATGCCCCGATATGGATATCAAGGTGATGATAGAGAGCTGTGAGGCTCTCTTGCCGAACTTTCTCCACAAGAAAGTATTCGTCGCCTTTTATTTTCGTCTACGTGGCCCTCGCGGCATCGCACTGCTCGCCTCTTGTGACAACAAAAGCACCACAACACGGATGTCGTCACGGCCACTGGTGGCTGCCTCCGACAGCGTTTCGCTCGTTTGCTATAGGTCGGATTACACATACGCCTCAACAGGCGCACTCTATGGCTGAATTGTTTGGTGCCAACAACAACTTAACGAGATAAAGAGAGAGGAAAGGTCCATAGCAAAAACCATGGGTGTTTCACTCTTCAGATGACTACTGTAACAAGTAACGTTCGAAAGGTGATTTGGAGTGAGCCAAACAGGTACATGTTATTAAACTTAGGAGAAAATTTAAATGGGTTTTTCTGAGTTTGATCGTGAGATCGTTTATACATCATTTCACATGAAAACGTGCTCAGTTCCGAGTGATGGAATTCACAAATACGAGACAGTAGCCATGAATTAGTCGAAAACCTTGCACTCCTCGGCAGAGGGGTCGTCGGCGCAAAGGGCATCCATCGGATCAGCGGAGACATCCCCGCCCTCAATGAGGCCCTTGGCGACAATGTGGGTCAGGTCAACGACGCGCTGGGTGTAGCCCCACTCGTTGTCGTACCAGGCGACGACCTTGACCATGTCATCGCCCATCACCATGGTAAGCGCGGCATCGATGGTTGTGGAAACGTCGGAGCAGCGGAAATCAACAGAGACCAACGGTGTCTCGGTGATTGCAAGAACACCCTTCATGGGTCCATCAGCGGCCTCCTTGAAGGCGGCGTTGACTTCCTCTGCCGTGACGCCTTTTTTCTCGACGTTGCACACGAGGTCAACAATGGAGACATTGGGAGTGGGAACACGGAGAGCAATGCCATTGAGCTTACCCTTCAGCTGGGGGAGGACGAGGGCAACCGCCTTGGCAGCACCAGTGGAAGTAGGGACGATGTTGAGGGCAGCAGCGCGAGCACGACGGAGGTCGCGATGAGATGCGTCAAGGATGCGCTGATCACCAGTGTACGAGTGGCAGGTGGTCATAGTGCCCTTGATGATGCCGAAATTCTCATCGAGAACCTTGGCGAAAGGCGCAAGGCAATTCGTGGTGCAAGACGCGTTCGAAACAATGTTGGCAGAAGGGTCATACTGGTCAGCGTTGACGCCGACGACGTACGTCGGGATGTCGTTTCCCTTCGCAGGAGCGGTGATGACAACCTTCTTTGCGCCGGCCTGAATGTGCTTGCCAGCGCCAGGTCCGTCGAGGAAAACACCAGTTCCCTCGATGACTATGTCAATGCCCATCTCCTTCCAGGGGAGGTTGAGCGGGTCACGGTCAGAAACCACCTTGATGGGCTTTCCATTCACGGAGATGGTCGCGTCATCGACAACCTTGACGTCAGCATCAAAAGTGCCGAGGATAGAGTCGTACTTGAGCAGGTGTGCAGCAGGCTTTGCTCCGCCAGACTGGTTCACGCACACAACTTCGAGGGTGGTGTCTGCACCGCGGGACATCCAGCAGCGGACAAAGTTGCGCCCTGATCCGTGAAAAGGTGGCACGCAATGGCATTAGTTCCATAGTGAACGCGGAAGAGATGCGATTGTTGTAGATATTAGTATAGCATCCCAGTTTGATGGGTCAGGGTCGAAAGGAAAGGATCGGAGAAATACTATTCAAAAGGTGTTGACGTGGTAGGGCGGTTCACGCACCGATGCGACCAAAGCCGTTGATCGCGACCTTCACCTTCGCCTCAGTGCAAGTGTGAATGGAAGAAGCCTAGCCAACATTGAATGACGGAAGACTTCAGAGATGATGAAACAAAGTTCAATGGGTGTGCCGCCCTGGTTCACCTCATGGTTTGCGTGAAATTCGATCGGGGTGGATATACTTCGCACCTTCAAGGTCTTGGCACGCTTCAGTCCCGCAACGCTGCCGCGGAACTCAGCCTGTTGTTCCAAATCAGAGGGAGTGGAGCTCAATACGTGTGGTGAATGTAGAGCGAAAATCTGCTTCAGGTCGCAATTGCTCTGTTGTCGAAGGTTCGTAGCGCCTTTCCGCGTTGGGTAGGGCTTTTCGGATAAAGGAATGATAACGCGGACCCGTCGGGACTCTACAATGTTAGGTGTTGATATTCGCGCGCACCTTCAGGTTGGTCTGGGTGGTGGAAAAGGAAGCCATATTTCGATGGTGCGGGTTGTGGCGCTCGCGATGGGGGGAGTGTGAGCTGCTTGAAGGTTACCGGTTGGTCAAATTAGCACCGGTATATCACAGCTGTCGGAGCGTCTGTCGTTGACCAATCAGAGACGACATATTTGCGATTTTTCATTGATTTTGAGGTCTTGAGCGCCCGCTGCAACAATATGGATGAGATAAGATATTTAAATAGACCAGAACTCAAACGAACGAACGCACCAATAATGATGTTACGATTTTGGGGATTATGAATCAAGAACCGGTTTCAAGAACTTCTGCGCGCCCCGCGCCAACATTTAGCGGGGCACGATTCGGAAGCAGGACGTAGCCGCTCTTGCCCTTCGCGCACGCGGGGCTAGATTTGACGAATTCTTCCTACCTGGTCCGAAAGGCGAGCTCGTGCTCTTTACGGAGCACGAATCCGAGCGACAGCGGGCATTTGCGGCTTGCCGTGCGAAGAGGCACAGGCGACAACTGGAAAAACCATCACGATTCAGAAGCTCGGCTGCTGCACTTTCCGAGGCCCATGCTCGACGCATCGACTGGTCCATGTAAGCCGCTTCCGTGGCAGGCGGTGGTTCTCCATCGCTGGAAAGAATCAACAGGACGCGTTCCTGCAGCGAGGATCTGACGTGCCATCAATGCCGCGATGATGCCCGTCTTCCGACTGGCATGTCGCCATCTCGTGGAGTTGGACGTGAGCGGCGATCGCGATGGAAAGGTCCTGGCGGATCGACGAACATCGCTCCTGCCTATAAAATGGCACCGTGGACTTGAGGATGACATCATCTTGCATCGGTTCAAGGAAGGATTCCGGCAGCAACGGCATCGTAGCCGCGTAGCGCCCCGTCCGCCGCGCGGCTTCGACCCTTCCTCCCGAAAATGTATGACTATTTAGTTTGAGGCGATTTCGTTGCCGCGGGACCAAAAAGGACCCAAGAACGGTCTAAAATCCCAACCCGAGCTTTTACGAGTCGCACTTCGTGATGAACCTAAAATAACTCAGCCAAGTAATTTTTTTCTGACGTGCTCGCGTCTACTTAAAAAAGGGGTAGCTGTGATGCAAATATGTCTCGTCGTCCGGTGAAGTGCCGGGAGGTGTCAGTAATGATTAGCTCACCTAGCAATTAACTGTTCTTGTGTTGTGCGCGGCAAAGGTATTTTAGATATCAACATAGATATTATACCGGCTCCCTGAATCTAGATTATCTTGAGGATCAAGACAGCATGCAAATACCGAGTACCTCAGCGCTGAATTTCTCTCGCCGCGCGCACCATAATCGTGTTGAACACTCAAATGTTTTTTTTGAAATCACCCAGAGCGTGCGCAAAGTAGGAGATGAAAGTTGCGAAGCACCCATAATCAATCAGCTTCAGCAACATACGGAAACCAATAGCGACTCCACCGATATCGTACCAAACGACACGGCCGATTGGTCGGAAGATTTCCTGTGGAAGAGCATCTGGCTGTACAGCGAAATTCATAAAAAAATTGAGGGAGTCAAGTTTGTGAGCTTTTTCATAAAAATTGCTCGCAACTGGTGAAGGGTGCACCGCACAGACATCTATACCACGAGATTTGAGCTCAACTGCAATATTCGCTGCAAAGGAACTTATGTACGACTTAGTGGCGCCATATAGCGCGCTAAAAGGGGTGGGCTGACAGGCTGCTGCAGATGATGTAAAGACTACACAGCCCTTCATGTTTTTCGCTAACATCCGAGTAACGAAAAGGTGGGTGATTTGCATCGCAGATGTGGCGTTGCACTCATGGTTCAACATCAGCTTCGACAGGGGCCTATGCCACGAACATTTTCTCATAAGACGAAATTGCCATGTGTAGGGAAGGTGGAAAGTTCTTGGAACGTCGCACTTACTGTTTGTCAAAGAATCCGGTGAGCATGAATCCAGCATTGTTGAAAACAATTTGCACATCAAGATCTTTCGTGGCTTCAGCAATTATATCAAGGTAACCAGGAACACCTAAGTCCACCCCAACCTTAATGAACTGGCCGGACTTAAATGTTGTCTTAAGCTCTGACACAGCATCATCCAAAAGTCGATCATTGAGAGCAACCATGACGATGTTGAGTCCCTGACTAGCTAGTCTTGAAGCTAACGACTTTCCAATCCCACTTGAGGAGCCAGTAACAAGTGCCCACTGCGCGTCATATTTCCTTTTCAGGTCCTGAGTTGGCATGAGAGATACGACCAGCTTGGGAATCCAATATGAACCAAAAACAGCAAATACAATCGCAGCAAGCACGACTGATCCGTTCATCTTTCAGAGAGCGCCAAAACTTATTCGACGGCCTTGTTGAATGATTGATAAAAGAATCCCGAGCCCGATGATGCTTGTGCAAGTAGCTCTATCTTACGTTCGAAGGTACAGCAACAGATAGACCGGCGGCTGAGTTTCAGTAGTGGTGGATAATATGCATATATATCAGGGAGTGTGTCAATCAAATTGGTGAGACGATTTTTTTCGATGACGAAACTTGATTAACGATACCAGGTGAGTTGATTGGACATTTTTGCAGTGTTTCCGGACCGTTTCCTGTAGAATATGCCGAATAATCTTTAAAAGAAATGGTTTCGTTCGTATCATATGGATAATAAGAATATAATATATATATGATTATGTATTATATATGTATATTATTCAATTATTAATAAGACATATATACGGCGCACACGAATTTTACACCAGCCGAACCCTGTTGCAAACCCCAATTAAACTAACCCTCGACTACGGGGGCCACAGTTTGGCAAGGCAATAACCCCATGTTTAATATATATCATTAGATCTTAAGACATATTTATCATATTATATACCTTCGAAGGTATCATACAGTATAAAAATCATATTAAGATCATATATGAACGAACGAAGAATCGAAGACATGAATAAAATGTCCAATATTTACATCTTAAAGTGTTATTTGTTATTGTAAAAGTTTTATTTACTCTCAATATGCAGCGGTCCTCTGTCAGAATCAAGATAAGCCCGAGCGAACGCCTCAGTAGTCTCCAGAGCGCCGATACATGATCTCTGCAAAGTTCACAAGGCTTAAACCTGTAAGTTTCTCACATATTTCGGCTTGTTGAATGATCCGACCCCGACTTTCTGACTTCGCAAGTCGTTCAAGCAGATCGTCTTCGACCGTCCCAGCACGGAGAGACGAGTCCGTCCTGATATAAGCTCGCCGACAGCTTCTGGGAGGCAGCAACATTCCGAATTCTTCTATCGTGAGCAGCAGGAATCCCGACAACGTATATCGTCGGTGAGCCTTCCTCGTCGGGTTGCGTTAGGTCTTGGCACAGCGGTGCTCTGCTCTCAGACTCAGAGAGCAAAGGCTCTCGGTTTCACCAAAGATTTGAAGCGAAAGGAGTTTTCAGCGGATGAATTAGTTGCTTCAGACGCTTTCTCTTTTCGAGGAGCTTCTCACGTGGGAATCCAATACTTTGATTCGATGCAAGGGAACGGCGATGCCCTAGAAGTTGGTGACATTGCGGTGGTCCACTTCACGTGCAGGTATCGCGGACTTTCTGCAGTTTCTTCTCGAGAAGCTCGCACTTTGGGTGGTAATAGGACTATCGCGGAGCCCCTAGAATTCAAGTATGGAAGGCTTCCTGGAGAACTCAACAAGCCCCTGATGCGAAAATCAGTTGTTGGCATCGGCGCGGAGGTAAAATACCCCCGCCTTAAAATCATCACATTCTATTCGTCCCTTTTCACTTAAGTTTTTTTTTGTTTTTATTAGGTCCGTGTTGATCCTGAACTAGGGGAACTTTATGTCATAAATACTGCATTTAATGGACCAGCAGAACGAGCCGGAATGCGTCCGAACGACTCAATCATATCAATTGATGGCAATCGCAATCTACCTGAACGACCTATTTCTGAGATAGGTGCACTACTGACTGGAGAAATTGGAACAGACATCGAACTGGTCGTTAAAAGACGTATCAGTCGTACTGATGAGTCGATCGAGACATTTAAACTCGTTCGCGAGGTAAGTGAGCATCGACATTGCCTCGTTCTTTAACTTCATGTTGTACTTTGTTGTTGCATATAATGCTGATGCAGATGGTTGTTCGCTCTTCCCCCAGGAAACCACCGTGGTTCCAAAAACACGCAACGTAAACATCGAAGGAGGAGGCGGACTTTTCATTGGAGCGAGTGGTCCGAGGCCCCCACCGGTGATCTTTATCCCTGAGGTCCTTGCTGGCATGCGAACAGGAGGCCGCCGCACCATCATGGTTTCTCCTGATGTTGGCTATGAAGACATCGGCGAAGGAGAAATACCTCCAGGAGCTAGCTTCAAGTTAGAAGTTGAGCTCTTGCAAGTAAAAACTGTTGCTTCGTGAGCTCATCACGGCGACATAACAAGTGTATAAGTGAGCCTGGAGGAAAACATAAAGAGCATCATAAATATCCAGCATGTGAAATATACACATGTCATCACTTACCTGCAAAAGCTTTCTTTCAGTCGCCACAGTAAAATCTCTCACACTGCGTAGACTCTTTTCAAATCTGAAAGAGGAAAAGTTCCTCGCGAAATCTTCGGACACGATATTGCATATGAGTCTGCCAAGACATCCATCGCCAATGCACTGTAGACGAAACCACTTGGCATAGCTAGTGGTGGGTTGTCCTCATCTATCCTTTGACCTGTGACATGACAGACAAGCTTGCTGCGTGTGTACTTTGCAGCAGGGACAGAGCTTGACACATGGACAAATGCAGCCAATTGGAAGGGGTTGTCACCATCTGAAACGATGTCCACACAATTTAGATTTCGCTTCGTAAATTGTAATGATGAGAGGCCGGCGCGTACGTGCACAATCAACTTGCATTCTCCTGGCAAATAGTTATATGAACAGTTTTGCGTGAAGAATATGTTGCCAGTCGATATGTGTTGTGGATAAAATTCTGCGTAATCTCCCCTACACAGATCACTCGATAGTGCTAAGTACGCCATGGCTCGCTGGAGGGTTTCGGGTTCTCTACTAGACCAGTGGCAAAGATGACGCCGTGCGTAGTCCACAGCAAGTGGAAATTTCGTAGACACACGAGCTCAATGAATCTCATATAATGCAGCTAAGACACGAGACTAGAATCCCTGTGACTTATTCCTGCCTGATTTCGATCGTACCAAGATATGATGTTATGCTAATCACCTGCTCTAATTGCCGTGAGGATACGTTGGACATCCCCGAATGCACGATGCTCAACCAACGAAAATAAGGCCAACTTGTTCACGAGCCTGGCCAATATGGCGCGCTTTCCATCTCTAAAAGCGAAGTCTATCAACATTCGGTCCAGAGATAAATTCTGCGAGATTCGCTCCCTGGAATGCATTGTTGGACCTGGCGGAATACCAACGCGCACGCAGAACAATCTCATCTTGCAACTTGAAAGCTGAGAGGACATTTTTGTGATCGCAATCCAACTAAAGGAGAGACTGACATGTCAGTCTACAGGAAAAGCAGCAGAGTTAACCGTTGGTGAATACCTCCGTCTTCAGTTCTGCCAAGTTACGCTGTAAAAGGATAAACATGTCAGAAATGGGAGCACTTTGGACTTGCTGCGAAGTAGATAACTTTTTGCAAGAGCCGTCCAACAACCCAGGTGCACACGCATGAAACTCTAGAATGTTGTCTTAAAGTCCATGATCGGCGCAAGAGAACTTGTTCGCGGCTTTCGCTGATAAAAGTTTGATTTCACTCTTGATCCGTTCGAAAGGTGCATGCATCAACACCCACGACCACATCAGCTCAATCCAAAAAGTGCTGTTCAATATATGGAGGGGGAGAAACATCTGAAGCGGCGAACTGTAGCCTTCCTTCAATATCCATCAAGGCCGTAAGGAACTGAAGGTTCAGCTGACTCTTATGTTGGCTAAATAAAATGTAACCGGAAGCCAAAAACGTGCACTCAGTGGCGCCTCTCGGTGCATGGCGTTGTTGGCGATGATGGCGAAATTAATAAGTCCCTCAATAAGTTGGTGAGAGGGAAGCACGCCAAGAGTACTCCTAGCAGGCCAGTTCGCTGGTTGTGCGAAAAGAAATTAGACGCTTTTCCTTTCAACGGCGCCGGTCGAATCTTATCTCATTTCCGCGGGTCAACCAACCCTCCTCGATATGTTCTTGGTTCGCCCTACGAAACGAAGCCATCAAAGGGTGTGAAGGGTGTGAAGGGTGTGAAGGGTGCTGATGTGAAATCCTCCTGAGCTGAGGATTATATTTCTGGATTCCCTGACATTGGCTCCCGTAATCTTCCACTAGCTCAGTTGGTTAGAGCGTGGTGCTTATACGTTAAGAGTCAAAGCTCATTTGACTTTTCGGAATACCGCGGTCGGTAAATCGGCCCTATAGTGCAACGCCAAGGTCGGCGGATCGAGACCGCCGTGGAGGATATCAATGATTTTTATAAATGAAACATTCGAAAAAGCTATGAAACCTGCGTTCTCTGTGTCACCAACTTTTTTTTTTGGCCCGGGCGGGACCGGTTATCCTTGAGTTAATTCTTCCCGCACATATCCTGAAGCGTGCCACGCGCTGACAGGAGCGCATTTTACTTGAGCAAGATGCGCGCTCATGTAGCCGCTGACGCGCGAGTAACGAGCGGTTGGCTGTATCTGTAGGGTCCGCGCCGTGTCTTTAGGGGGTTGGGGTTGGGTTTTCAGGGTTTAGAGTTTAAACAGCCGCGAAGCGGCTCGTCGGCCACTTCCTGATGCCAGATCCCCACCCGTACGAGGTACGACGACGTCACGAGCGGCGCTCGCGACGGAAAGGTCCCGGCCGATCGACGAACATCGCTCCTGCCTGAGAAATGGCACAGTAGATCTGCATTGTTTCGTGGAAGAGTTCCGGCAGCAACGGGCAGCAACGGCATCGAAGCCGCGTAGCGCCCCGTCCGCCGCGCGGCTTGGAAAAGGCTGCCCCGCCATAAAACGCCGGCCGGAACCGTAAAATATCTCCAGAGTTACGAGTACAACACTTGATAGTTTTTAAGACTTGCTTGCGGAAAATCCATCGATTCCTGCTTCAGCAGAGATATTATTCCGCCGATCATTATCACCCCAAACCCTCGAACGTCGATGATGCGCGTAAGTGCCAAGACAGCCAACGCGGCCACTGCAAAAGCCGGTTCCGTAATCCGAACAAATGGCCGAGTTTCGTGCCGATCGGCGATCACTTGTAAACCGGGTTGGCGGCGCAATCTCACAACACGTGCACGGATTGCTTCCGTTGGCATCGTTGCAAAGGGGAAGACTATGTACGATAAAATTCTTGACGACCACG
>Ga0209630_10002512_pt1 | contig 17650 bp, 15 predicted proteins | sample COG_01_FD_184745 | JGI IMG/M metagenome (GOLD analysis project Ga0209630, IMG submission 184745) | Pelagic Microbial community sample from North Sea - COGITO 998_met_01 (SPAdes) (version 2) | ecosystem: Environmental > Aquatic > Marine > Neritic zone/Coastal water | place: Helgoland, sampling... | reverse complement strand
AAACAGGCATACATAAATGAGAAGTTCATCTAATTAATAAATAGCTCCACGATCAAGACCATCATATCCTCCTCGATGAAATCCTGATTGTTTCCAGCGCCGCGAGCTGACGTAGACCAATTTGAAATGGAGTTCTCCTTTCGATATTTGATTTACTTTTCAACCCGATAAACGTGCACAAGACCCAATAAACCCAAATATAAAAAAAAGAAAAAAATAGGCTCGTTATTAATTACGAACGAAACCACCTTCCTTATTTAATAATATAATATTTCATATTATCATATGTGTTACAATTATATTTATTAGATATTTATATAAGATCTTATATTATTAGATATTATTACGATATTATTACGATATTATACCATATAATCACATATACATATATATTACCTTGCTTGGTATTATACCTTCGTATTATGTATGGTATTGTTATTATTAGTTTTATTTAATATTAGCTTAAGATTATTATTAGATGTTATTAATAATAATATGATATTATATATGATATGTTATTATGTTATTATTAAATCTTAATAATAATAATATTATGACAACGGAAATGAAAGTATAATAATATCATATTTAATATATATATTATATGCATGCGCATATGTTTAATAAGCAAGGTTCGCATTTAATATAACTTGGCCTTCGAAGGCAGTTTCGGGCGGACCCTCAAATCCAACTAACTCGCTCTAGTCCGTGCGAGCTCGGTTGCGAGATGGAAAACAACTTGATTAACCGCAAATGTCAAACCGAACGAAACAGCCAAGCGATGCTTCCACGGAAAAAGTTCTTTAGAGCTCGAGCTCACTGCAACCCGCTCAGCGATTCTCAGTTTTCAGTGTGAGTCCTTTCACGCTCCACAATTTCTTAAGCCAGAGCGCTGACTGTACATTTTTTTACAGACCGCTTCGCCCCGACAAATATGACTGGCGAATGCAGTATCCTACGAATGAAGATTCGACTCGAAGGCTCTCAGACCCGCAGGTGAAGTTTGTTGATGTAGGCTGCGGCTTTGGCGGACTCCTCGTTAAGATTGCACCAGTGTTTCCAGAACACTTCGCCATAGGTTTTGAAATTCGGGATAAGGTTAGCCAGTATGTGAAGGAACGATGCAAGGCGCTTCGTAAATGCAACCATGGTCTTTATGAGAAGATTTCTTGTATTCGGACTAACTCGATGAAGTTTCTCCCAAACTATTTCCGGAAGGGCCAACTGTCCAAGCTTTTTTTCTTATTTCCAGACCCACATTTTAAGACAGCAAACCATCGACGAAGGATCATCCAGCGAAATTTACTCGCAGAATATGCATATGCTCTGCACAATGGCGGACTGTTGTATACAATCACGGATGTCGAGGAGCTCGGTTCATGGATGGCAGATAAAATTTCGGCGCACCCGTGTTTCCGGCAGCTCAACTCGGACGAAATACAGAATGATCAGGTGGTCCCAATCCTTTTTACAGGTACAGAGGAAGGTACGAAGGTCAAGCGTAACGAGGGGACTACATATTTGAGAGTTTTTAAACGCGTGACTGGTCCGATATAGTTAGAGCTTGACGTCATTTTTATCGAGGTGACCCTGCTTTCCCGGGAATTTAGATCTTGAATAAAATACTTCGCTGGACGGCAGTTGAAACCAAATGAACATAAGTTTTACAATGTGTATATCATGCATGCATCGCTATCCGATGTCGATTATTACAGATGAAGTTTTTGTCGTCATAAATGCTGTGCCGACTTTCAGTGCCAAATGAAAAGCAGCTCGAGAATGCTGGACTCGTCGTCGTTTCAGACGAAACGTCACTCAAATTGGTACCGGTAGAAGTCGAGGTTAAGGCCTGCGAAGCAGATGCAAAGAAAACTTCGAAGGTAGTAGATAACCTTCTCGAGCTGGATGACATAGATGTGGTCTACACCCAGTGAGAAATATTTCTGACCTGAGTTGAAACGGGTGAACCATGTTTGTAAGGAATAGCGAAGCGCTGGTGTTCAAAAAACCTTGAGGTTTATTAGATCAGGTCTGGTGCACACATATGGCTGGGAAAGCCCATTAGTAATCAGTCCTAACACATTAAAAAGGCGTTCCATCATTGTCGTTCTCGGGAACCATGAAATCGATGTCTAAAGTTTAACCGCTCGAGATGCAAGGTCCATGTTCGTTCTTCATCATCATCTCGAGCCAAGTCTGCAATTCTCAGCGCGTCAACACCTTTTGAGTATTTATGATTGATCCTTGCCGGCGCTTGTGCATTTGAGTGAAAAGAAATTGCTTCGAGTCCCGGTTGGTCTGAAAGATGGTATGAACGCAGCTGGAGAAGTCGTCTCCTTCGAACAGCCGTTGCATTTTCTTCAGCAAACGTGTGGGATGCGCGTCTAGATGAGGATGATATTGCAGCCCCAGCCAAAACTGCGACAGAAAGTATTTCTTCAAATGTACCTCTGAGTTCAATATAGTCCGCATCTTTTCCAATGAATTTCGCGGTATGATGACAAAAACACAAACCGAGCGTGTCCTCGTCAATGAATTCCGATTTAGCAGCAACATATGGCTCCAGTGCATCAATCAAGTCAGATCGCCGTTGGCGCGCACATTCACATGTGGACATTATGGCTAAAGAAATGAACTTTCTGCGCTTGCGGTACAATTCGTGTTTGCCATGACTTTCATATGCTTCCCATCGTATCGAACCAGCACATCGAACGATACCAACGTCCTTAAATGAAATGGAACCATGTTGCTCGACATCAAGACCATGATGATCACCGGAACTAAACGGGCGAAGGGCGTCAACATCTTTTCCATCGCAGTCTAAGAAAGCACGCCCAGGATTTTGAGCGGCGACCTGATGATGCACATTTCTTTTCAGAAAATCAATTAAAAATGTCGAAATGCAAAACATACCTCAATGACCTGCCCATGTGCTGCAAGGTTGAGATTTTGTTCTGGGCCGAATATCCCAACGCGGTCTTGGTAGATTCCATCCATCAGAAGTATTTGATCTAAATTGATGTAACTGACCAATCCTGATCCCCGGCCTTCAACACCTCTTTGCTGCCTTCCACCTAAAATGTCAGAAGGCTCGCGAGCTCCTTTACGAATGAAATAAGATCGAGGATGCGACAGCGAGGCTCGAATCGCGCGAGAGATATCTCTGAAAGGCAAGCGGGGTGTGCCCTCTCCCCAGCTATTACTGCCGTATGTGCTCACAAAGATCGGACAGTAAAGAAATTTATCCTCTGCAGAAGACCAATGCATGCCGCCATCATTTGATACTTCCACATTTGCCCTGAAACAAGGAGCCAGGCTACCTCTTTGCTTTAACAGTTGCTCATCAGGGTACCAAGACGGAGAAATGCAACGTATTTGTTCATATGTGTCGAAGTAACATCGTCCAATTCTTTGCTCAAGAATGGAGACGGGGACGACCTCTTCATCATCTAGGTTGGTACCTGTCTCGTTGTAAACAAAAAATCTCGCCCTTAGATTATCAGATGGCAAAAGGTCAGTACCATTGATGTAGATCTCGGTATTGCCACTCCAAGGACCTCTCGCCCTGTGAACACCCGCTTCCTGCTTCGTGTAGACGTTGAATATATTCGGGCTTGTATTGTTGAATGTAAAGGTCCCAACTGCCTCACTGTAGTGGATTCCGTCATTACTAACGCGAATAACTGCAATCTCAGAGACTGTGCCATATCGACGTGCGCTCGAAAGATTTGCATGCAGTCCGGCCCGTCGTCGGTGTGGAGTAGTGCACTGGATCCTATTATAACCGATCCACCTTGCTGGCGTTGTTACAATTTCAGAAATTTTAGTGTGAATAGAGCTCTCGAATGGCCAAAGTTTGCCAGGAAAGCTAAACATACACTTAGCAGAAGAAGACGGCTCGAATCTACCGTATGTTACAGGAGAGGAATGATTCTGATGGGTGAAGTATTCCAGGATGCGCTGGTCGGTGACAAGTATGTGTGGCTCGAGTGACGAAATACAATCGACTGTTCTCGTGAATGTGGATGATATGCAACCACGTGCTTTGCGACTCGCATTCTGCATGGCCATGGCCATGTGTTCTACAGCGTCTGTGGTAACCAGTGAAGAGTTGTGATGCAGATAGCTGCCTAATATATCCTCAGTGTCAAGATCTTGGATGAAGTTCAAGTTGGATCCAAGTTCATCCAACGTGCCTGATGATGGGTAGATGACTTTATAAGTTGATCCTTTGTAGACAACTTGAGCATGTTGGTTCGATTTGTGTATATGGGCTTCATACAAATGATTTCCTTCGCTGCGGAAACTGTTGTTCGAAATAGTCGAGTTTATATCACCTAAATATACTCGTTTGGTAAAGTTGAAGTTTGAATGAACTGTTGTAAGATTTTCCCCTGATCTAGCAACATTCAAAGTGATAGTGATCTGGGTTCCGCCGGAAAATGGACCTGTTGAATTGTCAACACTAAAGTCGCCCGAGGGCACGTGGTCTGTGAAAGTAAAAAGCATGAAAACTCCTGATCCAGGTACCGCTGGCGAAGCACTGCTGCTAAATACGACTCCGTCCAAGGAAAGGGAGACAACAACGCCGCCTGCATTGTTCCGCCTAGGAGTATCGCACGTTAGCCTTGTCTCAGAAACAACATGAGCACGGACCAAATCATGTTCTTCGCAGCCACTTACAAGTCCAAAACAACAAACTTCACGGCCGGTTGATATGAACCTAGTCCCATGGAAGGTTATTTTTGTTCCACCAACTTTTGGACCTGATCTTGGGTACAGTCTGAAAACTATTGGCGCGGCCCATCTGCCGTATGCCTCTCTGACAACGAAATCATCAGGCCGATGCCCGAGAGAGAAACCGACGCGTCCAGAACCAATGTCATGAATTGAGTGAGAATAGAGGTCAAGCGAGTTCGCTGCACTATTTTCCTTCCATGTTGTTGCCTCATTTCGTTTGGGAAGGGGAAAAATCCTGCTTGGGTTGAGAGACGCGTATTTGACAGATGCTGAAGATGGCGTATCAAGCGCGAGTGTTGTGGGTAAATCGCAACACACTAAGTCAAGTGTAATCAGTAAAACGAATTGACTGCGGAATCTGATAGTCTGCAGCTTCCAAAAGGCTTTCGGAATCATTTCATTTCGCCTCGCCCAAGAGCTGACTCACCTCTGCACAGCTGACCTAGAAAGGGCGTTTAACGGTTGTTTTGTCCGGAAGATCAACAGCTACTAGATGATGGGCGCGACATCTGAAACAACTGTAGATCATCTGGGTAGGTCAGCTACGATTCCTCAACTTGCTGCGCACGCGACCGAAAGAATGGCAGGTCGTGTATCTATAGATTTTACCTTCACGAATGAAGAATAAGGTATATCATAATACCTTCGAACGAAGGTACCTTATTATATTATTACTTACTTCGTAATATTTATAATAATATTATATATATAATATTATGTAATATTTATAATAAATATATGATATTATTAATATTTAGCCCCAAAAATAACATTTTCTATGAGACCTGTTCCAGCTCTAATCATAGATAGATCAGGCGCAGACTAATCCATCGGGCATGCACTAATGTCGGAAGGTCTGCCTATCGGTGACTATTAAATAGTCACTGCCGATAGTCACATAATAACGTCGGCCACTAGCAGCTAGCTGGCTACTAGCTAGTTTTCTGAATTTCATCAGGGTGTGCCATTTTTAACGTAACTTATTAACTTGATTATAGTTAAGGATAAGTCGCTTACGTGAACATGAGCGGAATCTTTATACTGTTTGCCCACTGGAGTGATTGTGTGGATCGTAATGATAAAATCTTTACGTTATTATATTAAATCGTTATGCATAAAAAAGTGGCTCACCCTTATGAAATTCAGAATACGAAGGTAATCATAACTCTTGCCTTCGTAGTGAGGTGTGCTATTATTAGCGAAACACTTACGAATGAAGGTACGCTTAATCAAGTATCTGAAAGTCGCAACGGTGAACAAGGCCGGGACATATCCGGAAGATCAGCAAAGCAGTGCCAGCTTGTAAAGAAAGATGGCGGATGCGACGGAAAGCCACGGCAATCTCTTTCCAATTTTTCTCTTATCTCTGATTCAGTTCTTCCTCGTCCCAGTCACGGTCTGGCGCGTCGGTGACTGGCTGCTCGAGTGCCTCACCATGTACAACGATGACAAGACGAAGAGAGCCACGAGCGCAGCGTCCGAGCCAGCAGATGCATCCTCGAAGTGGGGTAAAGCTCAGGCTGCGCGAGCTGCGCGTGCCACGCCCACGATCCGTCGAAAACTGCGCGCTCTTCTCTGCGGCTCCAACCTCGTGCTCGCGATCGGCTGGGTATTTTCTGTCTTACTCGTAGCGCACGTCACAAGCTCGCGGGTATCGGAAACCGAGGTGTTCGATCCCTATTCCATACTCAACATATCTATAGGATCGGACATGAGCGTCATCAAGAAGGCTTACCGTAAGCTCTCACTCCAGTATCATCCGGATAAAAACCCCAACCCGGAGGCGCACCTTTTCTTCACCGATTCTATCACTCCTGCGTATAAGGCGTTGACAGATGACACAGCTCGTGAAAACTTCGAGAAACATGGCCATCCCGATGGAAAACAGCCCGTCAGACTTGGTATAGCACTGCCTCAATGGATGTTTGGTCAAGATGGCACGGCGCCTCTTATTCTCTGCCTCCTTGTTGGCTTTGGTATCCTTCTCCCACTTGGGTTTGCTGTGGCTGCAATCATGAACTTAAACAGATATGTTGGGAGCAGTGGCGGTGTGCTGAAACAGAGCATACGGCATTTTTCCGGCGAGCTGAAGCCTAATCTATCGATTGCAAAGGTACCAAAGCTACTCTCCGTCGCTGCAGAGTACATACAGCTCCCTTATAGGCGTGATCATGAGGAGCCTGTGCGACGGTTGCTAACAGTACTTCGCAGTGAATATGACCACAAGGATCCAAAATTTCAAAGGCGACATCCGGCAGTTTTGAAAGCGCACATGTTACTCCTAGCGCAAGCCTGTAGAAAAACAGAAGATGTAGACGCGTCGCTTGAGGCTGATCTGAAGTTAGTTGTGGCCGCGATGCCAAGGCTGTGGGACGAGGCCCTGAAGTTGGCATTCTTGCCGCATAACCAACTTGGATACTGCCATCTGCGCCCAGTGCTCAGCCTTCTTGAGTTTGCACAGTGTGTCACGCAAGCTGTTGCACCATCCGTCCGCAGGGGAGATAACTCCGAAGGTTTGGCATCTTTGCTTCAGCTACCACACATAGATGAGAGGGCTGCAGCACAGCTGACACGCGCGAAGTGTCGGTCACTCCGCGATCTTTTGGCGAATTCAAGAACAGGGTCTGCAAGGCGCGAGCTTTTTTCTCAAGTGGGCCTAACTGCAGGTCAGATAATAGATACCGAAACTTTTTTAAGATTTGCCCCAAGGATCGAATCGCTCCATGCGATGTTTGAGACTGAAGGAGAGGATGAAATCTGCGGTATGGATATTGTAACATGCACGGTAACCCTCAGAATATGCCGTGGTCCCTGCACAGATGAAGCCAACAGCATGATCATTGTCAACAAGGATGATCAACCCCCCCTTCCATTTTGCCACCATTTTGAGCGAAGTGAAGGCTGGTGGCTTTTGGTAGCGGACCCGGCAGCGAACACGGTGCTATCTCACCAGAGGCTCGATAATCTGGTGCTTTGTGATGCTCAGTCTAAAGCCAACGGAACAACAATACAGCTCCAGTTCCCTGTGGTTAACCCTGGCTCTTACTCGGTTGTGATTATCCTCTTGTCGGATTACTGGATCGGGGCCGATGCAAGATGCTCCATCAAGCTGAAGGTAATGAGACGCACTAATGATATCTTGGCGGCACGTGCAGGCAGGGCAAAGGATGGGGAACCAGCCAAAAGTGTTACCCAATCGTCAACTGATGAGGCTGGCAAAGATGCACCTGCAGAGACTCGTGCTTCCGAAATTTCCGATTCGGACGACGATTTCGCAGCACTGGCATACGGTGGTGACTACCCTTCGGAAGAGACGGGTACAGAGGAGTCATCGGATGATGAGGACGAATTCTTCGGGCGCAACTCTGCAGACATGGAGGAAAGGAGGGCTGCAAGAGTGCAGCGCATCTCCAAAAACGCGGCCCAACCTGTGACGAAGCCTGTAAATAAGTCTGCAGAATCGCTTTGCTCTGATGCAGCAACATGTGTACGAACTGATGACGAGAGGCTGCCAGGGCCTGGCAAAGTAACCTCTTAGGCGCAGAGAACTTGAGCGCTGTGCTTTAATTTTTCCCTTTTGGTAAATGTTAAAAGATCTTTTTCGCTAACAAGTGTCTACCAACGAACCAACGAAAAGCGACTTCGCTCGTGCGATTTTTATTTATCGGGAATCTCGATGTCACCATCTTCAATGGATTGCTGCACATCTTGAGGGTCCTCTCCCTCGACGGTGCACCCTGTTGACTTCGCTGTGCCGAGAATCTCTTTGACAGTTCCCTTGAGCTCCTTTGCCATAGACCTTGGACGCATTATGCGTGCGATTTCGATTACATCATCCAGGCTAATGTTGCCGGAGTGCTTGACGTGTTTGACCTTGAAGAAGGAGGAGGACAAATGGTAAGGGGAGAGATAAAAAAGAAGGGGGACGCAGTTCGGAATGCAACAGGCAAATCAAGACGCAGGGACTGAGGGAGCCAGCCATCACAAAGCGCCAGCTATGTTTTCACCGGTTTCAATATACAATTGCCGTGATGAAAATACGCTCATCATAGCCGTGGGCATGATATGATGGTGGAAGATGGGTGGGCCGCAGAAGGCAGAAAACTCCACACCTTTTTTCGATCGCGGGGCGGTTCCTTGAGAGCCTTAATGACGAGCGCAGAGGCAGAGGGGACTACAGAAACCTTCGCCTGTCGGTTCTGCACAGTAAGCTTGACAGTCACGCGAAGGCCGTTCCAGTCTTTCTTAGTTTCTTTGGCGATATCCTCCCCAACCTTTTTTGGAGAGAGACCCAGCGGACCGATCTTGGGGGCGAGAGAGGAGGCAGCCCCTACTTCACCACCAGTGGCACGGAGGAAGACCTCAATAACGGAAGAGGGATCGAACTTGGGGGGCATCCTGCTTGAACAAGGCATCGTCAAGTTTTTCGTAGAATATCAGTCACGGGAAGAGAAGCACACGAGCTCGAAAGCTGCCGAAGAACCGGAGTCGGGGTTCGGCCGTCTGCACGGGGAAGACGAGATGCAGCGAAACCCTATTAAGATGACCCTATCGGAGGAGCCAAACAGGGCTCGTACATGCGCGGGTGAATACAAGTAACAATGACGCTGACGATGTGTTGTGTGCGCACCTGAATTTTCGTGGACCGGGCTTGCGACCTTGAGGCGAGACCGTCGTTGTGGTTCAGCAGGAGTTGGAAAGCCCTAGAAGTAGCATGATTTTGCTTCATGGTATTTATTGCTTCGAAGGCATTTATATTTACATCATCATATTATTAAATAAAGAAGGGTAGATAAAATATGATTATGTACGACGAGATGTTTTTTTTCCTATGGCGCCTAGTCAGGCCTAATCAGAACGGCGAGCGCGCTGGACCGCTTGCAAAGATGCTGCTGGGCGCCAAACACGGAGGGCGACCTCGTAACGTGTCGCGCATTATCGTCGAGGGGTATTTCGCTCTTTGAGTGCTCCCAACGTGTTCTACAGCGATGTTTTGTCATTTAGATCAATATACCGAATTCTGTTACAGATATTCGGTTGTATGACCAAAAAGTTCAATCGATTTCGTGTGTGAAATTCGTGTGTTAATTTCAAGGGTCGTGGCGTCTCTTCGTGAACGCGGCAATCGAGCCGCCGCATGAGCTGTGCGATATTTGCATTTTTGGCGCCGAACAGCATATTAGCAAGCGGCACAGTGCGCTCGCCGTCCTGACTAGGCCTGTATAAGCGCCATAGGGGAAAAAAACACGCGACCCTAAATGTTTGACGCGAAGCGCGTGTCGGTTTTGCAACCGACCAGTGTTCGTATGGTAACCACCTTGCCGACCGAAAGTCAACGACATAGCGAGCTAGGTTTATTTATTAAATATACATAATCAAGCTTTCGTTCCGATACTGTTTCGTTCGTTTACTCTCACTTCATATTCTCGGTTTAAAACCGGGTTAAAATTAATGGATACGGGTGCCCCACAACGGAGGCTGTGAGCGTGCCACGTCGCCAATTTCGTAAAGTTGTCCTTTTATCTTGCCACGCCTCAGTCCTGTCAAACACACCACTTGCCACGCTTCTGCGAACGGCGACTCTTCCACGTCATAAACAATGGCTTCCACGACATGTGCATTCGGCATTGCCTCTGGAATCTCCGCACAGAAAGCACGATCCCGCGTCGCCTCGTTTTTCTGCCATGCAGGCCCAAGTCCTGAACACAAACTTGGTGGAGCCATGGTTGCAGCCGCAGCACAACTCGGTCGCTGCCACCAGGCTGAAGTGCAGGCCGCACTTTCGGAAGGCGTGCCAACTGCTGAGCGACGCAAAATCCTACGTGTGGCTCTTCTTGGGGTAAGTTATTTCATGCTTTACTGTTCGCGGACTCACGACCGCCCGCCGCAAAGCACTTAACTTGACAAAAGATGACGGCCCGTGATACATATGTGTGCTTTTCAGGCTGCAGCCCTGCTTCCCAGCACCGAAGCCTCTGCTGCAGACGATCAAGGGGTAGCCTCTTCGCGAATGTCATACTCTCGCTTTCTGGTACGCCTATCTCCTGCCCGTCCCCCTCCAATTTCGGAACCTTGCGCCTGGTTCAAGGACATAGCAAATATGTCTTTACTATTTTTTTGCAGGAATACCTTGACCTGGGACGAGTGAGGAAGGTCGATCTCTATGAAAATGGCACTATAGCCATCGTAGAAGCAGTTTCGCCTGAGCTGGGCAATCGTGTTCAACGTGTGCGTGTGCAGCTCCCCGGAACTTCATCTGAGCTGTTGAATAAGTTCCGGGAAAAAAATGTCGACTTCGCAGCTCATACAAACGCAGAAGACGGTTCCGCTGTTTTTCTCAACCTGCTAGGCAACCTCGCATTTCCGCTTCTTCTCGTTGGCGGTCTTTTCCTCCTGACACGCCGCAACCAAAGCAATGGCGGCGGCATGCCCGGGGGAATGGGAGGTCCTGGGGGCAACAATCCAATGGCCTTCGGGAAGTCAAAGGCGAAATTCCAAATGGAGCCCAACACTGGCGTTACTTTCGATGATGTCGCAGGCGTCGATGAAGCGAAAAATGACTTCATGGAAGTGGTGGAATTTCTTAAGCGACCCGAAAGGTTCACGTCAGTCGGAGCCAAGATTCCAAAAGGTGTCCTCCTTGTCGGACCACCTGGAACAGGGAAAACTCTTTTGGCCAAGGCTATTGCGGGTGAGGCGGGTGTCCCATTCTTTTCCATCTCTGGATCAGAGTTTGTCGAGATGTTTGTTGGCGTCGGCGCTTCGCGTGTTCGGGATCTATTCAAGAAGGCAAAAGAAAATGCTCCTTGCATAGTTTTCGTCGATGAGATCGATGCCGTTGGTCGATCCCGTGGAACTGGTATTGGCGGGGGCAATGACGAGCGCGAGCAGACCCTCAATCAGCTGCTCACTGAAATGGACGGTTTCGAAGGTAACACTGGTGTTATCGTTGTCGCGGCAACGAATCGCGCTGACATTCTGGATCCCGCTCTTCTCCGCCCTGGTCGGTTTGATCGCCAAGTCACTGTCGATGTACCTGATGTCAAAGGACGCATTGAGATTTTGAAAGTGCACGCTAAGAATAAACGTCTCACAGAAGATATTGACATCGAAACGATTGCTAAACGCACCCCTGGTTTTTCTGGCGCCGATCTTTCAAACTTATTGAATGAAGCAGCGATACTTACTGGTCGCCGTGGCAAAGATGCGATAACTCTGATTGAGATTGATGACTCTGTTGACCGAATTGTGGCCGGCATGGAAGGCACCCGAATGACTGACGGCAAGGCAAAATCTTTGGTCGCATATCATGAGGTTGGTCACGCAATTTGTGGTACTTTAACTCCTGGTCACGATCCTGTTCAAAAGGTGACACTTGTTCCACGTGGCCAGGCCAAAGGTCTCACCTGGTTCATTCCAGGGGAGGATCCTTCCCTCATTAGTAAGCAACAAATCTTCGCCCGAGTTGTTGGTGCCCTTGGAGGTCGCGCAGCCGAAGAGGTCATTTTTGGACACGCCGAGGTCACGACAGGTGCCTCTGGTGATCTTCAACAAGTTGCCAACATGGCCAAACAGATGGTTACCACTTTTGGTATGTCGGATGTCGGCCCTTGGGCCTTGAATGATCCTTCATCCCAGGGAGGGGACATGATCATGCGCATGATGGCGCGAAATGCGATGTCCGAAAAACTCGCAAATGACATCGATGTAGCCACAAAACGTATTGCAGATGAAGCGTATGTTGTGGCACTTCGGCAAATCAAGGACAATCGTGAGGTCATCGATGTCATCGTCGAGGAACTACTTGAAGCTGAAACCATGACAGGCGAGCGATTCAGGGAGATCCTTTCACAATATGTATCGATTCCGGAGGAGAACATTCCGAAAGAAATAGTCATGGTATAAGCATGCTTCAACTTGCAGGTATGCCTCATTGCTTCGGGAAATGTCTTGCATGAGGGAACTTGACAGGCGTGTTTCCTGCTGTTCAGCTTTACCCAAGTCTGGCAAATCAGCTGGCAAAAGCTTCAAGTCCGGCACGAGCTGTGGTAGATCAGCTCAAATACTCGTGTATAAAAAGAGGATGACCAAACTCAATAAAATATTTAATACGTCTGAAGATATTTTTAATGAAAAAAAAAATTCCGCGGAAATAGATCTTTATCTCCGATATTTTTAATAATAATGAACCACGGAATAGTTCTTCATCTCCGATATTTTTAATGAACCACGGAATATAATGGAATATATAGTTCTTCATCTCCCAGACATATAGGCAATAATGATCCAACTCCTGTTTCATTCTTTCCTCAAAAAGTCTTTTTCCCCACATTACTTTGCTCACGATAGCGCTTCTTCCTCTCTTGTCTTTTGAGGTCTTTTCGCCACGCTACCTCTTTGATCAGTTGCTTGGATCGTTCATCTCTCTTTGATATCGCTTTGAATCTAACTTTACCAGCACGATCGTTACGAATGGTGCTTAGGTGCTGCACTAATGTTGCGAGACTCTTCTCTTCACCTTCAAGCACAACTGCGCGCTTCTGTTCAAGCGTGCGCCGTCTTTTCTTTGTCTCGATCTTAGGCTTCGAATCAAACGGAAGGACCCGCTGGAGGGATTTAGGCACGCGTGTTTTATTAAACACACGTGCCGGTCGTGCGATATGTTTGTAAATTGAATCGTCATTTATTGGAATCGGAAGATGCCGCTCGTGCCGAAGTTGTGCCACCGTCCGCATGCCCTTCCAGCTTCCATATTTCCCAACCAAGGAAGATATCACCGGATTGAAATACTTTGGAACTTCTACACGCACCCAGCTACGCAGGAATACGACATCAGAAAGAAGAAGTTTATCCTCAAATGAAGCTCTGAAAATTCCCTCCTCGTGAACTTTGGAACCAACATTCTCTGGTTTTTTTAATCTTTGCACAGACTCGCCTGATTTTGCTGCTTTTTTGACTTGTCCGCGAATACCCGAAACCGTACGCAATGCAGCACCCTCAAATTTTGCGACTTCTAACGCGGAATTGAACATACCGCGTATGTAAGCTGTGTTTTTGAACACTTGTATCGGAGATCCAACAAGCTTTAGTTTTTTCATGACTTTTATTGCGTGATCTACTTCCAGAACAGTGGCAGTCGCTGAAATCCGGAACGAGACAAGCTTTCCAGCCAGTGACTGGAATGCCACGACACCTGTATTCTGTGGGATCATCGGCCCATAAATAGTTGCGTGACAGTGCATATGTTCTGGAGTATACTTGATCATGCGATGGCGACCGTTTGCATCCTGCATAGAGTACACTGGAATCGACTGAAATCTGCGCCAGCCGATTGAAAAGATTAGAGGATCTTGATTCTTTAGCACTTTTGCAAACCACCTGTGCTTTTTCAAACGCAGATGTTGATAGCCGAAAGAATCCTCTGAGGCAAGTAAACCACCGATAAGAATGGGGCGATTGGGATCGAAATGTGCCACCCATTCGCGTGGAACACGTCTTAAAACGAGCCTAAGGTAAGAACCTGGACGGTGGCCTTCGAGAGCCTCGCGCGTCGAATCGGACAAACTATCAAGTTCATGATGCGTCTTTGCAACTCGTGCTTGCAACTCGTCCTTCACGTAGTCAAAGTAAGACACAGGAATATTTAGATCGGCAGTTTGGGCGCCATTGCCAATCTCCATGATTTTGCTTGGACAAAGCGACTTGTCTTTGCATGGAAGTGTACGTGTCTCCACAATCTTTTGTTTCAGATGTTTTTCGGTGATGGTTTCCTCAAATTTGCAGGAATTGTCGTTGAATGAGTTCCCCGCGGTTGTGCCAAAAGTTTCCCCAGTCTCTAGGTCCTCAAAGTTGCCGTAAATGTCAGCATGTTCCCCTTCAAGTTGCGCGTGGCTTATTGTAGCTTCTGTGTCTGTGCTATCATCATTTCTACCTGCAGCTGCTGTCCAATCGCCTGTCACAAATCTGCTGTTCAGTCCGCGATAATCAAGAGCGAGAAAGCGCCGAAATCTACATAATGATTTCGAAGCATCGAATGCATCTGAATTCGTGTGGCTTGCTCGTTTGAAGAAACCACCACTATCATCAAGTACGACTTGCATCTCACATTGCCGTGCACCTGGATGAGATTCGCACTCAGTTCCTAAAGCGCAAATGCTGCGTGAGGTTGTTGCATTCGGATCGCCCACATTCATCCCGATGTGTCCTGTGATGACGTCAACATCAATTTCCTTACATTCCTTGCTTCCATCATTTTCCACGGCGTCGCGGTCATCGTTAAAAATGGCTGCGCGTCTCATCCTGTTTGCCCTGTACTTGGGCACATCGTCACCGTCGTGCTGATCTATCGCTTGAAGACTTCCGATCTTTTTTTCTTGGAGAACAACCTTTTCTTCTGAACTCTCCACATCTTCCCCTTTAAGCGTCTTTTGTCCCACGAGCAACTGAATTCCCGAAAGAATTAATTTGTCATCTAGTGCTATTTGCGCGTCCTGCAAACCATAGACCATTCCAACGCCAGTATTCCCGATCTCAGTATTTTCTGCGCTGTTTACGAGGCTGTTCTCAGCTTTCTCAACCTGCCTCGAGAAGTTAACATCTCGGTCATCCACATTGACATATACAGCATCTCTGTCATATAGTAATCCACCGACATCGGACATTGGCGCATATAGAAGCTTGGACTGCTCAGCAAGTTTCCGTGACTTTTTGTCCGATGATGGCAGAGGACACGGGTCCGGGAGGGTCTGAATGTCATCCACTGTGCAGTCACCAACACCTGCGATATGCACAAGTTGTCCAGGTCTCATGTTGCAGCCGTGTAACCATCCATATACTGCGACATCACATTCCGAATATTCCATGCCACCGTCTCGACCCGGTGGTGTGATATCTTCAAACCTATCGCCAACAACATACGGATGTGTGCTGCGCCATGTGAGAGGTTTGAACTTTGCAGTTGAAATGAACCGTGCCAGGTTCAGGGTATCGCGTTTGAGATACTGCCCGTTTTGTGTGCCGTTTAAATAAAATAGTTTTGCGCCGTTGTGTATTTCCGACCAGAAACGCGCCTTTAGGGTTTTCTTCTGCCTGCGTAGTTTCTTCGGATCACTGAAATTGTCGAGGTGTGTCAGTACACCCATGACTTTTGGGAAACCATGCACCTGAAGGACATTTAGGAACTCAAAAGTCTCCATCTCGAAACCGTAACTACCGTCTACGACGAGCAGCACCAAGTCGGCGAGCTTTGCGGCGTCGACCATGGCATTCAAATCGTTGCCAACCTCAACAAACTGGATTCGTCTTCGCTTGCCGCTTACCACGGTAATCGGTCCTCTCACCTCAGACAGCGAGTGTCGGGTATAGTGCTTTACAAGTGAGCGGATTACCGTCGTTTTGCCACAAGCCGGTGGCCCTTGTACTAACACGACGTACGGTGGGGGCTCGTTTGACTGCCGATCGACAATGGGCACGCGGAGTTTGCGTTGCTGTTTCTCGGCTGCGATTGTTCGAGCCCTCTTGGCCTTCGAAGAAGACTTGAAGATGAACGCGCGGGGATTCTTACCCTGCAGTTTTTCATCACCGATGCACTCTTTTTTCCCTATCTTCCGTTTCTTATTTGCCTTACCACCCGCACGCGGAGGGCGATGTTCTTTGTGCTGACTCGGAGCGTCCATCTTGCTGAGCGCCGCCGCTTCTACTGATGACACGGTTTGCATTCTCGCTTATTATTACCTTCGTACTATTATATCATATCATAGTAATAATATATATATTTGTAAAAGTTATGCAGCTAATAATATACCTTCGTGGCGTAAAAGTTTATTACATGGGATGTAGTTTCGTGGCGTAAACAAATATTAAACGTGGGGTTGTAATGCTTAACTATTGCCCGTGGTCGAGGGTTCGTTCGTAAGGTTTCGTAATATTAAACATGCATGCATGGATAGATGGGGTTGTAAAAAGGCTAACTATATTTATTATGTTTATTATTATTACATGGGATGTATCTATTTTCGTCTAAATATTTATTAATATATTATTATTGCATATTATTGCCTGTGATCAGGAGTTAGTTTTATTAATTGATCTTCAATCTTATTTATCTTATGATATTATTAGTCCTTATTACTTGTATTGTAACTTCGAACGAAACTACTTACTTGTATTTACGAAGCCTGCTGCTAAAAATCCAGAATACGATTCAAAAATATGTTTACATACATGATATACACGGGATCGACGCGAGCGCGAGCGCAGCGCCACCCGCCGCGGCGGGTGGAAAGAAAAAAGGCGCCAGGGCTGCGGAAACTTACAACTGGCTCACGGGCGAGCATATCACAAGGTTGAAAATACACTGATGTGATGAGCCGATTTTAGCTGTAAAAACAGAAAAACTGCTACTTGTAGTCAAGGGCGTTTTGCACCTAAAATCGGGCTAAGATCGGCGTTTTATACGGAAGTTGAAACCCTGAACGACGGTTAAAATCTAGCTTCAATTTTAGCGCGGGTGCTTATCTCCACGCTTGCTTATTCTCTATATTTTACCTTCGAAGGTATATAACATTCTCATCAAAGTTAGATCTGACGCGTGAAGCGCCAGTGTGTGCTAAAATCCTTGACGGCTGTTTCGGTGGTGTTTCACCACGGTTCTTCAGCTTAGAGATGAGTATCAATTGTAAAGGTCGTCATCATCTTCTGTTCCTGCGGAAGCAAAGTGTTGAGCATCGCCAGCGCCAATATGTTCAGCGGTACCATCTCCCCCACCACCGTTGTTTCTGTTGTTTGCATCTGGAAAACGGAAATCGTTGCCAAAGCCACGGGACTGCTGCAGGGTTTGTGAAAATGCCTGATATTTTCTGATGTCAGCGTCACTGACAGAGCGCCGCGCGAATTTCATAGCCTCCTCGAA
>Ga0209630_10002504_pt1 | contig 17681 bp, 13 predicted proteins | sample COG_01_FD_184745 | JGI IMG/M metagenome (GOLD analysis project Ga0209630, IMG submission 184745) | Pelagic Microbial community sample from North Sea - COGITO 998_met_01 (SPAdes) (version 2) | ecosystem: Environmental > Aquatic > Marine > Neritic zone/Coastal water | place: Helgoland, sampling... | reverse complement strand
TTTTCCGTTGTTCGCGTACTGTTGTTGTTGTTGTTGTTGTTGTTGTTGACTCATTTGGTTCACGACGACGGGTTGTCCGTGCAAATTATAATTCACGAACGGAAACTGCGGGTGAAAGGTGTTGGTATTGTTCGCGTTGTTGTTTTGAGTATTCGCGTTGTTTTCCATCATCCTTTGCGCGGAATTGTTGTTTTGTACGTTTTGGTTTTGGTGCTGGGCGGCGAGCATTTGCGCCACGAGCGCGTACTGCTGTTGTTGTTGACTCGAATCTCCCATAACAAAAAGATTCGAGTCCGATGGTATATAAATAACGTTTTGTTCTTCTTTCTTTCGCGATCGCGCGTTCGCAAGATGCTCGTCGTCTCTCGTTTGTCCGCTCGTCGTTTGCGCGCGAATTCTTTCTTAGGTTAAATGGGGCAAACGCGAGAGGCACTTTTTGAATCAAAAAATCCCGTCGAAAAATCTGAAACGACCACAAACCGCTTTTTTTTATCCACTTTCTCTTCATGAAGAAAAAGAATAAAAAATATTCAGAGCAGCAGCGAAAGAACAGAGAGAGAGCACACACAAGTATGTTTCGCGAAACGAGAGACGAGGAGCGTTTTTGAAGAGATGCGCGCACCTCTCTCTCTCTCTCTCTCTCTCTCGGGGTGGTGGCACGCGACGACGACGACGACGACCGGAGAGAACGAGAACGAGAGAGAGAGAAAAAATCGAAAACTGTTTTGCAATATATTTTGTGCCTTTTCGCGCGCGCGCAAAAAAAATTTTTCCGAATCGTTTTTTTTTCTTCCTCTTCTTCGCTTTCAAAACGCACCACGCGCGATGCGTTCGAACAAAAACAACAACGACACAAACAGAAGAGAGAAAGAGAGAGAGAGAGTGAGAGAGACCTCTTTTTCCCTTTCACGCGATCGTAAAAATGCGCTTTTAAGCGCGTTGTTGTGTGTTTGCGCCGGCGTGCGCAAAAAAACCATTTTAATTAACCTTATAATAAAACAAGAGCAAAAAACTTTTTATCTCTTTTGGATATTTGCTTCGTTGGATTTTTTGCGCTCGTCTTTTTGGACTGTTTTTTTAAAGGTCACGTCTCGCCCCCAGTTTTTTCCTTAAAAGTTATGAAGATATGAACACGGAGAGCAAGAACAACAGCAACAACGAGAACAAAAGCCCTACCGGAAGAAGAAGAATACAGATAGAGGACATCAGGTACGCGAGAAATAAGATTTTGAGTGGTTTTTGTGACGGTGGTGGTGTTGCGACTGCTTTTGGAGAGTCATCATCGTCATCACCATCCCCCGTGGTCGCGCGCGAGGAGGCGTCTCGACGCGCGATGGAAGGGTTGCTGCTGCTCGATGATGAAGACGATTCAGACGACGATTCAGACGACGACGACAAGGAGGGTTTACTGCTGGAGAAGGCGATTTCGACGAAACTGTTACCCAAGGAAACGAAAGCGGTCGTCGATATGATCAGGAGAGATGCATCAAACGCGTTGAAATTCGCACTGATGAGTTGTGGTTGTTCCAACAAGAATCCAACAGTCGCCGGCGAGGTGTTTGCGACGCGAGAGATTTTATTTCCGGGTCGAGGAGGAGTTTTAGGAGAAGGAAAAGAAGAACGAGACGATGATGAGAACGATTTTGACGATGATGATATCGCCGATATAAAAGATAAAATACTGTCGCGGAAAACGATGGAGTTTTGGGAAGCCGCGGTGAGCAGGATAGAGTTTGAATACGAGAGGAGGAACGATAGCGCGAGAATCGAAGCCGCCGCGAAGCGGGTTCGCGCGCGGTACAACGAGTTTCTTTCCCAGTACGTCTACGCGTTAGACGCAAAGTACAGAGAGGATAAAGAAAACAGATCCGCGAACGAAGCGATGGATAATTTGAAGTTACGCGTGTCGTTGTTAAAAGACGCGGTGATGAAACGGAGAGAAGGCGACAAGGCGAGAATTTTTAGTAAAAAGTTTGCGTTGGAAGCGAAACATTTACTCGTGGAGTTGAAGATGCCTTCGCCGGAAGCGGTGGCGTTGTATCAGTTCGTCAGTTCGATAGATTTAGCAAACAACAAATAGAAAGAATAGTCGTTATAGTAGTTCTTCGATTAGTGTATTATATAATGTACAAATGTATCATCTCTCTCTCGTTTTTCTTCTCTCGTTTTTCATTTCGACGGGGGTTTAGACGTTTCTCGATACTCGGACGATTCCAGCGTGACCGTGTTTGTTTTTCCGAAGATGACGACCTCGGCGCGAACCACGCCGTCTTCTAACCGTTCGACGACATTTCCGTGAAACCCTTTGAACGGTCCGTTAAATATTTCTAAATCGTACGTCTTTTTCTTCGCTTTCTTTTCTTCTTCTTCTTCGGTTGGATTCTCCGCTCTCAACTCTGCGACCCGTTCCGTGCGTTTCTTCATCTTCACGCCATAAATGTTTGTCTCTTCTTCCTCTCTCTTGGACAAATCCATCTCGCTCATCAATTCTTTAATTTTCGCGTCGTATTCAACTCTGGACACAATCGTCGGCGCCGAAGCTCGGATTAAACTTTCAAACAACCCGGGGTCAATCGGCTCGGCGATTTCGCGTCGCGTCGCCTGTCGTTTCCCGAAACTCGTCGTCCCACCCGTCGCCAAACCTTGGACAAAGTACTCGCTCTCTAAACTTCGAATAGTGTCTTGAGACATGTTTGCAATTTTCGCGAGGATGAACCCAGCCTGTATCGGTTCGCCCTCAACAATCAATTGTCGAATTTCTAAATCCGTTCTCCCGTGCGTCTCTTCTTCGGCCAAAACAAACCCGGGGGGAGGTTTTCGCGGACACCACACGTCCACCACTCCAGAAACGTTCAAGCAATTTGCCATCGCCGCGTTTTCTCGCATTTCTGAGCATTCAATCGTGTACCACATCGCTTCATCACTGGAAGGCGAAGCGTCGCTCTCTCCTCCCGATGATGATCCTTTCGCCTTTTCGCTCGTCGACGCGTTTACGAACGAATTCAACAAATGATCTCTCGCGTACGACCGTTTTCGCTCCGTCATCTCCTCCCCTTGAAACGTCTCTTTCAGGACATTCTCCACGTTCGCCGAATTTGCCACGGTAAACTCCGCGTCTTCAATACCTGCATCGGTCGTCGCCGCCTCCGCCGCCGCCCTCCTCCTCGTCGTCGTCGTCGGCATCCTCCCGCTTCTCAATCTCCTCCTCTCCCGTCGATCGTTCAACTCTCGCGCTACGTTCTCTTTCGTCGACTCTTCTTCTTTCTTCCTCATTTTATACATCTTCAGTGGATCTTTCCCGTCTTGTTCGTCCACTTTGGCGTAGGCCAATCTCTCCGCCAGGTCGATTTTCTTCCCGGGCGATTGTGGCACTCGCAACTGTTTCAAACTTTCTTTCAATTCCGTCGCTTTCATCGCGGAGGAAATGGAGAGGAACTCCTCGAACGTCTTCTTTTTTTCCTCTGTCTCCTTTTCTTCTTCTTTTTCCTCCTCGTCGTTCGTTTCTTTCGTCGTCGCTTGAAGAACAAAAGAAGAAGAGAATCTCTTTTCGTCGTTGTTGTTGTTGTTGACGGCGCTGCTCCTTTTCTTAATCATCGAAGCGCTCGTTCTTCTTCTTTTACTGAGAGTACTCAAACCGCATCCTGCGCCGAAAAAAATCCTCGTCTGAATCCTCGTCGTCGTCGTCATTCTCTTTTTAATAATACTAATTTGCCCCGAAAGGTTTGTTGTGTGGTCGCGTTTCAAAGCAGCGCAACAATAACGTGCGTGTAATGAATGAATGGTTCGTCTTGTGAAGAGTTGTTTTTGCCCTAAAAAATGTTTGGGGACAAACGCACTCCTAAACTCTAATACATGTACAGACCCTGAATCAAACACTGGTTAAAAAGGAACCTTGAGATATTAGAAATACTCGGTCATTTCATATTACATGGAATAAATACTACACGCGTACAAAATATATTATATGTACTACGTTTGCTTGTCTACGAGTCTTGGAAGGACAGTTGCGAATCGCTCGTATTGAAAAGCGCGGGCGTGCCAGACCGAGACGCGTCGTCTTCATCTCGGCCGTTTGCATTTTCCTCCCGCGCTTTTACAATTGAACTCGCCGTTTTCAATTCCTTAATGCTCTTCTCGCCTTCTGTTATCGTTCGTATCATCATCTCGCTTTCCATGAGCTTTTCTTTCAAACTCGCTCGATGCCCAATCGCCCTTCGTAGTTTCGCCAACGCGTGCGCCTGTACTTCTTGCGCGTGCGTAATCGTCGAGTACGTGCTCAACATCGCCGCGAAAGAACCGCAACCTAACAAAACCCAAAAATACCAGAACATGATATCGCTAAAACCTTCGGGATAGAAGTCCCCGAATCCGACCGTCGTCAACGTAATCACGGAAAAGTAAAACGAGTTCACGTCTGTCCAATCCGCGCTATAATAAATAAAGCCCATAAAGAACCAAATAAAGCACAACACACCCGCGCTATAAAACGTCGTTTTCTCGTACGCGATGTTATGATTCGCTCGAATTAAACTCAATAACTCGATCAGCTCGCTCACTTGAATCTTCGTCGTCTTCGTGCATGCGTTCGAGTGCTCCAAGTGCCTCTCTAAATTTGACACCGCAACTTTTTCCCAACCGCCTCCTAAACACTTTAAAAACGGCTGCAACTCGTCGACGTGTATTTTGTAGTTCAAATCGATCGCCCCATACTCTCTGGTCGTTTGTGCGGCAAGCGCTTTTAACAGTTTTGACTGGTCGATGCTCAATCTCAAAGGCACTCTCAACCCGAAGCACCGAATAAAGACGTGTGTCAACACTCTCGCGATATCGAGCAGCATGTTCGCCAACGACCCGAGAAGCATACCGAACCTACCAATTAACGGCACGCTAAAAATTGCAATCAAAAGTTTCCCTCTGTAACTCACCGGACTCAGGTTCCCGTACCCGATGGTTGTCATCACCGTCGCGACGACGTAAAACGCATCCATCGTCGATAGCAACTTCACGCTCGAGACGTCCTCGCCACTCTCCAAAGCCTCCTTCTTTAAAAACTCATTCTCCACGTGCTTCAGAGCTAACGAAACGCTCGTGATCAACACTATGACCACAGTCTGCCGCCACAAAAACCTCAACGCTTGCCTCTGGCTCGGCAAACACTTGCTCAGTAACTCGCTCCACGAGTTCTGCGCATCGTTCGAGCATATCTTTTTCCGATGCAGCTTTGAAAAGCGAGAGAGCAATCTGGTCTCCAAAGATTCCCGGAGGACGAAGGACGGGGAGGAATATTCGTTGCGAAAGGATTGGGATTTTTTCAACGACGACGGTGGAGACTTTTGTTGGCCTCCTCCTCCTCCTCCTCCTCCCGAAGCGTAAGGCATCGGGGCGGTGCCTCTCTCCGCGTCGCCCTCGGTCATCTCAAAGTTTTGAAGAGGAGAGGTCTATCCATTTTTAGAATGTGGAAGCCACCGAGACCCTAAATACACTTGAGGCGAATTTGTCTTTTGGAAGAAGCGTCACATTCAGCAGACGAAACCACGCGCGCGCGCACACTCGACGAGACAGAGAGTCAGAGAGAGAGTAATACTACTACTAATAATGGTTGACGATGATGACGACAAGTACAACAAAAAAAAAGCGCTTCCGGTTCCTAAATTTACGACGAGGCAAACGACGACATCATCCTTGACGCCGGATGGGAAAACGAGGAAAGAGCGATCGATGGGAGGAGGTTTAGGAGGACAGTCGTCAAAGTCCGCGCAGAATTCACCACAAAATCAATTCGATTCGAATCGCTTGGCGGCGAAATTGGATTTCTTATCCGCGAGAGTGAACTTTGACGGCGAAGAGGAGACGCAAACGAAAGTACACAACGCGTTGGACCGATTGTCGTTTGCAACGCAAGTGCACCACACGGCGGACGCGTTCGGGCAAGCGCTGACGGACGCGAAGGAAGAGGTTGGAGAGTACGCTTTGAAAGCGGCGGAGTCGGTGGCGAGGTTTCAAGCGACGCAATACGCGGCGAAATGGATGCCGTTGGAAACGAACGTGAACTTGAAGCCGACGTACGTGAAGGTACCGGTGAGTACGGTGGAACGGTTGAAATTTTACGAGGACGAGAACGTGCGGCAGATTGTCGCGCAACATTTAATCGAGAAGGAGACGATATTAGCCGAGAACGCCGGGTTGAGGAGTTTAGTGCCTGGTTTGCAAGACGAGGTATCGTCTGAGCAGGTGGCAAATATTCGAGAGACGGAAGACGGCGTCAATCGCGCGCTGTTGTTAGCCGCGGTGGAGGAGATTGCAAAGTTGAAAACGAGAGTGACCGTGTTGGAAGGCGAGGCGGCGAAACATCGAGTCACCTCCGCTGGATTTGGGTTGATTGGTGTGAACGCGAGCGAACATTCTGGGGAGATTGCCGAACACGCGAGGAAGTTGACGACGGAATTGGCGAGAGTGGAGGAAGATAACGGAAGACAGAAGTGGTTAATCGGCGAGAAGGATAAGGAGATTGAAACGATTAAAGGTAAGTTCATGGATACGTATCAGTACTCGTTAGAGGAGAGGTTGCAGGAAAGCACGGAAGCGTTGGAAGTGGCGGCGAACTTACAAGGAGAGCAGTTGCAGTATTTAGAAGACCACGCGTTGAAAGTGCTGGCGAAAAAGAACGAAAAGTTGGACGATTTGGTCTACCAGTTAGAAACGTTGGCTTCGCACCGAGAGCAAACGAGAGAACATTTGACGGCGTTTTTGGAACGAAACGACGAGACAGTGGTGTCTATTTTGTGTTCATTGGCTGGGTTTTCGAGCAAAAAAACGAAAGAGATTGTAGAACACCGACGAAGTCGATCGTTAACTGGGAGATTGGCGTGGTTAGGGAAGAACTTGAAACCGGTGAGTAGCGCTTTATCGAACGCGTTGATGGCGTGCGCTTCTCCGCCGGGAGGGATACCGCGCGAAGGCGACGCGATTTTAGCAGACGCGGCGGCGGATACAAAAAATACTACCACCATTACTACGAGCAGCACGAGTGATGAAGACTCCTTGACGAAAGCAGCAGCACCGGAAAAGAACGCGGCGGGGGAAAGTAGCGATGATAGCAAAGAGAAAGAAAAGAAAGCAGACGGCGGCGGGGAAGCGAAAAAAGAAGAAGACAAAGAAGAAGCGCGAAAAGAAACGCATCCAGAAGAAGAAGAGGTACAAAAGGCGACGATAAACGTCCCCGAACGAAGCCGCTCGCGTCCAAAACCAAAAAGTCCTCGTAAGAACGAGAAAACCAGCGGTTTCCACGGATTCGACGACCCGGAAGCAGCCGCAAAAGAGGCGAAAAAAAGAGCCAAAGAACGCGCGGCGTTGCCGGCGCCGAAACTCATCGGTCGAGCCGCCGAACGCGAAGCCGAAAAGATGCGCCAACGAGAGAAAAGTGGCTTCGGGGGTTTTGGAAGCGAGGCGGAAAGTTCCGACGACTCCGATTAAATCGTTACTGTTGTTATTTATTCATCGTACGCGTCGTTGTTGTTCTTTCACCTCTTCTGCTCTTTCTCGCTACTCCTATCTTTTCGACTACTCTCACTCCTACTTTTATTATTCTCACTACGCTTACTTTTCTCATCGTCGTCATCGTCATCATCATCATCATTACCGCCACCCTCGTCGTCCATTTCCCCGTAATATCCGGGATCTTTCATCATGCACTCTCTCAGCGCGGTCGTTTCCTCGACACATTTCGCGACGAAATCTTCCTCGTTCGCCTTCGCGTCGTCCACGCATTTTTCCCAACATATGAATTCCTGTTTACACGACCCGCCTTTCATGTACGCGCAGAATCCGCACGTTTCTTCCTCCTCCTCCTCTTCCGTTGCTTCTGGTTGTTCCTCTTTATTCTTAGTAGTATCGTTCTTATTCTTTTCCTCGATTTCTTTTGCTTTCGCTGCTTCTTCTTTCGTCATCTTTCGCAACACGTGTTCCGTTACAGTCTGACGTAATTTCCCCGCACAAGTGTTGCACTCTCTCTCTCTCTCTCTCTCTTTCCTTCTTTCGGGAAGAAGAAGACGACGACAAAGAAGAGAGAGTCTCTCTGCCTCTCCGCTCTTTTAAACGCATAATCATTTTCTGTCCTCCCGCTTTTTCTGCGGAGAGACGCGATACAACGACGCAGAGAGAGAGAGAGCGTTGAAATCAGAGCGATGGCGAACGATGAGCGGAGGACATCCTCCTGGGCGACGGACGCCGCCGTCGATCTCCTCAACAGCTCGAAACTCACCTCGAACGCGTCGGAAAAACTGGAAAAACTGAAACAAATCGAAGAACTCTTTCGCGGGAACACCTTCAACAAAGACGACGACCAAGAGAGCGAGGCAAAAGACGCGATGACGGTCGTGTTGCGCCCGATGTTTGAATCGATCGTGACGGAAACCGATCCGCGAGTGCGCAAGTTCGGGTGCGAATTGAGCGAACGCGTGTGCGTTTTACTCGGAGAAAACATGTCCACTCTCTCGTCCGCATCGTCCGTCTCGTCGAGTGCGGCGGTGGAACGCAACGGAGGACATTTCGCGTCTGTGTTGGAGAGTTTGTTCGTCTTAGTCTCCGACGGGCAATTTCCAGCGGTGCAAAAGAGAGCGACGGCGGCGAGCGCGAACGCGTTTCGAGAAGTTTTAGTGAACGCGGCGATCGAAGGCGCGAACGTCGATCCGATGATTGATTCGGAGGGTTCGTTAGACGAGGGAGAGGAGAAGACGAATACACAGACGACGAAGAAGAAGACGAAGAAGAAAGAGCAATATTCAAACGTCGCTTTGATGTGGGAGAAAGCGTTGGCGCTGGCGCGCGCGATAAGCGCGAACGTCTCGAACGAAACAGTCAACGACGGCGTGCGAATGCAATCGGCAAAGTTTTGCGAAAGCGCGTGCTTACTTTTAGCCGGCGTCGGGTGGGGGGCCTCGGTCGTCAAGCCGACGCATAAGTTGTTGAAATTGGACGAGTTGGGAAAGTTGTCGGACGAGAAAAGGGACGCTTTAGGGGACGGGCTGAAAGTAACCATCGAGAAAGGCGCGAAACCGTGCGGACCGTTCACGTTGACGTTAATTGGCGCGCTGGGGACGGTGTGCGTGAAATCGGAGAGACACGCGGTAGAATCGTTACAGGCGCTGGTGAACGCGTCTTCGACCTTGAGTAAACGGTTTAAATCTGAGGAGGGTAGCGGTGGTAGTAGCGGTGGTGCTATTTCCGCGTCGGCGAAAGCGTCGGCGTCGAAAGCGTTCGCGCAAACGTTTACGGAAATTGCGAAGAAAGCGCCTTCGTTTGCTATTTCCGGAGAATTAAAAGATGGATTAGCTTCGGCGTGTAGAGAATTGGGCGCGACCGCGGCGTTTGAACAAGCGATGCGACAGAGAGAGCGGGAGAGAGGGAAGAGCGCGTTGTTGAAGAACGCGGCGGGCGGCGGCGGTTCCTCGATTCGAGGCGGGAGTGGCATTAAGCGAGAACGATCAGAGGACGCTTCTTTAGCGCCGTTAACGGCGGGAGGGGACGACGGCGGGATGAAGAGAGCGCGTTTACGCGCTCCGCCGCCACCGCCGCCGTTACAACAGCAGCAGTTTCAACATTACCAGCAGCAACAACAACAGCCGTATTATCATCAGCAACAGCCAGTACATTACGGAGGCGCGGGGTTGCCGATGATGCAACAACCGCACCACGTTGTCAGTCTAGGTGGACACGGGATTCCACCTCCGCCACCGCCGGCGCCGTTACACCCGAGAACTGATCCCGGGATTTTACAACAAGTTTTAGCAACTTTAGAACAACTCGCGGCGTCAGATTTGAACATGTTGCAGAATTTTGTGACGCAGTTAGGGACGACGTCGCCAGCCGCCTTGGCGGATGCGGTGCTTTTATTCTTTAGAAATCCGGCGACGACATTGAATCAAGCGGTTTTGGGGATGAATTTTGCGCCTACTCAAGGTGCGCTCGCTCCGGCGGCGCCTTCATCGCTGGAAAATGCGCAACAGAAAGACTTGGGCACCGGGGCGATTCTTTCCGCCATCGCCCGCGTGCAGAAGCTTTCGAAAAGTGCAAATCGTAAATTCGCGTTGGATTGCGCCAAACGCATACGAGCGTACGGAGCACTGAGAGCCGATGGCGACGCCAAGGCGAATTCATTGAGTAGTATTCGATTAGCGCTCATAGCACGATTAGCCTGCGCGGATGCGATTCCAGACGGTTCTTCCGTCGGTAGCGGTAATAATAATAGTAAGAAGAACGAAGACGAAGACGGGGAAGATGACCGAAATCAACGGCCACCCATGGCGACCGAAACGAAAGTTGGCGTTTTGAAACCGATGGATGGGAATCTTCGAATAGCGTCCCACGTCGCCGACGCGCCGATGGTTGCTCGTTCGATTTTGTTCCCGGTGGACGATGAGAACGCGCCTTTAGAAAGAGACGGCGTGCAATCGTGCGCGAGATGGTTAGCTGCGTTGCACGCGGCGGAGCTCGCGCAGAGTTTAGGCGCTTCATCCGCGAAAGCGGAAAACAATAAAAAGAAGAAGAAAAAAGACGAAGACGCCGCCAACGCGCAGGACAAAGACGGGTTTCACTACTACTCCATGGGCGTGCGCAAAGATGACGCCATTCGCGCCGTCATGCGCATTCTCGCCTCCGACCCTCGCGCCAGAAGACACGAAATCTCCGAAAAAAGGCTCACGGGAGAAAAGAAACTCCTCTCAAAAATTCTCTGTGAAATTCCGTTCGATATTCCTAATAAAGCCTGGGACGCGCTTCGCGAGATGCTCGGTATGAGCGGCATCGACGAATACGACGTATCTCGAGACGAGGCGTTTAGCGTCGAATCGAACAAGAACGACGATTCTGTCGTGAACCTCGCGTTGCACGTGTTGAGAGATTTGTGCGTCGACCGACCACCGGCGCGAGCAAACGCGTTGGAAATTCTCTTAGAGTGTGCGACGAACACGGACGCGAGCGCGGACGAACGCACGAGGGCGAAAGCTATTCGTCTCGTGGCGAATCGATTACACCAACAGCACGCGGCTGAGGCGGACGCGAGTACGACTGGGGTGATAACAACCAACGAAGTCGAGCAGTACGCCATCAAATCGGCGACGGAGAACGGCCGCGATATTGGTGCGGCGCAGTTGCAATTAGCCAACGAAGCGATCGAGGCGCGCGCGATTGAAAAGAACGAAGCGGAAGCCATCAAAGGCATGACGACTGGAATTGAAGACACCGCGGAACAAGAAGGCGACGACCATCGAGAGAAAGAAGAAAGGGAGGAAGAGCAAGAACTGTCCGACCCGTACGCGAGCGCGAAAAAGATTGCCGTTGCGCCTTCTTTGCTTTTGTGCGCGTTGACTGCGAAAAATCCGTCTTTACTTCCAAACGTCCTCGCGGCGTACGAAGCGCTTCCTCTCGAACTTCGCGAAGGATTACACGGACCAGTCGCTGGCTTAGCCCGGCGGTTAGGCCCATCATCTCCCGACATTGTTCGTGTCATCGCATCGTCTACGATCGAATCGAGACCGTTGATACTGTACATCGTCCAAGCGCTCGCTAAAGCCTCCGCGCCGGCACCGTTGCCGAAAGCGCTCGTGAACGCTTGCGAAACGCTCGCGGTTGAATCGACCAAAAAAGATTCGAGTTTACCGGACGCTTACATGGAAGTTGCTCTTGTTTTCGGGTCCATCGAAAAAGAGAAAGCCAAAGAATTGCTCCCAAAACTGGTGGACGTGCCTTCGCCGTCGGCGTTTGAATGCGCCGTCGTGAGTTTGCAAAACTCCAACCTCGAAGCTCGGGCGTCCGCCACGGACGTTCTCGTCGCCTTGCACGAACTCGACATTCGCACCACCGACGACGCCGCAAACGACACCGCGAATAAAGCAGGAGTCTCCCTCAAATCGCTCGTCAACGTTTGCAACACCTGCTTCTCTGCCGATACCGCGGACTACTTCACCTCCTCTGCGGTGGCCTCGGCGCTTTCGCATCTCGTCGACCGAACGCCTCTGCCGAAACTCTTCATGCGCACCGCCATGCTCGCGGAAACCGCGCACCCGTCGCTGAAAGAATTCTCCCTGGAACTTCTCGAAAAGCTCGCGAAAAGAAAAGTCTGGACGATGGACCGCGGCATCTGGGAGGGTTTCGCGCGAAGCTGCAAAAAAGCCGCGCCGCGGTCCTTCCCCGTGCTCGCGAACATGTTGCCCATGGACAAGACGAAGGAAATTTTAGAGAAATTCGGTACGCATTTGCGAGCGCCTTTGAAAGCGTACGCGGAAGCGACCGGCGCGAAGAATTTGTTGGACGTTTTGAAGGAGGATGAAGAGGTTTAAAGAGGAGGATTAGGAGAAGAAGACGCGTAGAAAAGAGAGAAGACTTCGTCAAAGTCCGGTGCGATTATGATCAGATGATAGCGTTTTAGTTCTCTTCGTTAAGAATTCATCAATTCAACACAAGTCTCCTCTGCTTCCATTTTATCCATTTTTAGTCCGCATTGTAAAGGAAATACAAAACAAACATGCACGCGTCGATTTTGCCCTCTCATCGCGCAGCATCGTCTCGGGTGTCTGATAACCACAGATTGGAACTTCATCGTTTGCGTCGCGTGCGTCGTTCTTACGTTTCTTCTTCTTCATCTTTTTCGGCCTCGGAAGCGACGACGACGACGACGGGGAAAACACCATCGTCATCATCATCGACGAAAGAAGGCATTAAACTGGAACTGATCAAACTCGGCGCGAAAACCGATCGAGGGCAACTCCTCTTCCCGCAAAAAGCGTACGCGCCGTTAGACGAGTACAACCGGAAACACAGAGAGGAAGTGAAAGTATTGGTGGAGCTCTTGACATCGTACCCAGTATCGACGGGGAACTCCAACAAAATCGAGAAAGAGCAGTTAAACGGAGAGTGGGAGTGCGTGTTGGCGACGAAGCAGATTTTCCGCTCTTCTCCATTCTTCATGGCCATCCAAGACTCGTTCGGGGACGCGACGTTTGGCGATGCGAAAAGTTCCGAGGTGTTCTTTCGTCTGCACGACTTGCAAGTCATGTCGTGGGGGGCGTCGACGGTGGGAAGAGTCGCGCAACGCATCGACGTCGAAAAGAAGACGTTAGAATCAGACTTCGACACGATATTATTCAAATCGACCGTGATTCCCATCCTTGGATGGTTTAAACTCTTGCCGACGTTCGGGGGAAGGGTGGTTTCTTTCGCCGAAAATATGGACGTGGACGAAACGACCGGTCGCGTAGATTTGGAGCTCGTGAAAACGAGAGTCGAACGAACGGAGGGCATTCCCGAACCGCCTCTCTTTTTACCGTGGTTCTTAGATCGAGACTATCCCGTGAACAGAGTCTGGAAACTGCTCCCGTGGAACAAAGGTAAGCCGCCACTCGCGACGACGTACGTGAAATACGTAGACGAGGATTTTCGGGTCATGATGGATCGAGACGGCGAGTGCTTCGTGTACGTGAAAGTATAACATGTGACAACGACGACCACCGCGAGAGGGACGGAGAGACAGTCAGACAGAGAAAGAGGAAGAGAGAAAGAGAGAGTAACGCGCGCGCATAAAAAATGTATGTAATAATAGCATAAGTAGTCACATCATCTAAACATCTCGCGTTTGGGCATCGCGCGTTTCTTTCACATTCGTCACTTTCCGCCGCATACGCATAAAAAACACGAACAAGAACACTCACAGGTTTACATAACAATACTCATTCAAATGTCCGAACTCGCCGGCGCGGATAGGTTCAACATTAATTCGCAGCTCGAGGCGTTGCAAACCCGGTACGTCGGCACCGGGCACGCCGACGTCTCCAAGTACGAGTGGATCGTCAATCAACATCGAGACTCGTTAGCGCACTACGTCGGGAAACATTCCATGCTCCAATATTTCGCAGTCGCGGAGAACGAGAGCATCAGCAGAGTCGGGTACCAGATGAAACAGAAAATGCTCCTGCCGTGCGGATTACCACCACCACCGAAAGAAGAGGACGGGGAGGACGAGTAGGAGATGTGCGTTTAAGAACACGAGGGGATGCATTCAATCGGGGAGCTGCTCGAATGCGAAAGGGTTCGCACAGCGCGCGATGTAGCAAAGTAGAGCGTTTAGAATAATGTAGATGTAAGGATAGATATACGGTAGCACGAATCAATTTCACGCATACAATCACATTTCAACGCGCGTTTGTATGTATAAATGGAACTTTTCTCTTTCTTTTTTCTTTCCTTCTTCGTTTGGACGCCTCCTCTTCTCCTCGCGTTTCCTCAAAAGCTCGTTTACGCTTTCGAAGATGTGGTGTATTTCTCGCGCAACGTGTCGTCTTCGTTGAAGAAGCGCTCGTGTCTTCGCGTTCGAGTGCAGGAAACGCCACCCAAGATTAAGCTGATGCAAATCATGAGAAACGCGATGACGGCAAATACCAACGCCGGAACGGCTAAGCGTTCCAACTCGTCTTTGGTGATGGTGTTGGCGTCTTCACTTTTCAAAGCCGCAATGGTCGCTTCGTAGTCCGCCTTGAGCTTTTCAAAGTCGGCGACGAGTTGCTCTCGTTCGACATCCGCCCAACGTTTACGTTTGACGGAGAGAACGTGCGTGCCCATGCCGGTGCCGGCCAAGGTGGAGAGTTCGTGGATGAACATGGTCGAAGTGGCGGCGAATTTCAACTGCGCGAGACCGGCGACGCCTTTGGCAATGATGGAAGCCGGGACGGCGTTTGCACCGAAGTCCGGGAGCATCGCTTGACCTTCGGTGGATAAGACCATTTCCGCGAACGCTTTGACGGCTGGGCCAGAGCGTCCCAGGGAGGTCAAATCCTTTCGAATGAACATGAACGAAAACGCGGTGATTGGCCACGTCTTTTCGCCACCCAAATCGAGCAAAGACAAATTGTCGTTGTCCCAATCGCCGTCGGCGTTTGGAATGGAGGACATAATTTGCATCACAGCGGAGCCAATGTCGGCATCCGCGGCCGTCAAGTAGTTGCCGTCTTTGTTTTGCAAGGCAACTTCGGCGAGGCCCAACGCTTGTCCGTGACCGGATTCGATGTACCCGATGGAATACTCCGTGGCGCTGATGGCGTCGGAAACGCCACCAGAACCTTCCGCGCCGACCGTGTCGGAGGGCCAAAATGGCGCCTTCGTCGGCACCGTCGGGTTCGAACTCGCCGCGTTACCCGAGCCAACACCGATGTCCCAATCACTCGGGCACACCTTGTGGAGGTATTGGGAGATCAACGACGTCGAGGAAGAACCGTAAATGCGTCGAACGACGGTAATTTCTTTACCAGCCGGTGGTGAAAAGCCAGGATTGGAGCTCAAAATGTCCGCGTGGTCCCAAGTTTTGATTTTTCGAGTAAAAATCTTTGCCAAAACGCACGGTTGTAAGTCCAACGCTTTGCCATCCGGAACGCCCGGAACGTTGTGGAAGAAGGAAATCGCGCCGAGTTGGAACGGAATCGTCACGAAGCTTTTGCCGGCGTTGTTCAAGTCGGTATAATCCGCCGTAGGGACGACGATATCCCCAGAACCAAAGTGCGAATAAGGTTCGTAACCGTTGTCAGCGCCGACAAATTCTTTAATGCCGGTACTCGAGCCGACCGCGCGGTAGGACATGGACAAGTGGATTCTCGAACGCTCTTCCAAAGTGTCCATGAGTTTCCAAAAGAATTTCGACGGGTTGGTCGTCCCAGAGCCGTGAACGGGTATAGACTCCATCGATTGCAAGTTCGCCACGGAGGACTCCAAGACGTCCACTTTGGAAACGAGCAGTTCGCGCTCGTAATCGCCGTAAGATTTCCGCTTACCAGAAAACACGTTTGCGCCCATACCGACAGTCGCTTGAGTGGTGGAAGCCAATTCAAATGTCCACGTAGTTAAAGCAATCTTTGATTCCACTTGCGTTCTCATTGATGCCGTCGTCGTGCTGTCGAGCGCGTAAAACAAAAAGTCCGGAACCATGGCTTGACCTTCGTCGGATAAACAATACATCATGAACGATTTGACGAGCCTCCCGACTTCGCCGGTAAGGGTCGTTCTCGCGTAAATGTACGTAAACGCGGTAATCGGCCACACATCTTCACCATTCAAGTCAATCAAAGACACCGTACTCCAATCGTCTTCAATCGATGGTAAGGTACCATACACCTTCGCCGCTTCGGGAATGTTTGCCTCTTTCGAAACCAACTGTTGACCGAACTTGTTTTTCAAGGAAATTTCTTGAAACCCGAGCTCGTGACCGTGACCGGCGTCGATGTACCCAATTGAATACTGGTTCTCAGCGATTGCGTTTGCCACGTTACCGCTTCCTTGCCGAGGTAACGCGTACGTCGCATCCGGAGGGAACAAATCTGCATTTTTCGAAACGCCGCCGGTCCAAACGTCAGGACACGCCTTGGACAAATAACTCGTAATCCCGAACGTCGAACTCGACCCGTCCGATCGATGGATGATCGTAATCGGTTGCCCAGCCGGGACAGATAAGTTCGGGTTATCCGCGACAATCGTCGCATGGTCCCAGGTCGTGATCTGTCTTAAAAAGATCTTCGCCAACGTACAGCTGGTCAAGTTCAATCGACCGGCGACGCCCAAGTCGTCCGCGGCGACGTTGTGAAAGAAACTCACCGCGCCGAGCTGAAACGGCACTTGCACGACAGTACCAGCGAAACCGCTGTGTTGAGTGCTGCTCAACGGAATATCTGCGGAACCAAAGTCCGAAACCTCCCCGATGAACTCGGTTTGTCCCGTCCCAGACCCGACGGCTCGGTACGTCATTCGCACCGGTTTCCCCGCTCGCTCTTCCAAAATATCCATCGCCTTCCAGAAGTACTTGGACGGGTTGGTCGTGCCAGAACCGTGCATTTCAATCGTCGTCGCGGCATCCGACGACACGGACGCCTCGACAACCCCCGAAGAAAAGAGGAAGAAAGAGAGCGAGAGGAAAGAGAAAAGCGTGGATTTCGCCGCCGCCATTCGCGCGCACTTCGTCTGCCTCTTCGGATCGCGCATCATCAGAGAGACGTTTAAAAAGCTACTAGAGTACAAAAAGAATGCGTTCTACAGCTCTGCGTTTTATCCTCGAGGAATCCTCGAAAAGTCTCGATATCTTTGTTGCTGTCCCGCGTGGTAGATCTCCCGAACGATTTAGTTTAGGTCTATACAGGGGCAAAAAGTGTGACGATTTTCAACAGCGAAAGACGAGTTTGCGCACAGAAAAGAAAGCGTTTTTATCGCACGTTTTAAAAGACGCACACACACACAATCACACACACACACGCTCTCTCAGACAGTCCTCCAGTCTTCCACTCTCAGAGTTTCCATTTCGTGATGAGAATTCAAACGCCGTCTCGCGGGATGCCGCCGTCGCGATACTTCCCTCCGTAATCCGCCTCGTCTTCTCGCAACGCGTACGCTTTGCGCTCTAAATCCCTCGCTTCGTCTCTCAATTCCTTCGCTCGATTTTCCAGCTCTCTCGTTCTTTGGCGTCGGTGTCGTTCGATGCGTTTCCTCGCCATGTCGGCGGCTTCCTCCAACGCGATCGCGTCTTCTCTCAAAGAAGACGCTTTCGCTTCCAAGTGCGCTGGCTTCGTTTCTGGGTTTTCGCCGTACTCCTCCGCGGAGATTTCTTCCTCCAATAACTCGCGCTGTTTTCGATCGAGCATTTCCTCTGCCTCCTC
>Ga0209630_10002500_pt1 | contig 17686 bp, 11 predicted proteins | sample COG_01_FD_184745 | JGI IMG/M metagenome (GOLD analysis project Ga0209630, IMG submission 184745) | Pelagic Microbial community sample from North Sea - COGITO 998_met_01 (SPAdes) (version 2) | ecosystem: Environmental > Aquatic > Marine > Neritic zone/Coastal water | place: Helgoland, sampling... | reverse complement strand
CGCCGCGCATGAACGCCAGAGCCCGGCGCGGATGTCGACAAGAGATCTCCGTTTTTATCTCCGAAAGTCGGCACCGTGTTCTCGCCAAGATGGCCCGAGATTGGTGGTGGCCGCGCGGTCGATACATAACAGTAGTCGTCCGATGGCGATGACATGACATGCGCGTTATTTTATCATTCAGAGACGGCTTCAGAGCCGCGTAAGGCGCTCTGGGAAGGCGTGGAAACGGCCGTGCTCGAAAACACGAAGTTAAAAAAAGTCGCGTTTAACACATTTAAGAGTTATGAATACGACTGTATGGCGCGTAGTCATGGAGATAAGCTAAATCATCCACATGACGATTTCGTACGCAGAAATAAAAGTCGTATGGATGATTATACTATTTTGAATTACTTAACTCATCTTAACTCAATTAACTAAAATTAAAATCTGCACGCTTGATTGAAATCCAGAATATACCGATAAGTAAATATGAAATAGCCTATTGTATATATGGATATTTAGCAAATCATAACAATAATAATAATGATACACTCGTGGAAATAAACTCCATAATAATAAAGTGTTCGATGATGAGAACCAAAACGACAGAAATTTATTTTCCCTTCATGATCTTGCTCGTCGTGATTGCGTTGGCCGCTGCATGTGCTCTGACGCAATTTCCTTCGACAAGAGCTGCATTCGAGTGCAAATATGCTGCAGCTTCCCGAGAGCGTCGAACTTTCTCCTCACTCCTTGCACACATCGTATCTTCAAAGCATGAGAGTGCCATCGCAACATCTCCACCACAAGAGCCAGTCCGAGTTGACTTGGATTCCTGTTCGCCTTCTCGCGGGTGCGTCGATCTCAACGAGCTAAATGACTGCGTTCGAAAAAGTGCACGGGCCAGCTGCAAGGCATCAAGAAGTGCCTGGTTAGCGCCCTGACCTTTGAACGGTGACATAGGGTGCGCTGCATCACCAATGAGGGTTACGTGCGATAGCGCACTGTGTTCATCTGACATGCTCCGTAAATCTCTTGGGTTTAGACAATCACGATCATATGCAGGGTATCCTGTGAGATTCTTGATGCTTGTAGATGAAATGATTTCAGGAACTGGGTCAATCCATGAACCGCAACGCTCAACAGCCTCAGATAGAAGTCGTGTTGGACCAGCCTTTGCCAGCTCTACCGCTTTTTCTTCCGAAATCGGGAAAGAGAGCTGCCACATCAGGGGGTCAGATGTCTTGATGTTTTGTTCAGATACTCCATCCTCGCGCCGTGCCGTGAAGCAATCATCCCCATCGGACGACGGGGAAAACGGCATGACGTATATCCTAGTCGTTCCATCAACTACCTGAAACACTTTATGATCGCAAAGAGGGTGACTATTCCCATCGCAAATGCCAAGTATTACAAAGACCCCGAGGTAGCGAAGTGGGTATCTTTGCTGATCAGCTTCGACAAGCTTGGCGCGTCTGACTGAAGAGAAGATTCCATCAGCCCCAACGACAAGATCAAAACTCATTCGGCCACCATCCTCAAATTCAAGCTCCACACCTGGCGAGGACGGACAGACTGTTTCGCTATAATTCGTAAACTTCTTTCCCCAGTGCACAGTTCCAGGAGATAATCTCTCAAGCAACACGCGACGTAATGCTTGCCTCGGCAAGTGCATATTTTTGCGAGCTTCACCAGCTGCTAAGTTCACGCCCCCTTTCTCATTGGCACAAATACGTGTGCTGTGTCCATATCTTCCAAGCTCTCGGCCGTCAGCGGTGAGAGAGATGTTCGCATTTGAGCCGATCCCTTTGAGCATTACTCCTAGTTGCCTAAGAGCAGTCGTTCCGGAATATTTCTGCAGAGTGAGACCGTAACCTTGCTTTCGCATTAAAAACGATTTGTCTCGCTCAAATACAGATGCGTGAACGCCACGCTGCTGAAATGCCAAAGCAAGAGCTGCACCCCCGATACCTGCACCAACGATTGCAACTCGTGGGGAATTGGGGTGCGGCATGTGTGGTTTTCCGTTAGGCGTGGGCACCAGACCGGTTCCCCAACAATATTTACAAGGAACAGTTTTCGCTGGCGCAGCCTTGGCCAGTATCGCGGGATTCAAATAGACGTCTGTGTCCTTTGTTGAGCCCCCATCCACTGCCTCGCGCTGCAATCGACGCGCACGTTTCTGCTTCTTCGAAAGCGTGGAACGAACACCTTCACCTCCGCAACTGGAGCACCACATCATATCTATGTTAACGTCTCCAGGATGGCAAGTTCTATCTGCAGATATTTGCACTCGATCACTCATGTCCGCATGGACGGGCACGTTCGCCCGGGCAGAGACGCGTACTGGGGGAACGCAGACGCGCAAATCGAAATCGTCAGTTGGAAGCGAGAGGCGCTTGAGATGGTGCGGAAAATGCCGGAAGTGCGTTTTTTTTGTGTTAGCCGCTAGCCTGATGGCAACCAGCGGCATGAACGCGGCGTTTGTTGTCGCACGCTGACAGTTGCGCACGTGGATGCACCGCGAAACTGTCCCACTTTTTAAGGACTATATTCTTTAAGATAAAAGTAATACCTCGAAATATATGTCTCTCACCGCGCTAATACCATGGACCAATCACGTGACGGGATTTGCGCCCTCAAATATTTCGACGCGGTGACCAATATAAATCAATGCGGTGACCAGTGACCCCGTGTCCACATGTAATTAATAATGATAAAACTAAATAATGATACAACTCTATTGCCTATGTCCACTGACGGATATCCGTCCGGACGGATGTTTCGGGCGGATATTTATATGATTATCAGTCATCAAAATATGTAAGATTTTCAATATTTGGACGGATATTGATAAATTAGGAACTATCTATCATACATCTTATTATTATTACGAACGAAACTTATTATTAATAATAATGATGATGAATTATATTGAATTATTATATCCTTTCGTCAATCGCGCAATATGAAATTTTTTATTATTACTTGCTTCGTTCGTTCGTTCGGTTATTATATTATGATAATATACGTACCTTATTACTTGCTTGCTTCGTTCGTTCGTTCGCACGAAGGTAATATAAATAATAATGCACAAACTCTTGTTTCAACAGTTCAACCTTTCAAATTTTGAAAAACGTCATCTTTTCCACGCACCTCAACACGCATGAAGGTGCAGTTGAGCAGTGAGCAAGATATCACTGTCATCTTGGACAGCCTCCAGACAACAGTGAATGACGTATGCGCCCATGTTCACATGTTTGGGACACGTTCAAGTGTTGGTACTCATTTTCTTCTCGCAGACAAACCGTTTAGCTCGTGACCGCCGCACGAGAGATGTCTTTCCTCAGAAGACAACCTGGTCTTGCTTTCCATCTTTGAAGGTTTTCTCCATATTATCGCTCTCGTTTGTATTCCATTCTCAGCATTCCTCCATTACAGCAACGGGTCGCAGCCTGCATGGTGCAAAACACCTCGAACAAGAACGAGTAAGTCGCGAACCTGAGCCTTTCAGTCGCGAATAAACATCCGTCCCCTATGAAGGTGTCCGCTGGAAGTTAATAATATAGCTTTGAGGTCTACTCCGGGCTGTCCTGGGCAGATAAATGATCTGAAAAGTACGCATTGTCAATCCGAGACTTATTTCCAATGATGACCCTTGGAACAGGTGAGATCCGAGTTCACCGACTCCGAGTTCCAGGACTTGTCCTGAAACAAACAGGAACCCAGCTCAATAACATGCAACGTCTTGCGACCTCTCGCTATGATTTTCAGAAGTCGGTCCTCGATAAGGTGTGCGTTTAAATTATGTTTTGTCGAGGCGGTCCAATAAACCTCTAATGTTCAGGTCGTCAATAAAACAAAAGGTGTGACGGTTTATCAAGCAGGAAACCTTCGCGAAGAGCTTTGCATCCGTTTTCCGGGCTTGCAGTTACGTTTAAAGGAACGTCGAAACACTAATTAGTTCTTCCAATACTTAAAGGGTCTCACACGTGTTCATTTTCAGATGGCGATGGAAAAGCTTGGGAAGACGATTAATCAAATCGACGCTGCAGATTGACTTTTCCACCGGCCAAGGTATTTCCCGAAAGTCACCCTGTCGCACCGGAAGTCAACGAGCGATGTTTGACAAGCTCTCACTCGGTTTTCATGTTCGCCGTTGCGCGCTGATATATAAATGGGCTGTTTGCGAGGGTAATTTCACCATACTCTGCGTTGTGATGTGTGATCTGCTGGTCTGCATGTGTATACCACCAATTCAAAAGAGAACATATCAGCACAAGCGCTCAAGAGGCACTCAACTTGTTTGGAAATAGTTATTGAAATGTTCAAAGACTGTACCAGCGTCCGTGGTGGACACTTTCAAAACAACTATGATAGCAAACCTGCTTCAAGCAAATGCTGAATACAAAATTCAACACTCTCGAGCTGTACTCGCAAGGATTAAAACATCATCGCTGTTCCACAAGCTGTCAAATTTTCAAATAAAATTTCGGATAGCCGTCCACTCCCACATGAGGCTGAACGCGAAAATACCTTTATTAAAAATCGAAAATTTAAAGTCCCGTCATAGTACTGTTGATAGACGTTCCTGATAGACCTATTCAGGTACACCTGCTCAGTTCCTTCCGACGCGTGTATATGGCGAGCTTTTACATCCATTCGAATATTCTTCTTCTATAGGAACATGTAAAAAGCAATAACTTGGTAGATGGTTGAGTTCAGACAGTCTAATTGCTTTACGATCCATAACCATGCATCAGCTGCTCAACTTTTCCAGTGTGCTGAAGCAACTCTTCGTCAAGAGAGGTCCATTCCGCAATTATCCTAGCGGCGCTTTTCAATTTTGGTTCCTTTGTCTTGGGATTATTACATAGATCAATCGTTTTCGCGAATGATTTTGTTTGGTTGCCGCACCATGATTCGCACCAGAGCCACTGCTGTGGAAGAGAAAAAATTGGTACTTGATGCTGGGCATAATTGGGTAGATCCTGATCAAGATTAGCTAAAGAGTTCGGGTCTTTGGAAAGCTTTTCGTAAATGACTCGTAGGGTATCTCCTGCTGCCAGTTGCCGGAAACGTTTCAAGTCCACCACGTAAAGAGCACTAATGTGATATGGCTTCCCATCAAGATGCCGTTCCCAAAACCCTTGCTTCCAAAAGCGAAACCCATCCATGCTTGCATCATCATCACAAAACGGAGTGTACGCATACGGTGCACCGTGAAGGTCTAATTCCCAAAGTTCTTTGACATCAGCTCGCATAACTTGGTCTGCATCCACAAAAATTATCTTTTCGAGCGACAGGGGGAAAATGACATCCAGGAATAATAGCTTGTATGCCCATATGATCCGTTGCTTCTCTGTCTGTTTGTGCAGCCACGCGGGCCATTTGTACATGACCAACTCGTACTCAAAACCATATTTGGAGGCAATGTGAGGTAAGTAGTATTTAAAGCGAGGTGAAAGCCAGCTTTTCACAAACCAGAACTTTAGAGGATTCTTGGTCTTGCGGCGCACAGATAGCATCATTACCTTGACGAGGCGCTCATAAAGATAACCGGAGGCAATGGAAAAAATGTGGATTTTATCACCAGACCATGGATTCATGGTCGAATTTTTTGAAGCACCTTGTCTGCTCACATGTGCAAGTTCTTTGAGCGGACCGGGAGGTTTACTGTCAGCAGATGTATGAAGACCCAATCTCGTCAAGACGCTCGCCATCGATGTAAAGCTGAACCAGCCATTCATTTTGGAACTCTGCACATAGGGTTGGACGGCCGATGATCTATATTCCCTCTTTGTTTCCACTCGAGAGGGGTCTTCAATACCATCCAGGACATCCTGAGTTTCCATTGCCTGTCGCCGGTTAACATGAAGCTGTAAGGTAATGCCTTTCCAGCTTGAAACGTACAGCTCAGTAGAATTCAGCATGAACTCTGTTGCGCTGTCCTGGATTGGCTGTTGGTGTAGATGCTCTCCTGCATGGTCGCTCAACTCATCTTTTTGTACCATGTAATATATATTTGCAGATTGTCCGGGGCGCAGTTCGAGAGTCCATGCTCCCGGCAAAGAAGGAAGCTGAAAGTAGCCGAGGGTAGACATCACCATGGTTTCTTTTTTTTCGGCTGCATTTCTGAGCACCAGCTGCAACCCTCGTGGGTGCTTTTTTTTGCCAACATCTATGCAGTGACCAGTGACTAACAGAGCTTCAATTTGAAATTCAGCTTCAACCGAATTTACTCCGTCTGGCACCTCATCGAGATTAAGATGATCAAGGTCATAGTTTGTCGCGGCCGTCGTCACAAGCCATGCCTCTGGAACGTCAAGATAAGCTGTATATTTTTTATTTCGGGGTAGCATTGTAAAATATGCCCTTGGGTAGATACTCATAGGTGCAAGCGGGGCTGCATAACTGTAATAAGAACTTAGGGGGTGGTCATCCAGAGTAATCATTGGATTCAATATGATGCGTATGCTCAGACGGGATGCAAGTGTGTCTTTCAAAGCATTCAAGAGGGGCATAACCCGCTGTGCCCCCCTGCTGAGTGGATCTAATACTGCTTCAAACGCTACCAGGCCGCCACCTGATGTACTGAATACACTTTGCGAGGATTCAAAAAAATGCAAGATGTCGGCCTGTTCAAGTGGCAAGCCATGTTCAGAATATCGCGATGCAATAAGAGAGGCGCCAAACATATACATATCAGAGGTCCGATGGGCAGCGTCAGCTTTCGAGCTTCGATGAACCGGATAGCCGAATATATTGCGAAGTATGTCGATTCGGGCTCTGTGCTCTTGAGACAGAAGCAAACAAAAATCTTCCTGATCCACCTTATGATCCCTGGGAATATCAAGAATCCTCCCATTTACAATTATCATGCCGGCCGCGGGAGGGTTATACCGCGCCATGCGTTCTCGCCCTAGAAGCTCAGCAACAAAGTTGCTCTGTTGTCCGAGAAGGCGGTCTAGATCACTGTTGCTGAAATGGTCAGATCGAAATTTCTGTGCAGCTTCTCTCGCTACCGGTGATGGAGCCACACCTGGAGGGTGGAGTATAGCAACGCGTGCATTAGCTACACATTGTGGCCCTTTGATATTCCGCTGGCTGAATTCGACAGCGGCATCGAGAACAGCTTTTCCTGCAACATGGCTTGCATCAGAAACAACCCATATTGTCGTTTCCTTAACGGTCTTGTTATCTTCTCCCAGATAGTTTACGATGTGCTCATGGGTAAAGAGTTCACCCGTTCGTCCCATTGTATTGATATACGGACGCATCACGACATATTCCGGTGGAAACGATAACTCATCTTGGATGAAAGGAACATATCTTGACGTTGCGTCGCGATGAATCCAACCATAGGCCCCGCCTGGGTGGGAATCTAAAATTTTGTTGGTCAAGTTTCCTTCGAAAGTTGCTGTTGCTAATGCTTGGATTTCAAGTCGAACCAAGTACATCATCACCTGTTCAAGTTCACCGCCACGTTTTCTTGCATCGGTAAGTGAACAATACAAACCATTGACCAGAACCGACGGACAAGTAATTCCTTTTGCTGCGATAACTTCCTTTGCCTGATTGACGTGGAGGGCAGACTTTGATATGAAATCATCTCGCTCCTCAAGATTGAAAGAAAGAATATCAGCAAGGGCGAGATTCAGTTGCTTGTCAATCGCCTCTTCATCAGGTCGAACCCCTTTTATAGAATATTCTTGGGCTACAAAAGCACGTTTAAAGATTTGATTAAATAATTTCTTTGCAGCTGGCCATGTGACGTTGCCATAGACTGGATCGTTGAAAACGTTTCCTTGGGATGCAGGTTTGCGAGATTCGCTGAGCATATGAACAAATTCGCCGACATACGTTCCCCCGTATCGACGATAGAGCGATGTCCCAGCTCTTGCAAGTGCTGCTCCAATAGAAATATCAAAGGGTAATTCGAAATCCTCATTTTGCTTTCCGATCCGAAACATACCATTGCTTTTTGCATCTCTATTCCGGTCAAGCTCGGATGCAGTCTCGCTATATACAAGGAAAAGCCCGAGCCGTAGAGGTAGGTTGTAGTCGTTGATATACCGTTGGATCGTGCTCACAAGATTAAGGCCCTCTTCTTGGCTGAGGTCTACCACTGCAACAATATTAAATATATTATGCCGCAAACGTGGCATGGAACCATCCTTTTGGGCACTAATTAAGAGCAGATCAATATCGCGGCTCCAGGTTTCGAAACTTTTATCCATCTCAATGTTATTAATCCACATGACCATGTCGGACACATCAGAATTATCAAGATTAATGCGGGGCTGTCTTCCACCAAAAGTGCTCGGTATTGGTAGCCGAGGCTGAAGAAGTGAGCGAATTTGCTCATCATCGAGGCCTAAGTCGCACAAGCTGTGGCCCTCTCGCACATCGGCTGTTATTTGATCCACCAAAGAAAACACATCGATCTTATCAGGTTTTAGAAGGCGGCGATTCATATGCATGGCATGGGTGCCAGGACGAACAACTTTCTGGTTTTCAACAATTTCAGTCCTTAGAGTGTTGCTGGGTTTAACACGTGACAAAGACACTCCAAGTGAAGGAAAATTTTGTGAGATGTCCGTCATCATCTGGAGTGGATCTGCCGCAGATAAAATTCGTTGAGTAGCCTGCAAGCTGATGCTCTTAATATGCCAAATATCATGATTTGAATTTTCGTGTTTATTTGCTCGTTGACTAGACAATGTTGTCCACGTGGAAGTCAGTCTAGGGAACCGCTCCATCAACGTGGTAAAGTTGAATCCGTTGAGATCCATACGGCGGGGAAGCACAGGCAGCGTTTGTGAAAGGATACTATCAATATTTTCGCGTGCTCCGGTGGCATCTATCGAGTTGTATTCAGTGTTTTTAATAGCCATCTCCACGCCAAAGCCACCAAGTTTCAGCTCATCCGCCCTAGCACCAAAGCTCACACATCCTGCTCCTTCGCAGCCAGCTAGAAGTATTGGTCGGTGGATATATCGAATGCGACCACGCAATGACGCGGCGGCCATGATATCGTGGAATTTATGAAAACAAGATGTCCCAAATGCGGCGTAAAGAACAACTGTTGGAGGGCCGTAACGATATGCGAAGTAAACATTTTGAGGATCAAGACCTGTGCGAGGTGAACTCATATTCTTATAAAGCGCCGGTCCATGAAATACGTGGTCGAAAACGGAGGCGCGCCGTATCAAACTTGTATTGAGTTGCGATGATGAAACAATCAAGTCTTGAAGTTCCTCCACTGTGGTTGCTATGATCCCAGAGGTGCCGTGTTCAGCCCAGCAGCAGGTTGACGTTTTCATTTCATCAGAGTTTCTGTTGAAAAGGTTGTTGACGCTTTCCAGTGCGATCGAGCGAAACATCTCAAGTCGTGGCGAATACTGGCGGAATCTGAGCGCGAGCTGTAAGGCTTTAATAATATCCTCTGAGTGAGTTGCATCATGTGCGGCATTTAGAATCTGCCCTATGCAGTCATGATTTCCAGACTCGACCCAAGACTCGACAAAGGCCCAGTAACTATCGGGGCCGTATTCCGCGAAAAACTCGGCCGTCTCCAAAAGAAATGATGTTGCCTTGAAATGCATGGATGGAACATGGATGCAGCTTTTTGGTCAGATTGACAAGCTGCACCGTTCGTTTTGGTTGAAGGCGCGCTCAAGAAAAAAAAACTTCGGCTTCAACGATGGGGGTCGTACCTGCCAACTGGTGGTGAGGGAGAAGCTGACTTCGATATCTCGGGAATACGCCAGCGATATCGGGAGGAGTAGTAGTATGATCAGCGAGCTGACAGGTGGCGTCCGAATGTACATCCTCGCGACCCTTCAGTTGGACCCCACGGTCAGTCACCCCGAGCGTTTCGTTCGGAACGATTTCGATTTATTGTTCAGATATTGCGTTGCAGCTGAACTAGGAGAAGTGCCCGCGAACCAAAGAACAGCCGGTTTAATCTGTACGGCAAAGAATCCAATACATTTTAGACCGTCGTTTCTTGAGTTCTTAAGGTGCACCCAAAATATATAACACTTAACTTGATTGCTTGGTACGAACGAAGATATATTAAACATATATTGCACTGCAGCTATCAGTGCCTATCTGAGGACGGACATCCGTTTGAACGGATCGGCAAAACGGATATTTATTATATATGGTTTAATCTCATTCATAATAATACTATATATATTAAATACTTATTAAATCTTATGTAAAATTTTCAATATATATTTAAACGGATCTCGAGTCACGGGAAGTTTTGGTCATATATTAATATTTATTTATTATGATATGTCCGATACGTTAAGTTATTACTGAATGGAAACGGACATATATACAGATATGTCACCCTTCTTCGACAGTGAAAGTGCTCTAGCCCGTTGGTCGTTTAGCTCAGTGGATAGAGCGTCAGCTTCCTAAGCTGACGGTCAAGGGTTCGACCCCCTTAACGATCATTATTTGTTTTTTTGATTGGAAAAACGGTACCTTCGTACCTTCGAAGGTACGAACGAAGGTAACGTTTCGCTAGCTAATACATATGACAACTAACGGATGGAAATGAATGTACAAGTTGTAATAATAACTTTATTTACAAGTATGTTTCAAAGTGTGTTTTCAAGTATGTTTACTCGTGAACGAAGGTTTATATTCTTCCGTACAAATTTGAAATACTAAATATAAATATATTGGGGAAAAATCTTTGGAAACATATACCCTTTTTGCTCCCTCAGTATATTGACTCGGTCAAAGGATAGGCGCCAAAACTGCACAACTCTCTTGCACTTGCTCTCCTTGCAGAACATAAAACCTACATATTCTTTTTATAGTCGTCCATGGTATGTGCAAAGTAGCACGTGAGGGTTGCCAAAAAATTATAGTCAAAAAATTTCAACAGCAGTCTGAAACCAACAGCAACCAACCCTATATCATGCCATATAACACGACCGATCGACCTAAAAATTTCATCAGGGAGGACGTCGGGCTTGACTGCAAAGCGCATGAAAAAAGCGAGCGAGTCGAGTTTATGCGCTCTGTCATAGAAGTTGCTCATGACTGGAGATGGGTGAATTGCACAAACATCTATACCACGTGATTTCAGCTCAACAGCAATACTTGCTGCGAAAGAACTAAGATACGCCTTCGTAGCTCCATAAAGGGCACTGAAAGGAGTGGGCTGACAAGCAGCAGCCGAGGATGTAAAAACCACGCAGCCTCTTTTTTTTTTCGTAAGCATGCGGGTCACAAATAAATGAGTAATTTGCATTGCTGATGTTGCATTGCACTCGTGATTGAGCAACAACTTCGAAAGTGCCCTGAAAGAAGAGCGTGGTAAAAAAACATTGCGTGAGAAACAGCATCGTGAGGAAGAACTTACTGCTTATCGAAAAATCCGGTGAGCATGAACCCTGCATTGTTAAATATAAGCTGCACGTCAATATCCTTGGTCGCTTCCGATATTCTTTCCAGATATCCTGGAGTTCCAAGATTGACCCCAACTTTTATGAAAACACACGACGGAAACTTCAACTGCATTTCGGCGACCGCATCGTCAAGGAGCTGATTTTGAAGGGCGACCATGACAACATTAATATCTTGACTCGCAAGCTTGTCGACCAGAGACTTGCCGATGCCGCTGGAGGATCCTGTCACAAGAGCCCACTCTGCACCGTATTTAACTTTCAAGTTTTGTCGAGGCATGAGAGACACGAAGACCTTCGGCAACAAATATGTGCCGAAAACTATGACAGAAGTCGTCGAAAGGACCAAAGAGACATAGGTTAACAGTGCGCTTGATGTGAGCAGCATGTATCGCAATGATAATATTCCAGTGATGCCTCGCGGTTAGCCTCCTACAGATTCTGCCCGGCGGGCGAGCTCCAGAAGTGGAGATTCTGGAATTATCTAATAAGTTTCGTTCATTTTTTTACAGGTAGCGTATTCTACTATTTATACCTTCTCCATTCGTTCGGTTTCGAAAATAGAATTAAGGATTGAATTGATTTCTATTTAATATATGATGAATTTAACTCAAGGATTGAGGGTGTATGTCTTCCTTTTCCCCTATGGCGCCTATGGCGAGCGCGAAACCGGCTGAATGGAATACCTGTCAGTAATTTAAAAGATACGAGGTGTCTTTAAGATCCTTTAAGATTATTCTTATTAATATTAAGAACATAATATTAAGAACATATTCATATATATATATGTGTGATGGCGAGTGAGGAAACACTAAGACTGTTTGCTCTGTGCGGAATATAATTTAGACCTTCAAATGAACGTGTTAAACTCGGTTTTTCGGATTTACACCCGGTGTAGGCTGCACCCTGTTTTCGCATCCTATGGGCAATCACAATCGGGAGGCTTGGTCGGCACAGGCAAACAGTCAGATAGGTGGCACAATCGGAGACAGCCGAAACGAAAGAGTTTTGACTTGGCAGCAGCCTCCGCGCACAACGACACCGCGTGCGTCCGAATAATGACAGAGAGTGGTATCATGTTAGGGCGTCATCAGCTTCTATACGGTATATTGAGTAGGTCCTTCAATGACGGCACGTCCTGAAATCCTCATCCACGGTCGGGAGGTGCGCGCCAACACACAGGCTGCCCCCCGCACCAATCTGGCAAAAGTCTTCAACTGTGATGCGACCCATCAGGTGCACGGGCGGGCCATTACTGGCGAAGCTAGCGAGTATCTCAAGAAGACTTTGATGAGAGACATGTTTGTCATGGCATGTAGAGCCGTGAAAAGCAGAGAAACGATGTCGCTCTCCGTCAAGAATACCGCGTCATGGGCGCTCAAAGTGCCTCTGGAGGAGATGTGTAGATTTATTTGGCCACCTTTTGCAAAAGTCTTCACCTGTGATGCCACCCTCGGGTGTACAGGCTGACTCAGATGTTTCCTCAGGCACCCGGATAACCATCAGCGCCATGTCTCAGGACGGAGGTTACGTGCGTATCACTCAGTGAAGGACTTGCTCGAGATGACACTTATAAGCCGATGACGTCATAACATGATACCACTCTCCGTCATTATTCGGACGCACGCGGTGTCGTTGTGCGCGGAGGCTGCTGCCAAGTCAAAACTCTTTCGTTTCGGCTATCTCCGATTGTGCCACCTATCTGACTGTTTGCCTGTGCCGACCAAGCCTCCCGAGTGTGATTTCCCATAGGATGCGAAAACAGGGTGTAGCCTACACCGGGTGTAAATCCGAAAAACCGGTTAAACTTCCCATACACATTTTAAGGTCTATTAACTCGACTCTCTCCCATACATGGAAGCCGAAACGTCGTTAAACTGTTTGCTCTATGAACTATTTTAGTTAACTCACAACAGTTCGAGTTAAATCTCTCATATGCATTTCGATGTATAAAAATATTATTAAATATCATCGTTCGTATCTTTCGAAGGTATAATACCTTCGTATTAAATATCAACATGCTTTAATTAAATAATATTATCTTTATATCTTTATGATATCATTTGTAGAATGTTTAATTTGATATTGATATTAAATCTTATTTTATCGAATGGATGTTTATGTGTATGTTTTAGATTGTTTTAGATGATATTTTAATTTAATAATATTTATTATCTTGAAATAATGAATTAAATATACTGTTGTTATTATTTCTCATTCATAATATTATTTTTGTTATGATCTTATTAAGATCTTAAGATCACAAGTAAGGTAAATTTATCTTTTCGTTACTATGATTATCTGTTGTCAATGAAACGCTTGTTCGCGTCATGATTGACGACATGGAATCGTTAGACGATCTGTTTGACTCGAGTGTCGACGGAAATGCACGATCACTGTTATTAGCCCTTAACACAGATGTGCTAGGACAGATCGCTATGTTTTTGAAACCCGCCGATGTGTATTCTTTATCACTGACATGTAAGCATCTTAAAGAAAACGTATTATTCATGATATGTGATAATATTATTCATGATCATACATGCATAATATGTGACAACTAACGGAAATGAAAATTTAAAGTACAAGTTGTTACTTTACCATACAAGCAATTACGCAAGCAAGTATGTTTCAAAGTAATAACGTTCGTACTCGAATTCCAATATGTCAAACAATTTCCCCCACGGGCGCTTCTTCTAGCCAAAGCTTGTGAATAAAGTCGTAAAGCTTCTCACTTACACTAACTTTATAAGGAGTCGGATTGATATATCTCAAGTGATCTGCCCTCAATATTTATGGTCAACACGATCAGCCCGGAAAGATGAGTGAGAAAACAAAATGCGCACCGCAAGAACATGACTATTGAACAACGCAGATAAAGAAACATGAGATCTTGTCCCGACCAATGATTTTATCGTTAATATACAGCGAAGTCGAGATGCCATCAAGCCAAGATCAGCGTTCATACAAACACCTCTGGCACTACCATCCCAAACAAGTTTGTGAAGGCGTTCAACAAATGCAGGTTGGACATAAGCACGTTTTGATGATATGAATGGATGGCGACACAATATACGCTCCCCTTGTTTCGGCGGTCGTTCTTCTACCTGTAACATGACATCTACGACGGGCTCGCCGTTCTTGAGGTACAATCGATACGCTTCCTTCCTGCCTGGAATGGTAATTTTTTGTACGTCCTCACTAAGTTTTATTCGAGGTGTCCCATCAATTTCAACAAGTTTGTATACGCATCCGAGAGCTGGCTGCCGAAGACAAGTAACTAGATGTGTGCCAATTCCGAATGATGTAATTGAATGACCATGTTGATTGAGGGAGTGCAGCACCTCCTCATTGATGTCATTGCTCGCTGTGATACTGAGATTTCCAAAACCTCTCGCACGCTCTGCGCCGAGCACAGCCTCCACAGTCGTCAGTATTTCCCTCGCTTGAAGACTCAAATACGATAGGTCTCCGCTGTCAATTCGAATTCCCAAGGGCCGATAGCCGCATATCTGAAGAGCGAGGGCAACTGCAAGAAAATTTGGAATGCCTGACTTCAAGACATCATAGGTGTCCACCAGTGCCAAAAAGCTCGCTGGAAATGCCAAAGCATATGAAGCGAATGCTGCCAATTCACTTCGATTAGTGTCTGTCCATCGAAGGCTTCCAGGGAGCACATCGGCGACTTTCAAAAGCGATTCGGCCTGCTCCTTTACCTGTGGGTGGACGAACATCAGTGTATTTGTGTTCGACCAAATATTTTATGTGAAGACAAAAGATCAAACAAGCAGTACCAGTGCAACAAAATCAGGGCAAAGGCCACCATCCGGTAACTTCAAGGTCGGGTCATTAATATCTTCGAAGCCCATGTGCGCTTGCACGTATGAGTGTGCATGGGTACCTTTGCACGGTATGCCAAACTGGCGACCTGCCTCCAGATTTGATGTAGCATCAAAGCCGCCAAGATAGGCATACCGTGAAGCCGATACACCTGTGTTTGGGAAATGAAAGCGTCAGAGAAAGTTCAGATAGTTGTGACTCTGAAATCCTGACCTCCATCAGCTCCTTGGGCACGTCGCAAACCAAACTCCAAAAGTGTTGCTTTTTCTCCTGCTATAAGTCGGTGTCGTGCAGCGTTGGTTGCTACTAAGCTTGCATAGTTCACAAGTGTGAGCAGAGGTGTTTCTATTAGTTGCGCAACAAGCAGAGGTCCCTCTATGCGCATGAGTGGAACGCGAGGAAAAACAACGCCTCCCTCCATCTGCGCGAAGACCTTGAGTCCGGAACAGTCTAGTTGAGCAAGATATTCAAAAAAAGCGGGGTCCATGGTCCGTGCGAAGGGTTCACTGCAGCGAAATGATAAAAGACTCAAAACAAAAAAGTTGCAATGCGCAAAAACCAACAAAAAAAATGGGCGCGCAAAAGCAAAACTTTTTACGCCAGTGTCAACACGTCATCCGTGGAGCAGCTCGTGTTACCTTCGAAGGAAAGCAATGTCTGCGCCCTTGAATCGAAAATTGGATATGAATCGCAAGCACTCCTCAAGCCCAGCGAAAACGGTGAACTCTCCATTGAAAGGACTTTTGCGAAAGAGCAAGTCGAAAGCCGCCAACCTCGCATGCGTTCCATTCTTCCAGTAGGCATACGCCATGGTGATTTGGTAAGTATCGACCAGCAGAGCTGTTGCGAGTGAATTGTGACATGCTGGTAATTTTCGGGCATTACTTTTCATTGCCGAGGGCACGGGTCGAAAGATGCATGTATGAAGTAGCTATATGATGCTATAATATGCTGCTTATTTATATATGTCATGTAATATAAATAACACATAGAATATCTATTTAATATAATAATAAGTCTCCAGAGTCCGGGCAGTGGAGTGGGTGTGTGGTGTTGGCGTGGTTTGCGCGGTGCGTCCGTTCCCAGGTAGTCGGCATAGCCGCGTCGCGTCGTTTCGCGGCGCGGCGCGCGGGACGAGACCGGGCGGGGCGCACGCGCGTCCGGCGATGTGCACTTACGCGGTTAACGGCTAATACGAAAAGAAAACTGTGACGGTAGATCACACGTTTGGGTATACGCGCGTATTACATATTATTGATAATATCATATATACGTACCTCAATCATATCAAGTATATATGTTCTGGATTTCATCCACCCGCCGCGAACACTTTAAGTTATTAATAAGGATTTTCTTATATATTATTACATTCGTTCGTATATATATATGTAGTAAACTTTTTCCAAATAATAATAATGTCGACTGTTTCCCCATCGAATTATGATAACGTTAATAACATTATTTCGGGCTTTTATTACATGCTTTTACATGCTTTTACCTTAAGATTACTTATTTAATAAGAATATAAATATATACTTATGTAATACGTACGATGTATTATAGACATAAATATATCAATAATAATAGGCAAGGTGACATGATCATATTATTAATAATATATATTAAGATTATATAATATTATATATGTATATATATAATATTATATAATATGATGACTTATATATGTATATATATATTTTTACGGTTCCGTAATTAATATAATAAGATTATGTGATAAAATTATTAGAATATTATTAGAATATTATTATAATGCACGAATGAACGAAGTTACTAACGTTACGTACGTAGGTATTGTGTAATTTTTGACGCGGTTGTCCATTAATCGTGTCATATTTGTATGTGTCTGATCTTGTTATTAGACGAAACATCCCATCCATACATAAAAATAAGATCTTAATAAGAGTCTTATTAATCTTATTTAAGATCTTATTATTATCATGCATGTAATAAAAAAATATATTAATATGTGATAATAATAATGTGCAGGTTAAAATAATATGTACCTTCATTCGTATAATAATATGTACCTTCGAAGGTAATAACCAATTCTGTTAAACTTTTGTCGATAGCCTTTGCAAGAAAGAATCTAATGATCAGACGAGTCTCTTGAGCAAACTGTAAAGCTGAGTTTAAACTTTTGTCGATAGCCTTTGCAAGAAAGAATCTAATGATCAGACGAGTCTCTTGAGCAAACTGTAAAGCTGAGTTTAAAATGGGGAGTTCTAGGTGTAGGCAAAGAGGTGTTTAGAGTGGGAAGGTTATGTAGCGATTATTACCTGATGAAGATAGAATAATCAACAGTCTGATAACATATGTAATAAAATAAATATTATTTGGCTTCTCATCATCATATATAATACCTTCGAAGGTATATAAATATAATATATATATATATATATCATCAATCATCT
>Ga0209630_10002499_pt1 | contig 17691 bp, 21 predicted proteins | sample COG_01_FD_184745 | JGI IMG/M metagenome (GOLD analysis project Ga0209630, IMG submission 184745) | Pelagic Microbial community sample from North Sea - COGITO 998_met_01 (SPAdes) (version 2) | ecosystem: Environmental > Aquatic > Marine > Neritic zone/Coastal water | place: Helgoland, sampling... | reverse complement strand
TTTTCCCGTTCCGTTAGGCTGAAGAGTTATGTCTCCGTTACTTGATGTGGTGTATAGTTTCTTAATAGAAACATCCAGGTCAGCACCTAGCTTTAAATTAGCATGATTGGCAAATAAGAGCTTTCCGCTAGTTGCCATGTCACCATTTGTCGGACCAACTATAGCTGTAAATCCTGACTTTCCAGCAGCAAAACTAGCAGCATCATCCGCTGGAATAATTCTGTCTGGGTTTGAGACGTTTATGTAATTGTTAAGCGCTGTTATGGTGTTTGCAGCCGTGTTACCCCAGGCTGATCCGTCTTTATCAACCACGCTAGCAAAAGGAACTCTGTTTACTATTACCTGAGAGTTGTCAACCCTAGTAATAACAATCGTATTTCCATTGCCTAAACTAGCTTGTACAGATCCAGAAGGATATGCCTTGCCAGCAATATAAACGGAGTTGTTTCTGTTAAATATCCTAAGGTCAGCCATTTTATTTTGTTACTTTAACGTGAAGGTTTTGGAGATGACCAGTAAAAGAGTCTCCATTTTCTGCATTCTCTACAGCAATGTAAAAATACAATTTTATAGAATTAGGTATCTCGTTGTTAGCTGATGACTCAACAAAACAAATATTGGAAGGAATGCTTACCGACGAGTTACCAGCACCGCCAAAGTGAACTAACTGACCTGTTGCGTTAAGAGAGTTGCTGTCGGTTAAGAAGGGCTCATTACTAATTAAAGCGAGACTCTCTTCATCGTTTTCATTTGGATACTCTCTTACCACCTTTACATAAAAAGCAAACTGAACGTCTGCAATGACGCCATTAGTAACCTTAAACGTAGAGGGGCTTTCCTCAGAATCTGTTATTTTAAAAAAGGCTGGATTATCGCTTGATGCGTAAAAACCATCGTTAAAAGAAGCCGAGTCTGTTGTGAAAAACTGAACATAATCGTCGGTTGTGCTAACGGCCCAGTCTGCTGGAGAGACTGAGTTGTCAGACGATGAGGCAACCAGCTGAAGTAGATTTAAATTACTCGTATTGGCAACATTCATAACGTCAGCTACAAAATTCGCAGCTGAAATAGCGGTTGTGGCTGATATGTTTAAAAACTTAATAAAAGTAGAGGCAGCAGAGATGTCAAACAAACTCTCGCCATAAGCGTTCAGCAATAACAACAAATCATTTGTGCCAACTACCCCATCTCCATTGAGGTCACCTAGCGAAGCGCCATTAATCGGCTCTCCAGCCGCAGCTCCAGCAGCAGCAGCAGCTGCCATGAAAGTATCAAACGGGCTCTTATTTATAAACTTACTACTGTTTGAGTCGTATCTCAAAACATCAAGATCGGATATACTAGTGATGTTTATATCGCTTAAGTCGTTTATCGGACCATTCGGGCCAGTGGCGCCTGTAACGCCTGTTACACCCGTAACTCCTGTCACCCCAGCAGGACCGTCGGCACCAGTAACTCCTGTAACACCTGTCACCCCAGCAGGACCGTCGGCACCAGTAACTCCTGTAACACCTGTCACCCCAGCGGGTCCATCGGCTCCTGTCACTCCTGTAACACCTGTTACCCCAGTAACTCCTGTAACACCCGTTACTCCAGCAGGTCCAGCGGGTCCATCGGCTCCTGTTACACCCGTTACTCCAGCAGGTCCAGCAGGCCCGTCGGCACCCGTTACCCCTGTGACCCCTGTTACGCCTGTCACCCCAGCGGGTCCATCGACACCTGTTACCCCAGTAACTCCTGTTACACCCGTTACGCCTGTTACTCCAGCGGGTCCAGTTGGTCCTGTGGCTCCAGTAGAAGTGAATTCAGTCCAGTCGCTGTTTTCCACGCCTCCCTTAAGTATATAGACTTTTTCGTCAGCCTCGACGTAGACCATCATGCCTTCGGACCTTCTAGCAGCGCTTATAGCATCTCTTTCTGTAGTGCTAGCCAAGGTTCTTAACCCTCCCTTTCCGAAAATAGAGTCGTGAGTTGGAAACGTGTCAGCTGTATCCGTAGGGGATATAAAACTTGTTACCTTAATTCCTCCTGGTATATCAGCCATCTTAACTTACTTCAATGTTTATTGATCCACCAAGAGTATTCTTGGTTCTATATACCCTATAGCTTATTGTTTGACCATGAGTATTAACAACGCTTACGGTTCCGTAAGACCACCCGTTTTGAGTGTTGCCAAAAAAAGCATCATCATTGCTGTCAGCCATAGCTACAGCTAAATTTGTAGACGTATCCTTAAACCCAGTACTTGCAGTTGGAGAGCCTAAGGCGTTAGGCCAAGCAAAATACTTGTAATCACCTGCGGCAAAAGATCTAACTCCGTTTTCGTTACTAACAAGTGCGCTACCAGAAAGACCCTCTATGCCATTCTCATCTAAAGTAGTGCTTGCGCTAGTACCAAAAAACAGCTTCCACTTCCAGCTAACAAGTCTTGTAATCGATCCAAACTCAACCGAGTTTGAGTTATTAGCGAAAGCCTTAAAGTACTGGTTTGTGGGGCTAGAAAAAGTAAGAGAGCTAAGACCACTCGCAGTATATGGAGAGGTGGTAGAGGTATTTGTTACTATTGATGTGTTTGGATTAGAAGAGCTAGTTCCTCGCTTTATATCTAAAGTATTATCAGAAACGTTTGCTGAATTAGAAAAAGCCCAAGTGTAGTTTCCGTTTATATTTAAAGAAGCCCCAACTTCAAGGGCTGAAGTTGAAAAAGGAACGTTAAAACTGGAGAAGGAAGGGTTTTGATACGGATAAAAAAGATCATCAAACAGATCACTAAGAGACACACTAGAAAATGTAGTTCCAGAATCTACCCCTCCGACATCTTCTGGCATGGCCGTCGAATTTGAATAGGTGAAGTCAGGACCCGTCACCCCAGTGACACCCGTAACACCCGTTACCCCAGTGACACCCGTAAGACCCGTCACCCCTGTTACTCCAGCAGGTCCATCGACACCTGTAACCCCAGTGACGCCTGTTACCCCTGCAGGTCCATCAGCTCCTGTAACGCCCGTTACCCCTGTGACGCCAGCAGGCCCATCGGCACCTGTGACACCTGTTACCCCTGTGACGCCAGCAGGCCCATCGGCACCTGTGACACCTGTTACCCCTGTTACACCTGTAGCTCCAGCAGGTCCATCGGCCCCAGTAACCCCAGTGACGCCAGCAGGACCGTCAGCTCCTGTGACACCTGTGACGCCAGCAGGACCGTCAGCGCCTGTTACACCCGTTACGCCAGCAGGACCGTCAGCGCCTGTTACACCCGTTACGCCTGCGGGTCCATCAGCTCCCGTGACACCTGTAACGCCTGTAACTCCTGCGGGTCCATCAGCTCCTGTAACGCCCGTTACTCCAGCAGGACCATCAGCTCCTGTAACGCCCGTTACTCCAGCAGGACCGTCAGCTCCTGTAACGCCAGTAACTCCTGTTACTCCTGTCGCTCCAGCAGGTCCAGCAGGGCCTGTAGCTCCTGTAGGCCCAACACCTCCCTCTTCCCAGTTAGCTGTATCTGTCCAGGTTCCACCTTTGTATATATAGATTTTGTCGTCGTCCTTCATAACGGCGACGTAGCCAACAACCCTTAGAGCCTCAGAAAGATCGTCCCTATACGATAGAGCAGGGTCAGCCCCAGATTTAGCGTCGAAAATGCCCAAACCCCTAACCTGAAGTGTAGTCAGATCAAGAACTGGAGCGTTAGGGTTTTGGTTATTTACTGTACCTGGAAAATTAGGCATGTTAGTCGTCTATAAATACTGTTACGTTATCGGCAAAACCCTGTGTGTTTACCGTTCTATAAATTCTATAAGTGTCTGTATGGCCAAAAGAATTGTCAAGACTAAAGTCACCAATCTTCCACATATCAGCTGGAGTATTAGGATACGTGTCAATAGTTAAGTCATTTGCTGTACTACCTCCCTGCTTTACAGTTACGAGATCGCCTATGCTTGCCTTGTATATTATATAAGTGTAGTTCGAATCGTTGTTAGAAGCAGATTCTGTTATTAAGTTTTTTCCAGTGCCAAAGGCTGTGGTACTGTTGTATACGCTAGCGTGACCATTTGAAGTGCTAGCGTCATCAAAAACATCTTGTGCATCGCTGTCTAAAGAAGTGGGAATCAAGGCTGTTGAACTAGCGACAAGTAGAAGAGGGTATCTCTGCATACTGAAACTAACGGTGCTAGATTCTTTAGCGTAAGACGCTGAATTGTCATCGCTTTCTTCGTCGTCAACCTGAGCCTTATAGCTAACGTTACCCGTCGTTCCTGCGTATCCAGTGTCTTGAAACGTATAATCGTGATCACCTGGCTGAACGCCTGTTCCAGAGCCAAAAGTCTTTATTAGGGTGCTCCCCCGATACAGCCTAACCTCTGTTATGTTTATGCCGCTAGTCTGCCTATCAACCTCAATGGTAACATCACTGTCGTTGTTTCCCACCTCCCTTGAAGCGTTGGTCTCAGTCGTGGAAGAGCCTGCTGATTCGCTGAAAGGTGAATTTGTAACTCTGCTAAAGCTCACGCTCACCCCAGGATCATTATAAGAAGCCTGAGAGGTGTCCTCACTAGTTACGGTTCCAGTTCCAGCCTGATCATCAGTAACCTCTAACTTGTACTTAAATCCAGAAGCAGGAAAGGCCGATAAAGTTTGAGAGTTTGTAGTTGTGTCATTAGATATGCTTGCTCCATCCGCGTAAGTCTCGGTATATATCTGAGTATAGCTGCTATCGGATTCAGTGGTTAGCTTTCGCTTTATGACTATCGTTAATGCAGCCCCAACAGGAGCGTTGTTGTTGGTGACAGACCAGGATAAAGTAACACTAGGCGTTGTTGCTGAAGAAGAATAGCCTGGGTTTGTAACACTAAATGAAGTAATAGTGGGATCCACAATATCAACAAACGCACCTGTAAGCACCTCCACGGCTGTTTTGCCATTAGCAGGAACGGTGTGTCCGTTCAGATACTTTCCAAACGACTTCTTTACCCCTCCTTCATCGGGAATGTTTAATACATAGTCTTGACTAAAGGTATCTTCAGAACCGTCTGCTCCGTCAGCTCCAGCAGGGCCTGTAGCTCCATCAGCGCCATCGGCTCCATTCTGCCCATCAGCTCCAGCAGGGCCTGTGGCACCTGTAGCGCCAGCGGTACCTGTAGGGCCTTGAGCACCAGCAGGACCTGTAGCTCCGTTTGCACCAGCAGGACCCGTGGATCCAGCAGCCCCTGTGGGACCAGCAGCCCCTGTGGGACCTGTAGCTCCAGCAGGACCTGTAGCACCAGCAGCCCCCTGAGAAGCAGCATCTCCAGGCTCACCCTTAGGGCCTCTAACGCCTTGATTCGTTATAGTCAGCCCAGGAGCAGGAACGGAAGAAACAGAAACAGTGCTGTTTGCGGGAGACGTTACCGTGACCGTATTCGACCCCTGTAAAGTAACTGTAACATCACTCATATTAGCTTGAGATATCTTCGTTTACTTTAAGACTTCCTCTTAATATAGTTGTTACAGAAGCGTCGACTTTTTGCTGAATATCATACACATAAGTTCCTACAGGAAACAAGCTCATGGTTTCTGAGGAGGCCGTAATTCTTACAGTTCCGTTATCTGATTTTTCAACAAATTCAAATCCGTTAGAAAGTGAAGGGTTGATTTTTGACTCTGATTTTGAAAGAGAACTAGAAGCTACCACCTCTCTCTTTGAGTTTCCCGACCTAGACCTAGGGGGGTTTGTTTTTACATCCATCAAAAACTCATAACCTAAAGTTTCAAGCTGAATAGCGGTTCCGCTAGAATCCTTTAGGGTAATTGTTAAGTTAAAGGTGTCTCCCCTTCTGCACGTAACATCAAGCTTTTCCGATACGTCTAAGTTTACTTTTTCAGCCATGTCAACCTAATAATGAGTTTACAATATTATCTACGCTATCCCCCGACTCTGGAAGCTCACCTCTTTTTCCTTGCCTTTGAGACAACAGCTTACTTTGTTCTGAGGATTGCTTTTTAACTCTGTCGTCTTTTCTGTCTTCTTTAAGGACCTCAAGCTTTTCTTTAAAGTTTTTGTCATCCTCCTTAAAACCAAGAGTTGCCTGAGCTTTGATCATTTCAATTTCTTTTCTAAACTCATGCTTGACCTGCTCTAGCTGACCGTCTAGCTGCGCTCTAAGCTGCATTTGTTGAGCTTCTAGTTGAGCCTCCATTTGCATCTCCTGTTGCTTTGCTTGAGAGGCAGCTTGGGCGGCCTGCTGAGCTGACTGGGCTTGCATTTGCGAGTTTTGCATGGCAATCTCTTGTTGCTTCGCCATTCTCTTTTTTCTTCTAACCACGAGAAGACGTTCCGCTTGAGCGATATCTTTCATGTTGCGAATAGATATAGCATCTTCAATGTCAATCTCCTTTTGTTGAATCGACATCTGAATGTTCTGTTCAAGATAAGCCCTATCGCTATCCTCCATTTCCTTGACCACCTGAACGCCAAAGTTGTACATAGGAAGATCTTTAAACGACGACAAAACAGACATATTTTCCTTGCCTATAGCGTTCTCATAGGCTGTAAATATCACAGAGTCTGTAGGTAAAACCTGAATACACTTCACTACATCTTCACAAACCTTTTTAAACAGGATCATAGAAGCGTTAGTGATGTCGTATGTCGCGTTATTTCCAGCTGCTATAGCATTCTGCTGAACACCAACAAGCGTGTCACCCTTAGGTGTAGAGGCGTCCATCATTTCATTGATACCTGTAGCATCTCTGATCAACCGAAGATAGTGATTGTAGAGACCTATAAGTTCGTTGATGTTTCTAATAGAATTACCTATCTCTCTAACTGGAGGGTTCTGAAATCCACCCTCTGGGTTCTTGCTTCTGTAGTAGAAGACACCCGTTTGCTCGTATATATCATGAAGGTCAAGAGGCTGTAGGTCGCCTCCTTTTCCGAGCTGAACGTTTTCCAGCCCCTCAATGTCAATGATCAATCCATCGGGCTTTGCCTTGGCAATAGCCTGCTGTATCTTTAAGTGAGTAAGCTGAAGCATGTCAGCAAACCCCTTACAGCTATCAACCATAGACTTCGGCATCATGTTCCTGAGGTTCGTAGAAACAGCAGAATAAGAAAGGGACACCTTGGATAGGTCGTGAATGTTTTTAGGCATGTTTTTTTTCATGCCATAATCAAAGATTATTTCGCACCCTCCAAGGATATAGCTACCTCCGTACAGGGTAGCAACCTCCATCTTTTTAGGGTTCCGATCAAAAACGCTACCGCTTTTTTCTTCGTAGTCAAACCCCTTCATATAAAGGTTCGTGTTTCCAAAACGATTTTCCTTTTCCTCAAAGTATATACAATCGACAGAAATAAACTCAAAATCCAGGATATCAACCATGTACTCGTCGTAACCGAACTCCTGCCTTAAAAGCCTGTTATTGTAATTGCTTTTATTAAACAGGCTAGGATCATTTCCGTCGTTGTTTTTTACGTTCTCAGCAATCTCCTTAAACTCTTCTTCGGTGAGCTCGCCACTTGCAATACGCTTGAGCTCAGATATAGACACCTTCTTTACATGCCCTCCATACATGAGGTCATTAAGCCCTGGGTCCTCAGTATAGCTATGAATAAAAGTGGATGGATCAACATACTCCGTCTTAATGCCTTCGCTAGGGTGATTACTTCTCTTTACTACAGCCATGCCCAAAGAAACAAGGTCGTTGACACACCGTCTAAAAACAGCGTCATTGAAGTCGTTCCAAGAAAGGGTCATGTTTGTTCCGATCTGAGCTGCAATCTCAGCGTCAGTCTTGATGTTAGTTCCTAGCAAAATCTCTGCCTCCTCTAAAGAGTCAGGCAGGTTGTCAGGATCTTCACCGATAACCATACCCGTCTGCTGCTTTAGTTGTTGGAGCTGCTTTTTCGCTTCAACCTGCATTTCAATGCGACGCTTTTTATTGTTTTTTTCTGATGATGATAGTGGATCAACAGCCTCTAGATTGGGGTAAGGGTTTCTCGAAAGTATTTTGTTTACTACAACTCTAACAAACTTAGGTAAGATAGGAACTGGAGTGTAATCAATGTTAAGTAAGCTTCCGTCACCCGCATTTGGCGCTAAAGAACGAAGAAGCTTTTTATATATATTTGTATCTTGAGTTCCGTTTGCGTAGTCTCTGCTCTTTTCGAAAACGTTATTTCTTTTCCCGTATAAAGAAGTAGAGCTGTTTATCTTACCCCACTGGGACTCTATCGACTTCGCATACTCTACGCCATAAGCTTTTTGCTGCTTTGTTTCTGTGCTTGCTAGAGGATCAGGAAATGAGCTTTTACGCTTGTTGTTTGTATAGTTCATATTTTATCTGACGATATGCGCGTATTCTGCAAATATAGCAAATCAATGCTAGACCTTATATCTCCTGAAAAACACCTTTTCTTTGAAGTCAGCTTTTGGTTTTTGCTTTTCTTTTTGTGCTGCCAATAAAGCTAGTCCAGAACTAATGGTAAGGTCAAACTTTGTTCGTTTATCTATCTTAAATCCTATCCAGTCCTCCAGGGTTTTGTTAAAATACATCCTTCCTATTTCTCCAGACTCGTAATTAGTCCCTACGTGATCGTGTATGTACGCTTCAATTGCCTGAGCGTGGGACTGTATTACGTCTTGTGAATTAGAAGGTATACCTTTGGTCCTTACGTTAATTGAAGAGTTTCCTGTTTTTAGGTGGTTTGGTCTATCCATAAGATAGCCGTCGTAACCCCTTGACTCAAAGTATCTTGCGATACCGTACTTATTGTTCTCTATAAGTAAGGGATAGCCATAGTAAAAAGAACACATCAACACATCCTCATAAAAGATACTGGCTAAATCTGGACGAGAGGCATACTCCACAACAAACATATTGGAAGGTCGGTTCATGCTAAACTTATTGTACATGTGAAGAGCCCCTTTAGAACCCCTTCCATCTACAGTGGCGTCCAGATCGTAAGAGTCAACCCCTCCGCAGCCGTAGTTAACAAAAGGAGGAACCTTTTTTCCTCTTTCTGTTTTCATTACGTTTCTTTCAGAAGGGTCTGGCATCCAGGAAACCCTAAACCTTCCGTTAGGCGTGGGGGAGAAAACAACCTCTTTGTCTTTTTCTTTCCAGGTGAAGTTACCTACAACGACAGGGTTTGGAAACAACTCATCGTTGTGCTCAATCTGCTGGTATATCTTACCTATATTAAATAAGCTCCCTTCGATGCTATCTCTAAAGGCTTCGTCTTCAGTAAAAGGGAACTGTCGGGTCACCTCATTTAACTCTGAGGGATTGTCCTTGAAGGACTTGCGCTCATTCTTTAAATAGGTTTTACTGCCTATTTCGATAGTATCTCCATCTATACCATGTATGTGTACGCTTTGAGGTGGATCCTCTACAACGGCATTTCCGTATGCGTCAAAAAAGCCCTCTAGGGCATCATAAGCTGGGATAAAGATTCTATAAAGACCTGTCTTTGTTCTTTCGTTGTTATTGCGCTCGTTGGGGTCAGAGTCGTACCATAACCCCTTGTATTCCTCTCCTCCTTTATTCATGGGGTTTACAGTGCTGCCCACTAGAGCTTTACCTACAATTTTACGACCTACAATTAAGCATGTTCTTTCAATTCTCCACGCCTCTCTAATATCAGTAGGCTTTTCCCACTTACCAGCCTCGTCGAGATAAAGCATATGAAGTTTTTCTCCGTCATAAGCGTTATTAGTGGTATTCTTCCAGTTGACAACCGTATTAAGAGCGTCACCTCTATGAGAGGTCTTGTTGTTTTTCGTGATGCGCTTAGATGGTTCGCGGAATGCCAGCTCCATACGAGGGTTTGTAGTACCGTCCTGGATAGGTTTAAAGAAAAACGGGTAGCTGCGAAAGATCGCAACCACCTTCTTCATGAAAATGTTCTCCTGCGAGTCTTTACCTGTCTTCGACTGTATGCCAAGAAGCTTCTCTTTAACTTGACTAGCTTCATCCACCAAGACAGCAGAGCATATGTTAGTGTAGCCAGAACGACGACACTTAGTATAAAGCTGACCGAAACAACGAGGGTCAGCTTCACAAGCAGCCATGTGCGTAAAGATGTCTTTTTGGAAAGCGAGGTATGATGGGTATCCGATATCAATTTTAGACCATTGTAGAAACATATAGTGTCTCCCTGTAATATACGTAGGTTCCCCATTATTGTAAAACCAAACACCGTCGCGCCTACGCTGAAACTCTTGTTCGATGTAAGAACGAAACTTGTTGCGAAACTCGGAAGGTTTTTCGAGCCACTCATCCATACTGCGTATTCTACGCATTTCCTCTGGCATAGGTGTGCGTTTCCACAGCTGCAACTTCTTTGGCTGGTCATGGAAGAGAATTTCCGATTTGCGCGGTTTCTTCGGTAAGACCACGAGTAACCCGTGGAGCTCGACAGCTTGTCCTTCTGTACCGTTAGGGTCGATCTTAATCCCTTTAGTTTCATACCCTTTTATAGCTATAATATTATTCATAATGAGTGTACCAGCCTTCACCTACGTATACATTTCTTACGTCTTTAAAGTACCTTTCATACTGAGAAGAAACATTCTCTAGCGAATATTCTTCACCGCGAAGCCTGCATTCCTTGTATTTTATCTGAAGATCTAAACACTTTCTTCCAGCGGAAACAAAATCACCCATTGTCCTGCATCTGTATCCAGTTTTTCCTTCAATATTTACCTCAGAAAAAGCCCCCCAATCTGAAGATATTACTGGAGTCCCACAAAGCATGGCCTCTACTTGAACTCCTGCAAATGGCTCTAAAAAAGTACTGGGACATATAATTGCTTTTGCCTCTCTCATGAGTTTGTTTCTCTCTTCTACCCCCGCATATCCCATGTATTCTACGTTTTCTGGTGTTTTTCCGTCAGCCCAGTGAGCGTACTCTTCTGCAAGCTGACCAGCCACCTTTAATTTGACTCCTATTCTGTTACACATGTCAACAGCTATGTTTATTCCTTTTCCGTCAAACACCCTGCCTAGGAAAAGCATATAATCTTTCTTTTCTTCACAAAAGTCAAAGTCATTTAAATCAAAATAGTTTGGTATCACAACGTCATACCAATTTATTTTACCAGCAAATTTTACCTTGTCTAAACCAATAAAAGCATGCATTATGGCGTAAGATTCAAAAACCCTAAACTGACACCAACTTCCTGACCCATAGCCTATACCAGGTTCTACGACTATCATGTCTTCCTTGTGGGCTTCACATATAGGTTTTACGCCATAACCCCAAAAAGGTAAAATAAAGTCGTTCTTTTTCTTTCTTTCTTTTATCTCTTCGATGGCGTTTTTATAGAATGTTTTGTAAGCCTTGTCTTCTATGTCGTAAGAAAAAAAATTTTCTTTATGTTTATGATCTCCGTAGACCTCAGTCCACACCTTATTAGACAAAACTGTTACATGCTCACTACAGTGAGGATTACTTCCTTCTGTACCATAATGTATGACGTGATGACCTCTGTTTGTCATCATTTTACAAAACTTAAAAACCTTTTGGGTAAAGGCACAGGCGGTAAATTCCGTGGTAGTTTTTGTGTGAGGAACCCCAAGGACATGAAATGTAAACTTCATTTAATTGCAATGTATTGTTTAATAGCTCTGACCGTGTGAATTCATTCTTCCTAGCGAAGGCATACCCTCTTTCGGGTTTTTAATTTCCATTTGTTCGCCACATTCGCACTGTCCTTCAGGGTAGTAGACGCTACCATCCTTAAACTTCATCGTAAGGCTTCTAACAGATTTCTCTGCTTTACATTTTTCGCAAATTAGATCAGGCATGTTGTTTAATTTAATTCGTACACCAGACAGGATTCGAACCTGTGACCGTCTGCTTAGAAGGCAGATGCTCTATCCAACTGAGCTACTGGTGCATGTGCTCCCTCCAGGACTTGAACCTGGGACCTGCCGATTATGAGTCGGACGCTCTAACCAACTGAGCTAAGAGAGCTTAAAGTTTACCTTTAAGTTACAGGCTGTATTGTTTTGATTATCAAAGTTGTAGTCCTCCCAGTAGATCAATCCACTAGCGTTATTTTGAGAATCTTTCTGCGAATCCTCCTGAGTAGTCTTTTTCATTTTCGATTTCTCCATTGTTCTTGAGTTCTTTAACCATTTGTTCTAGCCTCTGGCGCTCCACCAAAAGCTCTTTACAGTCGATAGCGGTTTGCTTTATGGATTGGAGCTCAGCCTTACGCGCTGACCCACCTGCTTCAGGATCGACTGGCTTCTTGATTTCTTCGATCATGTTGTTGATCGCTATTTCCATGCTGTCCATTAACCTTTGAGCGGCGCTGACCGTAGTAAACTTAGACTTCGACATACATAAGGTCTTCGGTTCGCGTTCGGTAATACTCCTTTCCGTCTATATTGATCCTGTAGTCTCTGTTTTCCTTGAAGCCTACCACATCCCCTATTTTAAGACCTAGTTCATCCACCCAAGGCGCTTCAAAAGCAACCCGCCCTTTAGTGACAGGGCTTTCTGACATCTTGACAACCTCGATAATACTTGACTGTTCCTCTTCTGGTTCTTCCACGCTTTCGAGGAGTGACCAGCCCGCCAGCGGACGTACCTCACCAGTCTTTTTAGACTTGTAAGCAATAGCTTGATTAGCAGCGGTATAGCTAGGGTTATACTGAACAATAAAGTGATTGTCTTCACCAGTAAGAGGCTGACCGTCGTTAATAACAACATGATGATGGAAGTAGAGAGTGTCACCCACTTCGACTCCAGTATCGTACTTGAACGGAGACGCCACGACTGGGCCTTCTGTGATTCTGTTTTCAAACTCATCGAATTTAGTATCTATGTAAAGTTCCAAACCACCTTTCGTGGTGATCGTATCGTTAAGCTGTTTGTTCAGCTCCACGACAAAAAGATCAAATGTCTTCATTAATTAAAAGTTTAAGTCATATTCTAACACGCAGGGCATTTCGTCAATAGATTTCCAGAGCATTATCTCCGAATCGCTTTCTACATATATAAGGTATCTCTGCTTACTGAACTTATGAAGGTGCCGCTCGTCTTCTACGATAGCTGATATCTCTCCATGTCCTGCTCGCATGCCAATATAATAAGCCATGCCGTTTTTAGGGTCTCTTCCGACCACAATCTTCCTAATAAGTCCGTCCATTTTAGTTTAGGGATATGCCCAGTTCACCAAGGAGGTCATCTAGTGAGTCGTCTTCCTGATAGGCGCTGTCCATTACTTGCTTTACCGTTTCCAGCTCTTCCCTGCTTTCCAGGTTGAAGCTGTACATGGTTTTCATTTCGGCGCTTTCGTCTCCTTCTTCCACGGCGTCTAGGTCTATAACACCAACAACTATAGTGGCTAGGGTACGATCTTTCATTTCGAACTCATCGATTGTTTCCTCCATCTTTTTGACGAGGGAATACATTTCGGCAAAGAAGAGGGTGTCTTTCGGGTTCATGATGTAAATTTGTTTAAGTCAAATATACGAATTAATATGCCTAGGTCTCAAGTTAAGAAAACGAGGATGTTCAGGGACTTCTCGAAGATGCCTTCTAGGTTCATAAAAAACAACTATTTAAAAAACCTTAAGAGCGCTACAGAAGAGTTTGTTGATGGCAGCGAGATCACAAAGAGCTATCTATACTTTATGCTGTTCGTTTACGAATTGGAGTTCTTTACTATATCGTGGGTGGCAGGGGAATACGGAATGAATAAAAAAAACCTAGCTGACAGGATGATATACCCGTTAGTGTCTTTGGGATATCTGTATAAGCACTTCGACAAGCTGACCCCCTCTCAAACCCTGGAGGATCACTTGTTTAGAGATGAGACCAAGTTTAACTACCGCGTAAGATATGCGCTATCTCAGAAAGGCAGAATGGCGGTACAGCGTTTCTACAACTCACTTTAAGTGTAAGTTACGGATATGCTAAGATCTTTAATGTATACCTCAGCTCCAGCGAGGGGAAAATCTTTCGCTTGGTAAATACCTTGCCTAAGCTGAAGGGTGCTAGACGTTGAGGTTGCCGATATTGATTTAGAGATAGTTGTATGGGTTGCGCTTCCAGCTGTTACGGGAGTATCAACGCTTGCACGTCCGCCATAAAAATTCTGCCAAGAAATATCGTCATCGTCATCCTCTGAGTCGTCTCCCCAAAGGGCCGCTGTATCAAGAAAAATCTTATAGGATATAGTGGCCGTTGATCCAACCTCTACCCTTCCGTTAAGTAGGGTTGAATTTTGTAAAGCCCAATAATCAGTTTGAGTTTCGTTAAGCGTAAGCTTCATCCATCCATCGGTTGAGTCAGGAGCTGTTTGATTGTACAGTAACGTATAGTTGTTATTGAGTACTGAAGAAGCTTCCCATCCGTCGCCAGACCCAATAACTTCTTCAGTGTAATTATAATCCTCTGTAATTTCTCTTTTTACCGAGTTTTGGGTCAAACTATTTCCTAATCCTAACATACCCCAAAGATAGTCAAATCGCTTTATAGTAAACTCCCTTGCTGTCTCGGTAGGCTCGCTTGATCTGCTTCCTGTTCTTCCCGCTCTCTTTAAACGACACATGAATCCAGGCAGGGTTCTCGTCATCTCCGAACTCCCAGATCATCTGATCCCACTCTAGGTTCTTCTTGATGAAGTCGAATATCTGAGAGTTAGTGACCTTCCCATACATATCGGCGTCTATATCGAGGGCCTCCCCAATCATATGCTGAGAGTATTTACTACCCCCAATCGCCTTGTTTAGCTCTTTTGATCTAAAGCCAGAAGTAACCCCGATGGGTACACCGAAGTGATCACGTATTGGTTGGAAGATATGGTCCGCTACAGCCTGTAGGTTATTGATTGCCCATTGGTCAGGGGTGTTGTCAATCCCTTTTCTTGTCGCGGTATTGGATTTCACCACCTCCCTTAGTGTAAGGTTTTTGCTTAATTTCATTTTTCTGAGCCACCCAAGACGGGTTGATTCTTTTGATTCGAGGGTTGTGATAATATTTCTTCAATCTATGATTGAATATAGCAAAGTTAGAAAAAAAATTTGTGAGATCGAAAAGTTTATCTTACCTTGAGATCAGCAAACCGAATTTACGAAACAATTTAAAACAGTTATTTGCTATGAAGAATCTTATTTTAATCCTTGCTCTTGCAGTTTCGAGCTTAGTATCTGCACAATCCGTGAGTTTCACAATTGTAAATGACACTTACACGGATATGGCCTTCTTTGATATTTTCTCTATCAACCCAAACACGGGGAACGTCACCTCTTACTGTAGAAATAAACAAGCCTTCAATGCTATTATTTGCACTACAAACTTCCCGTTGCCTGAGAACGAAGAATTGGTCATTCAGCGCAGAACATACCCTGAGCGTCAACTTATCGGTGAATACTCTGCCCGTGTTACTTACACAAACGAAAACACGGAGCTTTTAGTTATCGAGTCGTCTGACCGATTCCAAGTCATTGAAGGTTTGGGAGAGGTAGAGGCAATTATCGCTGGTTGTAATCAGCCAACCCACTAAGCAACTGTCTCATACGGTCTTCGCGGCTTTTTCCCTCGACCCCCTCGTTTCCTCCTTGCTGCTGACGAGTATCTCCTGAACCAGAAGACCTCTGAGCTCTAGCCTGCGGGCCGCTAAAAGTCTGACCTGGAACATAGCCTGGTTTATTTATTTGAGCCTTGATCATGTCTGTTTCTTGAGCTTTGCTTCGTGACGAGTTGAGCCTAGTGTTATTAAGCCACTCATTAAAACCCTCTTTAGGGCCTATATTAGAAGCGTAATAATCAATAGCTTCTCTAGTTGTTACGGGGCGGCCATCCACTAAGAATTGAGTTATAGACCCGCCTTCTAAATCTGGGTCTGGCTTCGTGATGAAGGTCAGATCTGGCTCTGTTTCATGTGAGCCTCCATTCTCATATTTCATCATGCCGCCTTCGAGGTACTTCTTTACCATGTCGTAAAGAGCTGCCTTCCCTCCTTTGTTGTACTTCTTAGTCTTCATAATATCAAGTTGTTGCGATAAATACCTCCATGTTTGACGCTGAGGTAGCTGACTTAGCATAGATAGCATCTATATCCACTAAAGTCTCTCCAGTTGCGTTGGTGTTGGAAGCGAACACATGTGAGTTGCCCAGCATGAAGGTCTCTCCAGCTTCTAGGTCCACATAATACTGACCTGGCGTTACGGAATCCTCAATTCTAAGGGTGATCTTATTCGTGGAGTCCAAATTAGTAAGCCTTAGGTGCTTTACAGTATCGTCTTTTATGGTTCCAGCAGATAAAGCGGCTCCAAACAAAAGAATAGATTGTTCTCCAGTGCCTACAGAAACGATCCTATGCTCTGCATTCTCTACACCAGAGATAGACAGGAAGTTTTCATTCCCCATATCCTTGCCGTTAAGAACAAGCTCCTCTTTTACGGTTACTTTAAGTACAGCCATTACTTACGTCTTCTGAGTCTAAGTCTTCGCTTCTTAGCTGGTACAGGAATCTTAGCGGTTGACTTCTTGATCTCTTTCTTGGGGGAGGTCATTTCAAGCTTAGTTACGTCATTACGTTTAAGCTTTTTAGCAGTCAAAAGCTGGGGTCCAGAACGTGGTCCATAGAAAGAGTCATCTAGTAACCGCTCGTCAAGCTTCTTCTTTGGCTTGTAGTCTGGGCGAGCTTTAGCTCTTCTTGCTTCAGACTCATTAATTCGCTTTGCTCGGCGGCTTTCTCTAAGAGATCTCTCAAGCTGTGCTTGCTCTCTCTTCTTTCTGAGCTCGTTTGACTCCCCCATACCTGTAGAATTTGGTGAAGCCTGCTTTTTGGTCTGGGCACCCGTTACCTTGCCTCCTTTGTCAAAGCGATTTACTGGCTTCCGATACTTATCCATCTCCTCCTTTGTCATATTCTGAAGCCTACTTTTTCTTTCTTCTCTATGCTGCTGCATCAATTCCTGACGTGTAGTAGGCTGCCCTGATAAATTGGATCTTGGCTGTGGTCTTTTCGAAGCGCCTTGCTTCATCTTTCCGCCTTTATCGTAAGATTTCTTAGCTTTCATAAAGCAAATATAAGTTATTTATTTTTTGCCTCCGCGAGCTCTTCGATCACCAGCAGAGTCAACCTTACTCCCTCTATTGGAAGCAGCACTCTTAAAACCAACGATCTTACCACCCTTATGAAAGGCATCAAGGCTGTCCCCATTCCCATAGGTTCCTTTCTCTCGGTTGTACTGGTTGAGCTCAGCCCGTTTCTTCTTTGCTCTGCCGCCAGATCCAAACTTCTTGTACTCCTCTTTGTAGTTACGCTTCTTAACTCTCATTATGAGGCGGGGGATGAAAGAAAAAACCTAGTTCCACCAGATGGAGTTCTTCCAATGCTAAAGTTTCTAGTTTCATTCCTGCCCTTAACATCGTCAAACTTTCTACCAGCATCTTTGTTCAGTTGCCTAGCGAAAGCATTTCTTGCTTGATCCCTAGACATTTCAAAGTCTACGTATTGTTTGCTTCCTGAATTAAAGTTGACAGGATTTTTAGCCTTCTTTTTAGGCTTCTTGGATTTCTTAACTCTCATACTGCAAATATAATCAAAACAGTATTTGCGCCTTCACAGCTTAATAAGGTTGACTGACGCTTGGTTTGCTTTTAGTACGTCTACGTACCCTTATAAGAAGCTCCGTAGTTATAAAAACAGCTTCGAAGCTTTATCGCTTAATAGCTTGGCGAAG
>Ga0209630_10002497_pt1 | contig 17710 bp, 19 predicted proteins | sample COG_01_FD_184745 | JGI IMG/M metagenome (GOLD analysis project Ga0209630, IMG submission 184745) | Pelagic Microbial community sample from North Sea - COGITO 998_met_01 (SPAdes) (version 2) | ecosystem: Environmental > Aquatic > Marine > Neritic zone/Coastal water | place: Helgoland, sampling... | reverse complement strand
CCGGCTGGGCGGCCGGCTCCGCGGCGCTGGCGGCGGCGGCGCGGGCGGCCAGCTGCTGGGCCTCGAAGCGGCGGGCCAGTTTCTCGGTCAGCTCCTGGGCCTTGGCGGGCGGCATCTGGGCCATAACGGCGGCCAGGGTGCGCGGACGCATGGCGGCGGCGACCGGCAGGCGCACATCGTCGGACAGGGTGTTGAAGACGGCGGCGGCCTCACGCGGGCGCATGGCCGAATAGACGGCGACCAGACGGTCGGTCTCGGCCTTGGCCTTGGCGTCGACCTGACCCAGCATGCCCTGGATCTCGGCCTTGATGGCGGTCAGGGCCTGGACCTTGGCGTCCAGCTTCTGCTCGGCGGCGACCATCAGCGGCAGGGTGGTCGAGAAGTCGGCGTCGCGGGCGTCCAGTTCCTTGCGGCGCGTCGACAGCGACTGGATGATCCGCAGCTCGGCCGGAGAAATGCCGGCCTGTTGGGCCAGCTGTTCGGGCGTCAGGGCGCAGACCGGGGCGGGCTTGGGCGCTTCCGTATTGCCCGGAGCCGGAGCGACGGCGCCCGCGGCGTCCTCGGCCCAGGCCTTGGCGCCCTCGAACAGGCCGGGACCCGCGCCCACGGCGCGCACGGCGACCACCCCGCCGATGGCGATGGCGATGAGCGGCAGGAGGCGAGGAACTTTGGCCATCGTCTTACTCAGTCTTTCAAACTCGTCCCTCAAGTCGCCGGGCGCCGCGCGCAAGGCATAGGGACACTAAAATGGATCAGGCCGCGAAGAGGTCGTCGTCCAGACTACGCCGGGCCTTGTTGAGGCTCTGTTGCGCGGTTTGGTTAGCGGTCAGCGCCGACATGATGGCGCTGACGTTGTCGCGGGCCGGGGACGGCGGCGCATTGCGGGCCGCATTCAGACCCGAGATACGCTCGGCCAGGGCGGCCATGCGCAGGGCGCGGTCCTCGTCGTCGGGCAGGCCGTCGATCAGGGGATTCCGGGCCGCAAGGGTCGCGGCGGTGGCGCGGACAGGCTCGCGGACCGGTTCACGCACGATCTCGGGCGCGCGCGCGAGCTCCGGCGCGCGGACGGGTTCCGGCGACGGCAAACCGCGCGACTGGCGGGCGACCAGAACCTCCAGCTCCTGCTTCAGGGCGCGGGCCTTCAGGATGCGGTCGTGCAGCATGTCGGCTTCCTCACCAGCCGTGCTCAGGGCCCGCAGGGCGTTCTCGGCGCGGCCGGCGGCCTGGTTCAGCTCGGTCACCGCGCCGGCGAAGGCCAGCTGTCCGGCGCGCAGGGCGGTCAGCTTCTTCTCCAGACGGATGCCGTAGCCGATGGCGGCGACCAGCAGCAGCATCAGGAAGGAGTCGAGGACGATGCCGATCATGAGCGTTTCACCCGGGTCAGGCTGCTCGCGACCTCGACGCTGATGGGCGCCTCGACGCGAACGGCGATGTGCTGGCCCTTGCGGCCCATTCGGCCCGTCGTGACCGGAATCGGGCCGCAACGGATCGAGATGTCGCTATCGGGAGTCGCGTTCAGCATGAAGGTGTCGCCGACCTTCAGATTGAGAACCGTCGACAGGGGCGCCTGCTGCTCGTCCAGAACCGCGCGGACCTCGGTATCGGTGGTCCAGAGCTCGGTGGCCAGGTGGCCTTCCCAGATGTTGTCGCGGCCGAACTTCTCACCCATGAACTGCTGCAGCAGCATCTTGCGGATGGGCTCCAGCGTCGCATAGGGCAGCAGCAGCTCGACCCGACCGCCCCGGTCTTCCATGTCGATACGCAGCTTGACCAGGATGGCGGCGTTGGCCGGGCGCGCGATGGCGGCGAAGCGCGGGTTGGTCTCCAGGCGGTCCAGATTGAAATGGACGGGCGTCAGGGGCTCGAAGGCGGCCTGGGCGTCGGCCAGAATGACCTCGACCATCCGCTGCACCAGCACCCGTTCGATGGTGGTGTAGGGTCGGCCTTCGATACGCAGGGCCGCCGTGCCGCGACGCCCGCCCAGCAGGACGTCGACGATCGAATAGATCAGGTTGGAATCGACCGTCAGCAGGCCGTAGTTGTCCAGCTCCTCGGCCCGGAACACCGCCAGAATGGCCGGAAGCGGGATGGAGTTCAGATAGTCGCCAAAACGGATCGAGGAGATGTTGTCCAGCGACACCTCGACGTTGTCGGAGGTGAAGTTGCGCAAGCTGGTCGTCATCAGCCGCACCAGGCGGTCGAAGACGATCTCCAGCATCGGCAGACGCTCGTAGGAGACGAGCGCGGAGTTGATGATGGCCCGGATGCCGGTCCGTTCGGAACCGTCGTCGTCGCCGAGGTCGAAGCCCAGCAGGCTGTCGATCTCGTCCTGGTTCAGGACGCGCTCGGAAGCCGCCGAGCGGAACTCGTCTCCCAGACCGGCGTCGGCGAAATCCGTGTCGCTCATTACTGGATCAGCATCTTTTCGATCAGGACGGCGTCGACCTTGCCGGGCGCGGCGATCAGGTTGACGCGGCGCAGGATCTCGGCGCGCAGCTGGTAGCTGCCGGCCGAACCGGCCAGGTCCTCGGGGCGCAGCTCGCGCAGGAAGCCCTGGAACATGTCCTGCATCCGGGGCATCTGCTCCTGCAGGCTGGCGGCGAGGTCGGCGTCCTTCATCTCCAGCGTCAGCTTCAGTTGCATATGGGTCGGACGGCCGTCCGGCGACTGGATGTCCACCAGCAGGTCCGGCAGGGTGAAGAAGGTGACCCCGTCGGGCCCCTCGGCGATCACGCCCAGCGACGGATCGGCGGCGGCCTCGCCCTCGCCGCCCTTGGCTTCGCCGTGGCCGCCCTTCTTCTCTTCCTTCTTCGCGCCGTGGCCTCCGGCCTTCTCCTCGCCGTGTCCGCCGGCGGCCTCGCCGTGCTCGCCCTCGGCGGCGGCGTCGGCCTTGGGCTGCATCATGACGAAGGCGGCCGCGCCGCCGCCGCCCAGGACGACCAGGGCCGCGACCGGGGCGATGATGAACAGCAGGGGCAGCTTCTTCTTGGCCGGCTCGCCGTCGACCTCATGACCGTGCGCCACGGCGATGTCGGTCGCCGCATCTTCGGGCGGCCCCTTCTTCTTGCCAAGCTTCAACATGCGTCCGACGCCCCGGAATGATTCCAGTCTCCAGATGCGGCCAGTTTGGTTAACGCGAGATTGAAATCCGGCAAATCCTGCCGGGCGCCAGAGCCTGAAAACCCGCCAAAAGCCCGCCACGCCTGCATTAACCCTGTTGGCACGGTCATTGCGTGGGGCCTTAACGAAGGAGCCCGCCCACCGTGGAAAACGCCGCCTACATCGGATTGTCACGCCAGATGACGTTGCGCCGCGAGCTGGACATCGTGGCGAACAACATCGCGAACGCGAACACGACCGGCTTCAAGGTCGAGCAGCTGCTCGTCGGGACCGAGGTCGGCGCCCGGGCGCGCAACGACATGGTCAAGCCCAGCGCCAGCTTTGTCCTGGACAACGGCGTCGGCCGCGACTTCGGCCAGGGCGCCCTGCAGCAGACCGGCCGCGACCTGGACTTCGGCATCGAGGGCGAAGGCGCCTTCTTCACCGTCAACGACGGGACCGCCGACGCCTACACCCGCGACGGCGCCTTCACCCTGGACCCGACCGGCAAGCTGGTCACCAAGGGCGGTCTGGCCGTTCAGGGCGACGGCGGCGACATCATCCTCGATCCCGCCAAGGGCGCCCCGGTCGTCGGCGAGGACGGCACCATCAGCCAGAACGGCGCCCTCGTCGGCCGCCTGACCCTGGCCCGCTTCGACACCCTGGCCGCCCTGTCGAAAGACGGCGACGGCCTCTACCGCAACCGTTCCAACGCGACCCCGATCAACGCCACCGGCGCCAAGATCCATCAGGGCTCGCTGGAGGGTTCCAACGTCAATCCCCTGGTCGAGATCACCTCCATGATCGAGATCAGCCGCGCCTACGAACAGGCGACCAGGATGATCGATAACGTCAATGACCTGTCCAAGCGCGCCGTCGAGCGCCTTGGCCGGTCGAGCTAGGAGGGCCGTTAGATGCGCGCTCTGAGAACCGCAGCCTCGGGCATGGCCGCCCAACAGCTGAACGTGGAAGTCATTTCCAACAACATCGCGAACATGAACACGGTCGGCTACAAGCGCCAGCGGGCCGAGTTCCAGGACCTGATGTATCAGAACGTCGAGCGGATGGGCGCGCAGTCGTCCAGCGCCGGCACCGTGGTCCCGACGGGCATCCAGGTCGGCCTCGGCGTCAAGGCGGGCAGCGTTTACCGGATCACCGAACAGGGCACGCCGAGCCGCACCGACAACCAGTACGACGTCGCCATCGACGGCCACGGCTATTTCCAGGTCACCCTGCCCTCGGGCGAGATCGGCTATACCCGCGCCGGCAACTTCTCCCTGAGCCCGGAAGGCACGATCGTCACCGAGGACGGCTATGCTGTCGAACCGGCGATCACCATCCCCCAGAACGCCGTCGACGTGATCATCTCCAAGACCGGCGAGGTCTCGGCCAAGATCGACGGCCAGGTCGCCCCGCAGGTCGTCGGCCAGCTGGAAATCGCCAACTTCTTCAACGAAGCCGGTCTGGAAGCCATCGGTGACAACCTGCTGATGGAAACCGCGGCCTCGGGTCCGTCCAATGTCGCGGCGCCCGGCCAGCCGGGCTTCGGGCAGCTTCTGCAGGGCTACACCGAATCTTCGAACGTCGATGCGGTCAGCGAGATCTCGAGCCTGATCGTGGCTCAACGCGCCTACGAAATGAACTCCAAGGTCATCTCGACGGCCGACAGCATGATGTCGGTCGCCAACCAGGTGAAGAACTAAGCCATGCGCATCGCGGTCGCCCTCCTTCTCGCCCTTGCCGCCACGCCTGCGCTGGCGGGTCCGGTCACCCTCAAGGCCCAGCCGGTCGACGACGACGGCCGCGTCACCCTGGGCGATATCTTCGAGGGCGCGGGCACGGCCGCGAACGTCGTCGTCGGTACGCGCGTCGGCCCCTCGATCGTCTTCGAGGCGGGCCAGCTTCAGACCCAGGCCCTGCGCGCCGGACTGCAATGGGCCAACCCGCAGGGGCTGAGCCGCGTCGTCGTCCGTCAGGGCTCGGCCTCGCCCGCGGTCCTGACCCCCGCCTCGACCGGCGCGGCCGCGTCCAGCGCTACCGCCACGGCGAGCCGCCCCGGGGCCACGGTCGATGTCCTGACCTACGCCCGCAACCTGACCACCGGCGACATCGTCCAGCCCGAGGACGTCGTCTGGACCAGTCTTCAGGCCCATATGGCCCCGGCCGGCGGTCCCCAGGACGCCGATCAGGTCATCGGCCTGACCGCCAAACGTCCCTTGCGCGCCGGCGCCCCGGTCTCCTCGCGCGATCTGGCCGCGCCCCAGGTCATCGCCCGCAACGACATGGTCGAGGTCGCCTATATCGTCGGCGGCGTGAAGCTGACGATCACCGGCCGGGCCACGCGCAACGCCGCCGTCGGCGAGGCCGTGCCCATCCTCAACACCACCTCCAACCGCACCATCGACGCCGTCGCCGTGGGTCCGGGTCAGGCCGTCGCCGGCCCGGCCGCCCAGGCCGCCCGCGCCAATCCCCAACAGTTCGCCGCTCGCTAGGAGCCTCCCCTCATGCGTACCGCCCTGATCCTGCCCGCCTCCGCCGTTCTCGCCGCCGCCGCCCTGTCTCTCGGCGCCTGCTCCACCGCCGTGGAGGCTGTGCGCGGCCCCCAGCTGGCTCCGATCGGTTACCCGGCCGCCCTGGTGCCGACCAGTCAGGCCTATCTGCCCTCGCCCGAGGAACAGGCCGCCCTGCGCGCCCGCCAGAACGGTGCCATGGCCGCCAGCGCCAACAGCCTGTGGCGCACCGGCGCCCGCACCTTCTTCGGCGACCAGCGCGCTCGCCGCGTCGGCGACATCCTGACCGTCTCGATCTCCATCGACGACAAGGCCCAGACCTCGAATTCGACCACCCGCACCCGGTCCAACGACGCCTCGGGCGGCGTGACCCATTTCTTCGGTCTCGAAAACAGCCTCGGCCGCGCCTTCCCGGGCGGCTTCGACCCGGCCAACATGGTCGGAACCCAGGGTCAGTCCAACGCGGCCGGCTCCGGCGCCGTCAATCGCTCTGAAAAGGTCAACCTGACCATCGCCGCCGTGGTCACCGAGGTCCTGTCGAACGGCAATCTGGTGATCCAGGGTCGGCAAGAAGTGCTCACCAACCGCGAGGTCCGCGAACTGACCGTCGCCGGCATCGTGCGCCCGGAAGATATTTCCTCGGCCAACACCATCAACCACACCCAGATCGCCGAGGCCCGCATCAGCTACGGCGGTCGCGGCGACATCAGCCGGGTCCAGGCGACGCCCGCCGCCCAGGCCCTGGTGGAGCGCTTCAGCCCATTTTAGGCGGCCTGGCGCGCGGTCGCGCTACGTGAGGCCAGCGAGTGGGCCTGCTGCGCGGTCGCGTCGCTTGCAGTCGAAATTGAGAAGGGGCCGCGCATCGCGCGGCCCCTTTTGCGTCAGTCGGCCTTGAGGCTTCGCCCCTCTCGATAGGCCGTCATGAAGGGAGCCGCGAGGATGGCCGTCGTCAGGGCCATGGCCAGGGACATGATGAGCAGAAGGCCGCCGACGACGATCGGGCCGACCGCCCCCGCCGCGCCGCCCGCGCCCGCCAGCCAGACCGGCAGGGCGACGATGCCGAGCAACAGCAGGACGACGAAGGCCATGAAGCCGGCGATGATGGCCATGCCCAGCAGGGGCCAGAACAGGCCGGCGGTCGCCTGCCATGCGGCCTTGAGGTCGATCTTGCCTTGCGTGAAGGCCGCCGGAACGACCAGGACCAGGCGCACCGACAGATAGATGCTGATGACCAGGCCCACGAACTCGATCAGCAGGGCCAGGATCGGAACTCCGCCGGCGGACGCAAGGGTGGCCAGCAGCTCGCCGCCCTGGCTGATGATCAGGGACACCAGGGTGATGATGACCTGGGCGCCGAGGACCCGCAGTTCGTCGCGCCCCAGACGCAGGAAGCCGAACCGGTCGCCGCCCGACTGGTTCATGGCGCGATAGATGGCCGGCAGCATGATGGACTGCAGCACCAGACTGACCGGAACCGTCGCCAAGGCCGCATACTGGAACTGGGTCTGCATCGCCGCGGACGGTTCCGCGGTTCCGCCCGAAGTCATGATCGCCTGGAACTCGCCGGCGACCGGACCGAGGATGGGCGCCACGATGGCCACCATGGCGATCAGCCCGACCAGCCACACCAGGGCCCAGGCGACGACCGCCATGGGATGATGCCGGGTCACCCTGAAGCCTTCGAAGGCGGCTTCCGTTGCCGAAAAACTCATCGGTTCACTCCTGGCGATTCCCTTGCAGGCCGCTCATAGCGCGCGGTCGGGACGGCGTCGCCCTTCTTTCAAAGACTTGAAGCCGGTTCGGTTTCCATTGAGCCGGGTCTGGCGGGCCGGGTCGGGTCACTGCCAGACCCCCAGAAGCTCGTGGGTTTCCAGCCGCCGATAGGCCGCGCCGAGGAAGGCGCTGGTCAGGGGCCACTGCACCGCGACCAGCATCAGGATCGCGACGGCGCCCGCCGCCTTGCCGCCCAGAACCCCCGCGGCGACCAGACCCAGCCAGATCAGCCCCGGAACCGCGCAGGCGATCAGCCCGGCCAGCAGCGGCAGGATGGCCCGGTTGGTCAGACCCGTCGCCGTCAGCGAAATCATCTGCCCCCGCCCCACGGTCGCGGGCGCATAGAGGCTCAGACGGACGGCGAACAGGATCGGCGCCCCCAGCACCACCAGCGCCACCCCTGTCAGCAGGACCAGCTTCCACGCCGGACCGACGGCGGCCCAGTCGCGCGCCTTGACCGCCTCGGCGTTCAGACCCGCCCCGCCGAACAGGGCCAGGGCGACCATGAACAGCAGGGCCAGCATGATCGCCATGAACAGGGCGCACAGCAGGGTCGCTCCCGCCAGCCGCGCCTCGGGCCTGCCCAGCTGCAGGCCGCCGGGACGCAGGCCCGCGCGCCGCGCCGCCTCCAGATCCCCCGCCGTCCCGATCCGCGTCGTCGCCCCGAAAGCCGACAGTCCGGCGATCAATGTCAGGGCCGACAGCAACAGCCCAGCCCCCTGCGGCAGGCGCAGCAGGATCACGGCCAGGGCCAGGACAGCCGTCAGGGCCAGTGCCGGTCCGGCGCCGCGCGCCATCTCGCCCATCCGCCCCACCGCCTCGGTCAGGACCTCGATCAGGTCCAACCGTTTCCTCGCAGGCGATTGCGCCATTCATTCCCCCGTCTTCGCCGCCACTCTAGCGCCTGCCGCGCGTCCGCGACCAGACGAATGCTGACGAACCGGTCCGGGGGCTCTAGAAGGCCCGCCATGACTTCTTCTTCCGACATCAAGCCTGTTCACGTCATCGGCGGAGGCCTCGCCGGCTCCGAGGCCACATGGCAGATCGCCTCGGCGGGCGTGCCCGTCATCCTGCATGAGATGCGCGGCGTCCCGGGCGTGAAGACCGACGCCCACCACACCGATGGTCTGGCCGAGCTGGTCTGCTCCAACTCCTTCCGCTCCGACGACTGGGAGCACAACGCCGTCGGCCTGCTGCACGCCGAGATGCGCGCCCTGGACTCGATCATCATGTCCTGCGGCGACGCCCATCAGGTCCCGGCGGGCGGCGCCCTGGCCGTCGACCGCGATGGCTTCTCCCAAGCCGTGACCGCCAAGCTGGAAGCCCATCCGCTGGTCACCATCCAGCGCGAGGAGATCGCGGGCCTGCCGCCGGAAGACTGGGACAGCGTCGTGGTCGCCACCGGCCCCCTGACCTCCCCCGCCCTCGCCGACGCCATCCTGAAGCTGACCGGCGAAGAGAGCCTGTCGTTCTTCGACGCCATCGCCCCCATCGTCCACGCCGAGTCGATCGACTTCGACATCGCCTGGCGTCAGTCGCGCTACGACAAGGAGGGGCCGGGCGGGGACGCCGCCGCCTACGTCAACTGCCCGATGAACAAGGAGCAGTACGAGGCCTTCATCGACGCCCTGCTGAACGGGCCCAAGGCCGAGTTCAAGGAATGGGAGAATGTCCCCTATTTCGACGGCTGCCTGCCGATCGAGGTCATGGCCGAGCGCGGCCGCGAGACCCTGCGCCACGGCCCGATGAAACCCGTCGGCCTGACCAACCCGCGCGACCCGCTGGTCAAGGCCCACGCCATCGTCCAGCTGCGTCAGGACAATGCGCTCGGCACCCTGTTCAACATCGTCGGCTTCCAGACCAAGCTGAAGCACGGCGCCCAGGCCGAGGTCTTCCGCATGATCCCGGGCCTGCAAGACGCCCAGTTCGCCCGCCTCGGCGGCCTGCACCGCAACACCTATCTGAACTCGCCCCATCTGCTGGACCGTCAGCTGCGCATGAAGGCCATGCCGCGCCTGCGCTTCGCCGGTCAGGTGACGGGGGTCGAGGGCTATGTCGAAAGCGCCGCCACCGGCCTGCTGGCCGGCCGCCTCGCCGCCGCCGAACGTCTGGGCAAGCCGCTGGACGCTCCCGCCGCCCACACGGCCCTGGGCGCCCTGGTCGAGCACATCACCGGCGGCCACCTCGACGGCGCCAAGTTCCAGCCGATGAACATCAACTACGGACTGCTGCCACCCCTTGACGCACCCAAGGTGGATGAAGAGGGCAAGAAGATCCCGCTCAAGGAACGCGGCCGCGCCAAGAAGCGTCTGATGAGCATCCGCGCTCTGGAGGCGCTCAAGGCCTGGCGGGACGCGGCCTGACGCTCACCGCCTCGCCTGACTGCGCGCCTCCGTGAAGGCCTGAACATCCTCTGCCGTCAGCAGGATCCACGGCTTCGACTGACCGCAGTTGTAGTTGACCATGGCGGTCCCGGAGGCTTCGGGCGGGGCGTCGGTGAACCGCTTGGTCGGGTTCAGAAACAGCAGGTATTCCGCATAGAGATTGCGCGGCTCTCCGTTTTTCGGTCCCAGGTAGAAGCCGCCGCTGTCGTTCCAGGTGAAGACGGTCATCGTACGCGGCGGGTCACCCTTGAATGCCTCCAGCACCTCGATGCGGTAGGTCGTCCACGGCGCCTCGTCGTCGATCCGGGCATCCGTCCAGCTGTTTGTCTCGCTGACGACCCGCGCCCGCACGACCCAGCGCGAGTCGGCGAACTCCTGCGCCATGGTCGTCTTCGCGTAGAGCTCGCCGTTGTAGATGCACAGGGCCTTGGCCTGCGACAACGGGGCCAAGGTCAGGGCGGCGATCATCAGGCAGAAGGTCGACTTGCGCATGGCGTGACGATACCACCGATGTTCAAGTTCGACGCCCCTCCCCTCGAGTCTGAATGCCCTCTCCGTCCGAAACCGTGAAGATCGCCATCCGGCGGCGCATCAACGAGCTGTTCAACGACTATGAGCGCGGCGAGCGGCCCGCCCTGCGTCGCGCCGACGCCCTGTTCCCGACGGACTCCGTCGCCTGGCGGGTCAATGGCGACATCGTCACCATGATGATCGGCGGGGTCTCGGGCCTGCTGCTCCAGATGCTGCATCCGGCGGTGCTGGCGGGCGTCTGGGACCATTCCGACTTCCGCGCCGACATGCACGGGCGGCTGAGAAGGACGGCCAAGTTCATCGCCGTCACCACCTATGACCACGCCGTCGCCGGGAACGCCGCCATCGACAAGGTCCGGCGCATTCACGACAAGCTGGGCGGGACCCTGCCCGACGGCACGCCCTACCGCGTCAGCGACCCGGTCCTGCTGGCCTGGGTGCATGTGACCGAGACCATCAGCTTCCTCGACAGCTGGGTCCGCTACGCCGAGCCGACCATGTCCCTGGCCGATCAGGACGCTTATCTGGCCGAGATGGCGCGTATCGGCCGGGCGCTGGGCGCCGATCCGGTCCCGACGAACCGGGCCGAGGCCGAGGCCCTGATCCAGTCGATGCGCCCGCAGCTGAAGGCCGACGCCCGCACGACCGAGGTCGCCGCCCTCGTCATGCGCCAGAAGGTCGGAGGGGTCTTCGAGGACATCTCGGCCGACCTGATCATGCAGTGCGGCGCCGATCTGCTGCCCGGCTGGGCGCGGGAGATGCACGGCCTGCCCGAGGCCTCCCCCGTCGCCAGGGCCGGGGCCCGCACCATGCAGCGCACCCTCGACTGGACCTACACCGGCTCGCCCAACCGCCAGGTCTGGCCGCCGGAAGTCCTGGTCTGGCCCACGGGGGCTCCCCGCTAGATCCGTCCCCTCAGGCTGGCCCACAGCAGCTTCAGTCGCTTCGTCCCCTCGCCGCGCTCGGCGCCCGACAGTGTCGCATGGGCGACCGCCGGAAAGGCCGCCGTGGGCAGACCTTTCAGCCCCGCATTGGCCGCGCCGCGCAGGGCCTTCGCCTCCTCCGCCCGACCGACCTGGGTCAGGCCCCGGACGCGCCCGGCCTCGACCACCGCGGCGTCATGGCCTTCGACCGTCAGGATCCGCACCGCCGCCTGCATCGGACCGACATAGAAGGCGTCCAGATCGTGCGGCTCGCCGTGCACCCGACCGACGTGGGCCTCGATCAGGGCGTCGAAGGGCGCGCGCTCCAGTGGCCTGCGCCCCGCCGCCGCCGTCAGGGCCTCCAGGACCGGATGGCCCTTCCTTGGCTCGCCCGCGAACACCCCGTCCATCTGGTCGCGCCACCAGACGTAGCGCATCTCGGCCAGCATCGGCTGGGTGACCCGCGTCGGAATGGTCAGAAGCTCGGCCTCGAAGGCGTACAGGGCGATCAGGTCGGCGCGCGCCTCGGCGTCCCCCACAAACCGGCTGGACAGCCAGCGGTCCGGATCGGCGGCCCGCACCTGGGCGTCGAGATCGGTCTCGCTCACGACGACGCCGTCATCGCCGGGTCAGCTGAACAGCGGCTGCAAGGCCAGATAGGTCAGCATCGGGATGCTGAGCAGCAGGTTGACGCGGGTGGCCAGCATGGCGACGCGCGCCGCCTTGGCCTTCGTGTCCTCGTCGTGCTCGACCGCGCCCTGGCCGATGCTCAGCGCCCGCCTCTGGTTCGGCCAGATCACCGCCCAGGTGTTCAGGAACATGATCAGCGCCAGCCAGGCGCCGACGCCCATCAAGGCATAGGCCTGATCACCGGGTTCGAAGCCGCGATGGAAGCCGAAGCTCATGATCTCGACCAGATAGGTGCCGGCGCGGGCGACCATGGCGGCGGCCCCGAAGATCACCGTCGCCAGCGACGCCCAACGCACCCAGAACAGGGCTTCGGGCGTGATGTACAGATTGACGATCGCCTTCTGCTCGGCCGGGATCTGCGACCAAACGCGGAACTGCACGGCGTTGAAATAGCAGAGCAGGCCCAGCCACAGCAGGCCGGACACGGCCAGACCCCAGTTCATGACCGCGCGCAGGAACTCCCGGTCGAAGCCGCGCGGCGTCACGAAGCCGGCGGCGACCAGCAACAGGGCCGCCAGGAAGAGGCCGAGGATGACGGTATTGCGGAAATTGCTCAGCAGTCCGGCCATGCGACCGCCCTCCCCCGGGTAATGAGTCGTCTGGCGTCAGACATACCTCTCCCTCCCCGCGAGGGGGAGGAAAAGATGGTCAATCACGGCCGGCTGGCCATGCCCAGTTTGACCGGCTTGACGTCTTCGTTGAGCTCGCCGCGCTTGACGCCCCACAGCAGGATGATCGGCGCCCCGACGTAGATCGAGGAATAGGTGCCGATGATGATCCCGAACATCAGGGCGATGGAGAAGCCGCGCAGGGCCTCGCCGCCGAAGATGGCCAGCGCCGCCAGAACCAGCACCGCGGTCACGCCGGTGATGATGGTCCGGGTCAGGGTCTCGTTCAGCGACAGATCGATCACGTCGCGCAGCGGCAGGGTCTTGTACTTGCGCAGGTTCTCGCGAAGGCGGTCGAAGACGACGACGGTGTCGTTCATCGAATAGCCGATGACGGTCAGGATGGCCGCGACCATGTTCAGGCTGAACTCGAGACGCAGCAGGACGATCAGGCCGAAGGTCAGGATCACGTCGTGCAGCAGGCCGGCGACGGCGCCGAAGCCGAACTGCGGCTCGAACCGGAACCAGATGTAGGCGAACATCAGGGCGATGGCGACGCCCAGGGCCAGCAGGCCCGAGGTGAACAGCTCGCCCGAGACCTTGGAGCCGACGACGCTGACGCCCGAATAGGCCACCTGGCCGGTGGCGGCGGTGATGGCCGTCTCGACCTCATTGACCACCTGGGTCTGGTCCTTGCCGTCCGGCACCTGGAACTTGACGATCGCGGTGGAGCCATCCTGGACGTTGGTGTCCAGACGCGCGATGCCCTGAACCTGGACGTCGCCGAGGCTCAGCTTGGATACGGCGTCGCGCACCTCTTCCAGCTGGATCACCTGGCCGGCGGGCTTGGACACTTCCAGCGACGCGCCGCCGCGGAAGTCGATGCCCATGTTCAGGCCCGGAACGAAGCAGCCGACGATGGAAGCGACGCACAGCACGACCGACAGGACGGCGGCGTAGCGGGCGTATTTGACGAAGTGCAGATTGGTCTTCTGCGGCAGGACCTTGATCAGGGGCCACCAGGTCATCGGACAGTCTCCGCGTCGGCGATCGGCAGTTTCTTGGGCTTGGCGACCTTCAGCCAGTAGGCCAGCAGCACCTGGGCGACGAGCACCGAAGAGAAGACCGAGGTGAACACCCCGATGGTCAGGGTCCAGGCGAAGCCGCGCACCGGGCCGGCGCCGAAGATGAACATGATGGCAGCGGCGACCAGGGTGGTCAGGTTGGCGTCGACGATGGTGCCCATGGCCTTGTTGAAGCCGGCGTCCATGGAGGCGATGACCGACCGGCCCGCCCGGGCTTCGTCACGCATCCGCTCATAGATCAGCACGTTGGCGTCGACGGCCACGGCGAAGGTCAGCACAAGCCCCGCGATCCCCGGCAGGGTCAGCGACGCCTGGGTCAGGGACATGGCGGCGATGATCAATAGGCCGTTCAGGAGCAGGCCGATCACCGACACCCCGCCGAACAGCAGGCCATAGGCGCCCAGCATGAAGATCACGATGATGGCGAAGCCGATGATCGTGGAGACCTTGCCCTTCTGGACCGCGTCGGCGCCCAGTTCGGCGGTGACGGTCCGGCGTTCCTCGACCTTCAGCGGGGCCGGCAGGGCGCCGCCGTTGAGCAGGTTGACCATCTCGGACGCCTCGGCGATCGAGAAGCGGCCCTGGATGATGCCCGAGCCGTTCGGAATGGTGGAGTTGATGCGCGGGGCCGAGATGACCTTGCCGTCCAGGATGATGGCGAAGCGCTTGCCGATGTTCTCGCTGGCGGTGGCCTGGGCGAAGCGCTGGGCGCCGACCCCGTCGAAGCGGAAGCCGATGGCGGTCTGGCCGTTCTGGTCGGTGGTCACGTCGGCGTGGGTCAGCTGTTCGCCGGACACCAGGACGCGGCGCTTGATCAGGATCGGGGTGACCCCGTCCTCGTCCATCATCAGGACGGCGTCGGGCGGCACGGCGCCGGCGACGGCCTGCTGGACCGAGTTTTCGCTGTCGACCATCTGGAAGGTCAGCTGGGCCGTCTGGCCGATGACGCGTTCCAGGGCGGCGGGATCACTCTCGCCCGGGGCCTGGACCACGATGCGGTTCGAGCCCTGACGGGTGATCGCGGGCTCCTTGGTGCCCAGGCTATCGATCCGGCGGCGCACGACCTCGATCGACTGGTCGACGGCGGTGGCGCCCATGCTGTCCAGCGTCTGCTGGGTGAAGGCGAAGCGCAGACGGCCATTGCCCTCGCGGGTCACGGCGCGCTCGACGACGCCCTGCTGGTTCGCCCCGCCGACGAGGCGACGCAGGGCCTGATAGGCGGCTTCGTTCTGGCTCTGATCGGCCAGGGTGATGACCACCCCACCCTCTTCACGCTGGGTCGAGGCCACGTTGATCCCGGAGTCGCGCATCGTCACGCGGACGTCCTCGGCCAGGTTGTCGACCCGCTTGGCGCGCATCGCCGGCACGTCGACTTCCAGCAGCAGATAGGAGCCGCCCTGCAGGTCGAGACCCAGGTTCAGCGCGCTCTTGGGCACGAAGCCCGGGAGCTTGGCCCGTTGTTCGGGCGTCAGGACGTTCGGGAACGCCAGCAGCAGCCCGAAGACGAGCGACAATGCGAGAAGAACGACCTTCCAGCGCGAAAGCTGAATCATGGGAATCGATTATCCGTTGCGGCGACGCGAGGCGTTCAGCCCTTGGAGATGGCTTTGGTGTCGTTTGCGGCGACGGCGGTGCGGTTGCGCACCTCGGCGATCATGCCCTTCACGACGCGAATGTTGACGCTCGGGGCGATCTCGACATTGACCTCGGCGTCTTCGACGCGGGTCACCTTGCCGATCACGCCGGACGACAGGACGACGGTGTCGCCGCGCTTCACGGCCGAGATCAGGGCCGCATGCTCCTTGGCCTTCTTCTGCTGCGGACGGATGAGCAGGAAGTAGAACATCACGAAGATCGCGACGAACGGCAGGAAGGTCACGACCTGGGCCATCAGGCCGCCAGCTTCACCAGTAGGCATATTCAATAGTCCCCGACGCGGGCGGGCCTCTGTCGGGCGCCCTTTGAAAACGAGGCGCGGAACCTAGGGCCGGTCGCCCCAAGATGCAACGCGACGTTTAAGCCAAGACGCCTTTGCTGCGTCAGCGCGGCAACACCGTCAGGGGATCGATGGCCACCGGCTCGTCGCCCTGCATGCGCCGGGTCTCGAAATGCATCGACGGACGGCCGTCGCCGGCGGTCAGGCCGACGGTGCCGATCTGCTGACCGGCGCGCACATCGGCGCCGTCCTCGACCGTCGCGGAACCCAGGTGGCCGTAGACAGTGCGCCAGCCGTCGCGGTGGACGATCAGCACCGTCAGCCCCTGCCCGACCAGGGCGTCGCCGACATAGGCCACGCGTCCGGCGGCCGAGGCGACCACGGGGGCGCCGGCCGAGGCGCCGATGTTCACCCCATTGTTGCGCTCGCCCATGCTGACCGGGCCGAAGCGCCGCACGATGTCGCCGCGCACGGGCCATTGCAGGCCGATATTGCCCGCGACGGGCGCGGAGGGCGCCGTCGAAAGGGGAGCCTGGGCAGGGACCTGGGCCGGCGGACGGATCGGACCGGTCGGGACCGGCGTCACGGGCGGGCGGGCCGGCGGCAAGGCGGCGTTGCCCGCGGGCGGGGTCGGCGGCGGCGGCACGGCGCCCGCGCGCGGCACCGTCACCCCGACCGGCGCGGGACCGGTGGCGTAGGGGTCAGGACCGGTGTCGACGGCGTTGTCGGGCAGGACGATGCGCTGGCCGCTATTGATCTGGGCGCGCGGCCCAAGGTCGTTCAGGTCGATCAGGGTCTGGACCGGGGTCTGGAACCGCCGCCCCACGCCCGAAATCGTATCCCCCGGCTGGATCACATAGGCGACCGCCCCGCCCGTCACCGGCGCGCGCGGCGTGCCGGGCGGATTATAGCTGGGCGGGCTGTAGTTCGGCTCAGGCAGGGTCGAGCTCGGATAGTTGTTGCTGGGCTGCGAGGGCCGGCCGGGCGCCGTCGCCGGGCCGCCGTTCAGCGAACTGGTCACCGCCGCAGGCGGCAGGCCGCCGCCGTCGATGCTCTCGATCGGCGCCCGCGCGGGCGGCGGCGCCTCATTGGCGACCACGGCGCCCGGATAGGGCTGGCCCGGCTGTCCCGGATAGACGGGGGCGTTTGGATAGGGATTGGCGGTCGGCGGCACATTGGCCACCGCGTGCGGCTGGTCGGCGCGCGTCGAATAGCGGGGCTCGGTCGGATAGCTGGCGCAGGCCGTTACCGTCAGGGCCGCGCCCGCGACCACCAGACCCCGGGTCCAGCCGCTCAATCCGCTCATCGCGCTCTCCAGATTATCCGGTCTCGAATCCCGACCAGATGTGCCCGCCGTTCACCATAAGCCAAGCCGCCAAACCCGGCGAAAGTGGGGAGCGAAGGTTAATGGCGGGGAGAAAGCGTCACCCCTCCTTCGCCGTCCCCTCGACCAGGGGCACGAACCGGACCTCGCGCAGGCTTTCGCGATGGAAGCTGCCGTCGGGCTGGCCGGTGTAGCGGTGCAGCATCTGGACCGAGGTCCGGCCCACGGGGCAGACCAGAATCCCGCCCGGTTTCAGCTGCTTGAGCAGTTCGGTCGGCTCGGTCGGAGAGGCCGCCGTGACCATGATCCGGTCGAAGGGCGCCTGCTGCGGCCAGCCCAGGCCGCCGTCGGAGTGCTGGGTGATGACGTTGTCGATCTCGAGCTGGCGCAGCTTGGCCTCGGCCTCGACCAGCAGGCTGCGGTAGCGTTCAACGGTATAGACATACCGCGCCAGCCGGCTCAGCACGGCGCACTGATAGCCGCTGCCCGTGCCGATCTCCAGCACCCGGTGGCGCGGCTGGACGTCCAGCGCCTGGGTCATCAGGCCGACGATATAGGGCTGGGAAATCGTCTGGGCGCAGTCGATCGGCAGGGCCTGATCCTCCCAGGCCTGATCGAGGAATTTCTCGTGCACGAAGACGGCGCGGTCGATGGACTCCATCGCCCCCAGCACGCGCGGATCCGTCACCCCCTGCTGACGCAGGCTCAGGATCAGTCGGCCCGCGCGGTCGTCCCTCAGGTTCATTCGGCCGCCAGAACCTTCGGCGGCACCCCGCCCAGCACGCCCTTCAGGTCGTTGACGCTGGCGCGGTGGGTCAGGTCGATATGCAGGGGGGTGACCGAGATC
>Ga0209630_10002494_pt1 | contig 17726 bp, 20 predicted proteins | sample COG_01_FD_184745 | JGI IMG/M metagenome (GOLD analysis project Ga0209630, IMG submission 184745) | Pelagic Microbial community sample from North Sea - COGITO 998_met_01 (SPAdes) (version 2) | ecosystem: Environmental > Aquatic > Marine > Neritic zone/Coastal water | place: Helgoland, sampling... | reverse complement strand
TTCCTCTCCAACTAACTGTGTGTCCAATGATATTTGGTCATATGTTTCAGAGTCCATAAATGTATGCATATTCTCGTCAGAAAATAAATATTGGTATTCTTTTTGATCCAATCTTACTTGTTCGACTGTCTCCGAAGATCTAAACCTTTCGTTGAGCTTTGTTCCACTTCGTAAATCCCTCAATTCTACTTGTAAATAGGCTCCACCTTTACCAGGTTGAGTATGTTGAATCTTTACTGCGCGCCATAATCGGCCCTGATGTTCGATTACGTTGCCTGGCCTGATGGAATTTCCGTTGATTTTCATTTTCAAGAATACTCATTTATTGATGATTACGTTTAACTCTATGTTCGACAACATTAACTATCATTTTGTATTATGTGTCGCAATGCGTAGTTACAGAAATGATTTAGCTATTATTTGAAATCACTCTATTAAATTCTTTTATTGCCGCATCTGGTCCACCGGTATGTTCCCAGACTGATGAAATCACAGCTAGGAAATTTGCCCCTGCTCTAACCAATGGAGCGCAATTTTTTGGCGTAATTCCACCAATTGCTACGCTAGGAATATTCGTTGTTTGAGACCAAATATTAATTATTTCAGGAGAAGCACGATTGTTAGTTATTTTTGTTTTGGTTGGGAAAAAAGCTCCAAAGGCAACATAATCGGCCCCTTTTTCCGACGCTAGTATTGCGAGTTGAGGGTCATTTTTACATGTTACCCCAATTGTAGCCGAGGCACCAAGAATATCTCTAGCATCTTCATAAACGGCATCTTTTTGCCCTATGTGAACACCATTACATCCACCTTGATAGGCTAATTTTGGATCATCATTCAGTATGAATGATACATTTCTCTCTTGTACAATAGGTCGCAATGACTCAATTGTCTTCATAATTCGACGTTCGCTAGCATTTTTAAGACGTAATTGAACGTAGGCAATATCTCCGCTATCCAGTGCTAATTCCAATTTTTGTCGAAATTCACTAAGTTTAAAATCTGGAGGTGTTATAAGGTATAGGCGGCATTTATGCTTTGTGGTTTTAATATTCATGACAACATGCTTCTATAATTTCTATTGGTTACACAGAATAAAAAAACTAATGACTTAATAAACGTGTTTAACACATTTTTTGTATTTAAAGTAACCAATAAAAAACTTAAATAAAATAAAAAAATAAATAGAATAAATAAAATTATGAACTTCTGATATTTATTTCTATTATCATAGACTATTGGGGGCAGTTTTAAATATTATAAAAAGTTATTATTGTGTTACCATTTATTGGGATTAGTATAAAAAGCCTTTTATTAATGAATTGTTATACGGAGTAATTTTGTTGAGCATAATGAAGATTGATCATGTAGGAATACGTGTTATCGACCGAGCTAGGGCGGTTAAATTTTATGAAACTTTTGGATTCAAAATTGAGGTCGAGGTGGACTTTGACTCAGTGATAATTATGAAGAATGAGAGTGGTGTGGAGATTAACTTGATTGTAAATGGAATCGAATATGATGATGGTAAGAATGTATTAATGGATATCTCATCTAAATATACTGGTTTTACTCATATAGCTTTGCAAGTAGATTCTATTCCCGTAATTATGAGTATACTGAAAAAGAGTAATATCGAAATTACACAAGGTCCTGTTACTTTCGGCAAGGACGGCCATGTATCGGTTTTTGTTCGGGATCCTGATCGTAATACGATTGAATTCCGGGGGCGTGTGGAGAACGAAGATGAGATTGAAGGACTTCAATTCTATGACCCAAAAGCCTAAAATCAAGAATTCTAAAAGAATTACTCAGACTGACCCCTCGAAAATCATATTTATATCGTTTTGCCAACGGTAAGCGCTGTATCAATCATTCGATTTGAGAATCCCCATTCATTATCGTACCAACTTAGAACGCGAACTAGATTATTGCCCATAACTTGTGTTTCTGAAGCATCAAAAATTGAACTAAGAGGGTTGTGGTTAAAATCTATCGAGACAAGGGGCAACTCATTGTAACCCAAAATACCTAATAGACGACCCTTCTCTGAGGATGATTTAATGGCATTGTTGATTTCTTCTACACTGGTGTCTCGATGTGAATTAAAGGTTAGGTCAATCAACGAAACATTTGGCGTGGGAACTCTAATTGATGTGCCATCTAGTTTCCCATTTAATTCAGGTAAAACCAACCCAACTGCTCTTGCTGCACCCGTAGATGTTGGGATCATTGATGCTGATGCAGTCCGTGCGCGATGTAAGTCATCATGAAGTGTATCCAAGGTTCTTTGGTCGCCCGTAAAACTATGAATGGTTGTCATAAACCCGTGCTCTATCCCTACCGCCTCATTTAACACATGTGCTATTGGAGCCAAACAGTTTGTTGTGCATGAAGCGTTTGAAATCACTATGTGTTGATCAGTTATTAAATGATCATTAACACCATAAACTACTGTTATATCGGCTCCTGAAGCGGGCGCTGAAACGATTACTCTTTTTGCTCCAGCAGTTATGTGAGCAGATGCCTTATCTTTACTTGCAAAAAAACCAGTACACTCAAAAGCTATATCAACATCTAGTTCTCGCCATGGGAGGTTGGATGGATCGCGTTCCGATGTGATTATTACGGGTCCCTGGCCGGCATCTATTGTATTTTCCCCAACGATTATTTCATGAGGCAGTATTCCATGTGTTGAATCATATTTTAGCAAATGAGCGTTAGAACTTGTTGGCCCTAAATCATTAATGCATACAACCTCTAAATCTGCGATGTTTGACTCTAAGATTGCACGATATACTAGTCTTCCAATTCTTCCAAAACCATTTATTGCTACCTTTAGGCCCATTAAAATCTCCATCCTTAAAATTATCATTCAACAACTATGTGATTTATTTAAATCACTAGATCACAATCCTAACTTTCTTCCTTTTCGTCAAGTATGAAACTTAATGATCTTCGATTATAATAACATTCAATGAGATGGTTGACGTGTTTAGTCTCAGAGGCGTACTATTCTATAATTAACAAAAGGATGCAGAAAAGTTGTTTGATAAATCATCACCTAACCCACTGGAAATAGACACGGTTGAACTTAAACTTGAGTTAGCTATTAAAAGGTTAGAAAAAATAGCTGAGAGCAAAATCAATTCGAATATTAAGTCGGATAGCATGGATAAAGAACTTGAATTAGCAAGAAAGAAAATTGATCAGTTTGAGGTAAAAAATAGTGAGATTAATGATAAACTTAGTCGGGCAATGCAATCCGTCCGCAACATTTTGGAAGATTAATATTGGCCCAAGTCACTGTAGTAATAAATAATCGAAAGTACGACATAGCGTGTGACGATGGCCAAGAAAAACACTTAACAAACCTAGCCCAATATGTGGATGGGAAAGTGAGTGATTTGGTTGCTTCAGTTGGTCAAGTAGGTGATGCTCGTCTATTAGTAATGACTAGTTTATTAGTCGCTGATGAGCTCTCAGATGTATACTCTGAACTTGGTAAAATTAATGAAGGTAAAGCTGATAAATCAAATACGATGCTAAGTACTACTGATCTTGAAAGTATAACCAGTCGTATTCAAAAAATTGCGGATAAATTGGAGGCAATTTAGCAGTTGACGCTGCGAGGCTCGAATAGCATTACACATCTCCAGGGCCAATAATATAAGAATGGGAGCCGTCACTGATGTATTCTTGGATACACTATATGGTGCCCACCTAGTCCTCTCGGCCTAGGAGGATTAGATGTAAAACGACCGACGCGGCGTCAACTCAGTTTAAAGGATAATTTTTTGATAAACAGTGAGACTAAAACATTAGCAAAAAAAAATATTCGCAAGAAAATTTTATCTCTTCGTAAAAGAATGAGTTCAAAAAGAGTCCAAGAAAATAGTTTAGCTTGCATGGAAAAATTTTTTAGAACTTTTAATACAAAGGTTTTAAAGAAGGTAGCCGGATACTCCCCCATACACTCAGAACTTAATGTTATGCCCATTCTACAAAAATTAGACTCAGCGGGTGTCACTTGCTCTTTGCCAGTGGTTGATAAATATTCCCGAAGACTAAGCTTTAGAAATTGGAGATATGGCGATAACTTAATTTTATCAGAAATGGGAGTATTTGAACCAATTGGTCGTAAACGCGAGTGCATACCCAATGTGATTTTGACGCCTCTAGTAGCATATGATCAATTTGGATCAAGGCTTGGCTATGGCGGGGGATTTTATGACAGAACTATTGACCATATAAAACAACAATTTATGCACGATCCCGATGATTTTTTAATAATTGGGATTGCATATTCTATGCAAAAAGTTGAGAAACTTCCCTGTAATGATTTAGATCAGAAATTGGACTGGATTGTTACAGAGAAGGGCGCAGAACGTTTTGTTTGTTAAAAAAATATTTTATAGGTGGTTAATGAAATTAGTATATTTTGGAGATGTGGTCGGGAAAAGTGGAAGAGTTGCTTTACGCAAGCATTTACCCCGAGTTATTGAGCACCTCAACCCAGATTTTATTATTGTCAATGGCGAAAATGCAGCTCATGGTTTTGGTATTACCGAAAAAATTTGTAAACAATTCTTTGAGATGGATGTAGATGTTGTAACAACAGGGAACCACGTCTGGGATCAACGTGAGATTATTAAATTTATTGGGCACGAACCAAGGTTACTTCGCCCCCTTAATTATCCTGAATTAACGCCCGGCAATGGTAGTGGTATATTTAAATCTAGAAACGGGGAGAGAGTATTAGTTGCGCAAGTTATGGGAAGGCTTTTTATGGATAGTCTTGATGATCCGTTTGTTGCGATTGATCGTCTATTAGAAAAATTAAAATTAAGATCGCATTTTGATTGTGCTGTAATTGACATACACGCGGAAGCAACCTCGGAGAAGATGGCTCTTGGTCAGCACCTTGATGGAAAAGTTTCTATGGTTGTTGGAACCCACTCACATATCCCAACTGCTGATGCGCAAATCTTGAATAAAGGTACAGGGTATCAAACTGATCTGGGTATGTGTGGTGATTATGACTCTGTGATAGGAATGAAATCAAATATAGCAATAGATAAATTTACGAAAAAAATGCCATCAGAGAGGCTTTCGCCAGCTGATGGTGAAGGAACAATTTGTGGAATTTATTTGGAGACCAACAATCAAACTAGTATGGCAAGCAAAATTGATCCAATCAGACTAGGTGGAAGATTAAAAAATTATATGCCTGATAATAAATAATCTTAATATTTGAGCATGTGTTGCGCCTTACGTTTTACACTTTGTATTATTATGATAAACTTTGGTGTCAAAAAATACCGTTAGTTAAAAAAATATGGGTAAGTGATTTATGGCTGGTCATTCGCAATTTTCAAATATTATGCATCGAAAAGGTGCACAAGATAAAAAACGAGCTAAAATATTTGCAAAACTTATTCGCGAGGTAACCGTTGCAGCTAAGACAGGTATGGCCGATCCAGATGCAAATCCTAGATTACGATCGGCGATTGCCGCTTGCAGAGCAGCAAATATGCCGAAAGAAAATATTGATCGTGCAATTAAAAAAGTTGCTGGTGGCGATAATGATGAATCCTATGACGAGATTAGGTACGAAGGTTATGGGCCTGGGGGATCGGCAATTATTGTTGAAGCATTAACCGATAACAGAAATCGTACAGCCTCAGATGTAAGGACAGCTTTTGCGAAAAATGGTGGAAATTTAGGAGAAACTGGCGCGGTTAGTTTTATGTTCAGTAAAAAGGGCTTAATTTCCTATCCATTCGAAATAAAATCGACAGACGATGTATTTGAAGCGGCCTTGTCAGCGGGAGCAGAAGACGTGATTAGTGACCAAAATGGACACAATATTTATTGCTCGGTTGATGAGCTTCATATAGTGGCAGACAATTTAACGTCTGTTCTAGGTGATCCAGATGGGGCAAATATAGTATGGCATCCTCAAAATACGGTCAAAATTGATGAGATTAATTTGCGAGTGGTTTTCAGTCTAATAGAGGCTTTGGAAGATAATGATGACGTTCAAAGAGTTTTCTCAAATATTGAATTTCCAGCAGATTTTTTATCTGTGTTAACCGATTAATTTTTTAGTTCTTAATTAATACCTTTTGTCGTAGTTTCTAATTTTTTGAAACGTATAAAGTGATCTGAGAGAATATGTTGCTACTCGGAATAGATCCAGGATTACGCAATATGGGTTGGGGTATAATCAAAGCTCAGGGCAATAAACTTCATTATGTTGGTGATGGAGTTGTTGCAACCGATGCTAAATTGGATACTCCTAAAAGATTAGTGCAACTTTACGATGGTTTAAAAAATATTATCGAAGAATATGAACCTGAAGAAGCGGCGGTTGAGGAGACATTTGTTAATGCTAATCCGATGTCTTCACTAAAACTTGGCCAGGCAAGAGGTATTGCCTTATTTGTGCCATCAAAATTTGGTCTTCCTGTAAATGAGTATTCACCTAATTTAATAAAAAAATCTGTAGTTGGCTCTGGGCATGCCTCAAAAGAACAAATACAAATGATGATTAATATAATCCTTCCAGGCTGTAAATTTTATTCAGCAGACTCAGCGGATGCGTTGGCTGTGGCTATTTGTCATGCGCACCATCGAGATTACAATGTAAAAGTGCTCAAAGCTAAGAACATCTCAGGATTGAATAAATGATAGCTAAATTAACTGGTGTTGTTGACCAGATTTATGAAGACTCGGTGATTATAGATGTTAGTGGAGTTGGGTATCTTATTTTTTGTTCCAATTTTACACGTAATTTTCTTAAATCGCATAATGGCGTTGTTTCACTCTTGATAGAAATGCATGTGCGTGAAGATCACATACATCTTTTTGGCTTCTGTAATGAAGAGGAAAAAATCTGGTTTAATATGCTTCGAACAGTTCAAGGAGTCGGGGCTAAAGTTTGTTTGGGGATTTTGTCTGCTCTTTCTTCTGATGAGTTGTCCGCTGCGCTCAGATCCGAAGATAAGGTCTGTATCACAAGGGCCCCGGGAGTTGGAGCCAAGCTGGCTACTCGAATTATCACTGAGTTAAAAGATAAATTTGAAATATTGATTATTGGTTCCACTCTAAATCCTGCTACTGATAGTGTATCGTCAAAAGAATTGGAAAACGACGTTCAAAGAGACTCAATTTCTGCATTAGTTAATTTGGGCTACACAAAATCGGATGCGTTTCGCGCTATTCAGCTTGCTTCGGCAAAATCAGTCGGTAACCCCAGTGTAGAAATTCTCATAAAAGAAGCGCTTCAGGAGCTTATGCCAAATGGTTGAGGAAAGACTTATTAACAGTAGTTTGACCGATGAAGATTTAAATGATTCTGATATTCGCCCCAGCAGATTGAGGGAATTTGTTGGTCAAAGGGTAGTCTGTGATAATCTTAAAGTATTTGTCGATGCAGCGCGGGAACGCAATGAAGCAATGGATCATGTGTTACTTTTTGGCCCACCAGGATTAGGTAAAACGACATTAGCCCAAATAGTATCCCGTGAGTTGGGTGTAGGATTTAGAGCTACTTCTGGGCCAGTAATTTCTAAAGCTGGAGACTTAGCTGCCATTCTAACAAATCTTGAACCTAATGATGTACTTTTTATTGACGAAATTCATCGCCTTAGTCCAATTGTTGAGGAGACATTGTACCCGGCTGTTGAGGACTTTCAATTAGATCTTATGATTGGTGAGGGGCCCGCAGCTCGTTCCGTTAGAATTGATTTACAACCTTTTACGCTCGTTGGAGCTACAACCAGATCGGGATTAATTTCAACTCCACTTAGAGATAGATTTGGAATTCCCTTGAGATTAACATTTTATTCGCCAACCGAATTACGGAGTATAATCGCACGTAATGCTAATATCTTAGGATTGCGTTTGGATGATTCGGGTGCGGCAGAAATAGCCAAAAGGTCACGCGGCACCCCGAGGGTTGCGGGCAGATTGCTCCGGCGTGTGCGTGATTTTGCGACCGTGGAAGGCAATACCATTGTTGATGATAAAATTGCAGACGCAGCGCTAGGTCGCTTGGATGTCGACGCACTAGGTTTGGATGCAATGGATAGAAGATATTTATTTTGTATAGCTGAAAATTATGATGGAGGGCCAGTTGGTGTCGAAACATTATCAGCGGCACTTTCTGAAGAAAGAGACACAATTGAAGAAGTTATTGAACCTTATTTAATTCAGCAAGGTTTATTAATGCGAACTTCTCGTGGACGGCTGCTGACAAATGGCTCGTATACACATCTGAGAATTCAAAGACCAAAAAATCATAAACAAATGGAACTTCTGGAGACAGCTATTGAGGACAAACCTCTTGAGCAATAAGGTTGAATATATTCCTGCTAGAAGGCAAATATCAGAATCTATTTTTGCTCGTGTTTACTATGAGGACACAGATGCTGGAGGCATTGTTTACTATGCAAACTACTTAAGGTTTGCAGAACGAGGACGAACTGAATTAATACGAAGTATTGATGAGCTCCAATTAAATACCGAGATAAAAGACGAAATTAATTTTGTAGTCCAGAAATGTAATGTTGACTACTATAAACCAGCTCGGCTCAATGATCTAATTGAAATAAAGACAGAAATTAGTCTCGTCAGAGGGAGTGTGATTGAAATGTTTCAATACATTGTAACCGAAGAGGCTATGTTGGTAAAAATGTTTGTAAAGTTGGTATGCATAAATTTGGTGGGTAAGCCTGTTAGAATTCCCAAATATTTGCAAAAAGTTTTTTTAAATTTAATTAATTAAAAGGATAAGATAATGGGTGGTGATGCAGTAGATGCAGTGCAGATTGCTGGAGTAGTTGCTTCTAATGATTTTTCAGTGTGGGCTCTATTTTTAAAAGCAGATATTATCGTTAAAGCTGTAATGGCATCACTTTTTTTTGCTTCAATCTGGTGCTGGGCGATTATCATTGAGAAAACCTTTAGCCTTCGAAAATTAAATAAACTAGCAATAGAGTTTGAAGATAATTTTTGGTCTGGGGGATCTCTTGACGCATTTTATGAAAGATTGAGTGTTCAGCAGTTGGATCCGATGTCCGCGGTTTTTACTGCGGCAATGAGGGAATGGAAAAGGTCTAAAGAGGTTGTTGGAAGCAGACAAACTGGCTCAAGTTTGATGGAGAGAATCGATAGGGTTATGGATGTTACAGTAAATCGCGAGATAGATCGAATTGAGAGGCATATGACTATTTTAGCCTCTACTGGCTCAACCGCCCCTTTTGTGGGACTGTTTGGGACAGTTTGGGGAATAATGAATAGTTTTCAAGCGATCTCTCTTACTAAAAATACGAGTTTAGCAGTTGTTGCCCCCGGTATTGCCGAGGCACTTTTTGCTACTGCGCTTGGTTTGGTGGCCGCTATTCCAGCTGTCATTGCTTATAATAAAATTTCAAAAGATATGGGGCGTTATGCTGCAAGATTGGAAGATTTTGCCAATGAATTTTCAGCGATAGTTTCGCGACAATTGGAAGGCCGCGAGTAAATGCCAATGTTAACAAATACGAAGGTAGGGAGAAGACGAGAGGGGCATCGGGATGGAAATCGTCCAATATCGGAAATAAATGTGACCCCAATGGTAGACGTTATGCTAGTACTCTTGGTGGTTTTCATGGTAACGGCACCTTTGCTTACTGTTGGGGTTGAAGTAGACCTTCCAAAAACTAAAGCCGGAGTTATTAGAGAACAGATTGAGCCATTAGCAATAACCATAAAGGCTGACACAACTATATATCTCCAAGATAAAGAAATAGCTTTGATTTCATTAGTGCCGAGGTTAAAGGCAATAAGTGGCGCTAATCCAAATGTGCGTATTTTTGTTAGAGGCGACAAATCGGTTTTATATGGACGAATAATGGAAGTTATGGGCACGCTTAATTCAGCGGGTTTTTCCAAAGTCGCTTTGATCACAGAAATGCCACAGTCAAATAATAGAAAGTCAAAAGCAACCAAGAATAGAAAATCTAGAGAGAATAAATAAATATGCGCTCAGGTATTATGGCTTCGATATTTTTGCACTCAGCAGTTATTGTAATCGGTATTTTTGGATTACCTGAAATTCGCAGTACCCCAAAAATTAATAATGTTCCGATGGTTGTTGAAATCGTGCCACTAAAACTAAAAACAAATTTGAGTGAAAATACAAAAATAAAGAAAAGTGATTCAAAGAAGAAAAAAAAGCCAATTACTAAGAAAAATTCAAAGCAAATAAAAAAAAAGATTAAGAAAATAACTAATAAAAGTTCAATTTCAACACCACCTGCTAAAATGCAAAAAGAGCCAAAGCTGATTATTCCAAAGACACAAAGAATTAAATTAAAAGAAAATAAGATTATAAAAAGGTCTAAAAAGAAATCAGAAATAAACCCAAACCGTGATCTTCTCAATAAAATTAAACCCAGACGTAAGCCAAGTTCGCCGGATAGGTTTGCCATGGTTCTAAGAAATTTGGAGAAAAATCTTGAAAAACCACTTACCCCAAAGAAGAAAATACCTGTAGTAAGTAAAGATAATTTGATGGACCGATTGACCAAAACTTTAGTCAAAAGTCCGATTGATTATAATCCAACTAAATCTTCCAGTATGAGCGAGCGACACTTGATGATAAACATAATCAAAAGAACAATGGAGCCGTGTTGGAATTTTCAGGCTGGTTCAAAGCAAGCAGAGGATATAATCGTCGAAATTAAAGTTGAACTTCAGCCCGACGGAAAAGTTAGAAGTGCTAGAATAACAAATAGAAATTATCTTGAGACTGATTCTTTTAGGCTTGCCGCGGGTGAAAGTGCTTTAAGAGCAGTTTTAAATCCAAGTTGTCAGCCTTACAAGCTACCAGTTAAAAAGTATGAAATATGGAGAGATTTACAGCTTATTTTTAATCCACGTGAAATGTTGGGTAGATAAGTATTAAAATATCAGTTAGATTTTGACTACATTTAATGGTGGGCGAATTATGAAACTATACAGAACTAAAGTGAATTTGGTGTTAGTGACTATTTTTTTTGCTATTACTCTTTCTTCCGGCGCGTTTGGGGAATTAAGAGTTGATATCACTCGAGGTGTTGTGAAGCCTATCCCTGTGGCTGTAACCAATCTAATGGGGAATACTCCTAAAGAACAGAACTTGGGTATAAATATCGCAAATGTTATTAAAGCTGATTTAGTCAGATCTGGACTGTTTGAAGCGATCGACAATAAGGCATTTATTGATATTGAACCCTCACTTAACATTGTGCCGAAGTTCGGTAATTGGCGAATTCTTAAGGCGCAAGCGCTTTCTCAAGGCAAAGTTGTATTAGGATCGGATGATCAATTAAAAGTTCAATTTAGATTATGGGACGTATTTTCTGAAAAGCAAATGGTTGGAAAGGTTTATTCGACTGTGTCAGGAAACTGGAGGAGGATAGCTCATATTATAGCAGATGCAATTTATAAAAGAGTGACGGGAGAAGACGGTTATTTTGATACCCGGATTGTTTATATTGCACAAACTGGTAGAAGCGATAAGCGTGTTAAGCGCTTGGCAATTATGGATCAAGATGGAGAAAATCACCATTTTTTAACAGATGGTAAATCGTTAGTTTTAACACCACGGTTTTCACCCTCAAGACAAGAAATTACCTATATGTCGTATCATGGCAATGTTCCACGAGTTTATATTTTTAATATTGATTCTGGTAGACAAGAGTTGCTCGGCGATTTCCCAGGAATGACATTCGCACCAAGATTTTCTCCCGATGGTAAATCAGTTATTATGAGTATGGCAAAGGATGGTAATTCGGAAATTTACACTCTTAATTTGCGCACAAGAGCGATAAAGCGATTGACCAATCATTCATCTATCGACACGTCACCTCATTACGCTCCAGATGGGTCGAAAGTTGTATTTAATTCTGACAGGTCAGGATCTCAACAAATTTATGTCATGAGCGCCGAAGGTGGTCGCGCGAAACGAATAAGTTTTGGCCGTGGAAACTACGCAACCCCAGTTTGGTCGCCGAGGGGAGACCTCATAGCCTTTACTAAAATGACGCGGGGTAAGTTTTATATCGGAGTTATGAATACTGATGGCAAGGGCGAGCGCCTTTTGGCCGAGGGATTTATGGTGGAGTCGCCTACATGGGCGCCGAATGGACGGGTCTTAATGTTTTTTCGTGAAACCCCAATAAGCAAAAAGGGTGGCATCAATTCCAAACTTTTTTCTATTGATTTAACCGGTTTTAATGAGCGTGAGGTTATGACACCTATTGACGCGTCTGATCCAGCTTGGTCACCCTTGATTCCTTAGTTTTTAATGCTATAGTATGTTCAAGTAAGTTTTTTTTAAGATTATGCATTTTTAGTTCGTAATTTTATATGATTGTGTTAAACACGTATAATGTATAAACCAAAATAGGGTGCGGTTTGTTTTTTTAACAATGCTCCGATCAAGGGGATTGAGATATGAATTTTAAGAATTTATCAGTTTTATTTGCAGCGTTATTTTTTGTTGTGGCTTGCGAATCCACATCAACTGAGTCTACTAAGGCAACAGGCGGAGGAGACACAGCCAATAAGAGTGCAGAGACAAAGGTCAAACCGAAGGGATTTTCTGTTGCGCCAGGATCGGCACAGGATCTGGTCGTTAATGTTGGAGATCGAGTATTTTTTGCGTTGAACAAATCAAATCTTAACGCGACAGCTCGAGGTACGCTTGAAAAACAAGCTGCTTGGTTAAAAAAACACGCAAGAGTTAAAGTCGCACTCGAAGGTCACGCTGATGAACGCGGTACGAGAGAGTACAATTTGGCGCTAGGCGAAAGACGGGCAAATGCAGCGAAGGATTTCTTGGTTGCGCTCGGAGTTAGTCCGAATCGGATTAAGACTATTTCTTATGGGAAAGAAAAGCCTGTGGCATTGGGTCATGATGAAGCTTCGTGGTCCCAAAACCGCAGAGGTGTAACTTCAGTTTCAAACTCTGGAAATTAAATTTAATCTGTCTTTAAATGACCCATCTTCATTTTTAGAGTGAAGGTGGGTCTTCTACATTAGATTTTGCCATTATTTTGCCAATTTTCATGATTAGTTAGTGTTATAAACATATATGGGTTCCTGCTTAATTGGAAAAATACAATCATGATGAAAAAATACATTGCTTTTTTTTTCGTTATAACAGCCTTTGTTATGATAGACATTGGAGTATTGGGTAGTCAGGAAAAAGGGGTATCTGACCTCTTAACAAAAATCAATCGCCTAGAGCGTGACATTAAAGTTCTGAGTCGCGAAGTTTATTCGAAAAATCAATCCAACCAAGTTATAAATGAGAAAAAAAAGGGCCCTAAGGTTATCAACAACGCGAGTAGTGCTTATGTGGTTCGTTTAGAGGATAGACTTTCGTCAGTAAAGGATGAGTTGCAGAATACTACTAATATAATTGAAGGGATTACTCGGGATGTTGATGATCTTAAAAATAAGATAGGTACCTTATTAAATGATTCTGGATATCGTTTAAGCCGCATCGAGCGTGTTCTCAAGCAGAACGGACTGTCGGCTGATAATACTGAGAAACCGTCAAGGCCAGGTGCTCAAAGTTTATCATCAATCCCGAGAACGGCTCCAGTTCAGGACCTCACTGGTAAAACAAACGTCAGTACTAACCCTGATGATAAAAAAGGCATACTAGGGGTAATAAGTGAGACAAGTCTGAGTTCGGTCAAAAATTTTGAGGAAGGATCTATAGTTAACCAAAAAAAGAAATCATTAATGGATAAAGAAAAAGTTACTGTGAAGGCTGCCTTGCTTCCTACTGGTTCACCAGAGTTGCAATACAAATATGCTTTTAATTTACTTAAACAGAATGATTTTAGCTCTGCTGAAAATGCTTTTAAGGAATTTATAGTTTTGCACGGCAACCATAAACTGATTTCAAATGCTTTTTATTGGTTAGGTGAAACTTATTATGTTAGAAAAAAATATAGAGATGCAGCAAAAACTTTCTTAAATGGGTACCAAAAATCTCCAAAAGGCTTAAAGGCCCCTGACATCTTGCTCAAATTAGGAATGTCTCTAATACAAGATGAAAAATCAGAAAACGCATGCGAAGTATTTGAAAAATTGAAAAAGGATTATCCAGAGATCACTGGAAACATTAGACAAACATTAATGAGAGAACAACAGAGAGCGCGATGCAAATAATCGTCAACGACACCTTTGTTGAAGAGTAGTCGGCAAGAAAAAAACTTTGAGAGTTTATTTGCTCCTTTCGAAAAAATTTTGTTGCAAAACAAAACCTTCGCTGTGGCCGTTTCAGGCGGTTCTGACAGTATGGCAATGTGTCTTATTGCAAACGATTGGGCAATAAAAAATAGTCGGATGATGGTTGCCTTGACCGTCAATCACCAGTTAAGAAAATCGGCGGGAGATGAAGCTAGAATAATTGGGGGTTGGTTAGCGTCTTACAACATAACCCATTATTGTCTGAATTGGAATGGACCTAAACCTAAATTTGGTTTGCAGGCCTCAGCTAGGCAAGCGAGATATGATCTCATGATAAAATGGTGTAAAGAAAATAATATTTTTGTTTTGATGATAGGGCATCATTTACAGGATCAAGTTGAAACGTTTTTGTTAAGAACTGAGCAAAGTAGTGGGACCGATGGTTTGGCATCAATGAATGCACTTTCCACGCGTAAAGAATGTTCATTATTAAGGCCATTACTAAAAGTATCCAAAGAAAGGTTGCAAAATTTTTTACGAGAGCGGCAACAGGTGTGGTTTGAAGACCCATCGAATAATGACCCTAAGTTTCGGAGGACACATATTCGACATATTGTAAATCAACTGGTTCAAAATGGATTATCCCTTGAAGTTATATCAAATGTAATCGACCAATTTGGAGTTTTAAGGCAGAATTTTGATGATATTACCAATTTATTTTTGAGAAAGGCAGTTAAATTCTCGGCTTTAGGATATGGGACTATTAGTTATAAATTATTTACAGCACTTCCAGAAGTTATTATCCAGCGGATACTAGTGCATATCGCTCTCGAGTTTGGAGGTAAAATTTATCCCCCACGCGGTAAAAGTCTGAGACGATTAATTAAATTAATAAAAAAACAAGAGAAATTCTTTTTCTCACTTGGTGGATCCCAATTTATTGGAACGGATAATTGCATTATTTTTTTTCGCGATCAGAGATCTCTGCAGAGCCAAGATGTCGCTTCAGGTGATGAGGTCTTGTGGGGTAACTCTATTAAAATTTCTATTTGTGGTCCAGTTGGTCAAACTGCTAAATTAGCGCCGCTTGGCAAACGGGGTTGGTTAAAAATTGGAAGATCATCAGACTACGAAAAGCCAACAAATATGCCGCACGCTGTGCATTATTCGATGCCAAGTCTATTTGACGAAAACGGTGTATTACATGTCCCTAGTATAAATTATTACAGACCCGTAGATAAAATTAATAATTTAAGAATCGCTTCTGTTAAATTTATTTTTAACTAGTGTTTTTGATAAGGTAAAAATTGACATTTTGGGGTGAAAAATATAGGAAATTAGATAATTCAGGGAAAATAGGTAAATTATTACTTGTTAAGCGCTTTTAATAAACTAAATATATCCTCTCTACGTATTAGTTTCAATTTCTAGTTCGCTAAAATGAATATCAGGAAGGTTATAAGTTTTGAATTTTAAAAAAAATATTGCACTGTGGATCATTATCGCTTTACTGATTTTCACACTTTTTAATCTGTTCCAAGGATCTAACAGGGATGGAGCATTCCAAGCTTTAGCATTTTCTGATTTCCTCGCAGCGGTTGATAATGGCACGGTTAGGGACGTTACAATTCAAGGTAAGAAGGTTACCGGTCATTATGGCGACGGCAGAGCGTTTAAAACATATTTACCTGAGGATCCAACGCTGATTCCCAATCTTAGTAAAAAAGGAGTTCATATCAAAGCAGTGCCAGTTGAAGATGATCTATCGCTGTTCGGGATATTAATTTCGTGGTTTCCAATGTTACTGCTTATTGGCGTTTGGATATTTTTTATGCGCCAGATGCAAGGCGGTGGAGGCAAGGCCATGGGCTTTGGTAAATCGAAAGCAAAACTTTTAACTGAAAAAACAGGTAGGGTCACTTTTGAAGATGTAGCTGGAATTGATGAAGCGAAGCAAGAATTAGAGGAAATTGTAGAATTTTTGAAAGATCCAGCAAAATACCAGAAGTTAGGGGGAAAGATTCCAAAAGGGTGTTTGCTTGTGGGCCCTCCAGGAACTGGAAAGACATTACTAGCACGTGCAATAGCGGGAGAAGCTAATGTTCCTTTTTTTACAATATCGGGTTCAGACTTTGTTGAAATGTTCGTTGGAGTGGGAGCCAGTCGAGTAAGAGATATGTTTGAACAGGGTAAAAAAAATGCACCGTGTATCATTTTTATAGATGAATTAGATGCAGTAGGGAGACATAGAGGCGCAGGACTCGGAGGCGGCAATGATGAACGTGAGCAAACCCTTAATCAAATGCTGGTTGAAATGGATGGCTTTGAATCAAATGAGGGGGTCATTTTAATAGCTGCAACGAATCGCCCTGATGTTTTGGATCCAGCGTTATTGCGTCCAGGACGTTTTGACCGTCAAGTGACAGTGCCGAATCCAGATATTATTGGTAGGGAGAAAATCCTTAAAGTGCATGTTCGTAACGTTCCTATCGCTCCAGATGTAGATTCTAAGGTGCTTGCTCGAGGAACTCCCGGTTTTTCGGGAGCGGATCTTGCAAATTTAGTCAATGAAGCAGCGTTATTAGCTGCAAGAACTGGTGGTAGATTGGTAACCATGTCAAATTTTGAGGATGCGAAAGATAAAGTTATGATGGGGGCTGAGCGAAGGTCAATGGTCATGACCGATGATGAGAAAGCGCTGACAGCATATCATGAAGCTGGGCATGCGATAGTTGGTATTAACGTCCCAAAACACGATCCTTTGCATAAAGTCACAATAATCCCTCGAGGCCGAGCCCTGGGTGTTACGATGTCATTACCAGAGCGCGATAAGTATAGTTATTCGAAACTAGAACTCGAATCTAAGTTGGCTGTGATGTTTGGAGGTCGACTGGCTGAAGAACTAATATTTGGGGCAGAGAATGTAACCACTGGCGCCGGTAATGATATTCAGCAGGCTACAAATATGGCACGGCGTATGGTAACGGAATATGGATTCAGTGATAAATTAGGGAGATTACGTTACACAGATAACGATGAAGAGGTCTTTCTTGGTCACTCAGTTGCGCGCCATAAAAATGTTTCAGATGCAACAGCAAAATTGATAGATGAAGAAGTTAGAAACTTAATCGAAATTGCAGAGAAAACTGCTCGTAAGGTTCTAACCGACAAAGCTGACGATTTAGAAACGCTAGCCCAAGGATTGTTAGAATATGAAACACTAAGTGGTAATGAGGTGAATCTACTTCTGAAGGGTGAGGCAATCCTCAGGGATGATGATAATGACAAGAAAGAGAGTGGACCAATAAAATCATCAGTACCTGCAAGTGGAAGTAGTAACCAAAATAGTAGTGATAAAAATGCAAGCGAAGACTTTAATCCAAAACCACAGCCAGAGGTCTAAACAGCGTTATTTTGCTGAACTACCGTTGAACAAGCCCTTAATTATGGGGATCCTTAATGTAACACCTGATAGCTTTACCGATGGC
>Ga0209630_10002490_pt1 | contig 17732 bp, 17 predicted proteins | sample COG_01_FD_184745 | JGI IMG/M metagenome (GOLD analysis project Ga0209630, IMG submission 184745) | Pelagic Microbial community sample from North Sea - COGITO 998_met_01 (SPAdes) (version 2) | ecosystem: Environmental > Aquatic > Marine > Neritic zone/Coastal water | place: Helgoland, sampling... | reverse complement strand
CGGCGTCAACGCGAATGAGTGATCTGGCCCGGGTCTAGTGTCATCGTCGGTGAAATGTTTTTCAATTACTTTCGCGCCTAAAGCAATAGCGCCTAAAGTGCTCACATGGTTTTTCGTGTGGTCACTCAACCCTAATATCACACCAGGGAACCTCATTGAATAATATTTCAATACATTTAGGTTGAGATGATTGAAGTTCGATTTTGTATTTTCGTAGTTAGTATTACATTGTAACAATATTAGATCGTCGTTATGTCTCCTGATAAGATCGTGAGCCCTAACAACATCGTCCATTTTTGACGCACCTGTTGCCAAAATAACTGGTTTATTTTTTTGGCTAATATGGTTCAAAAATTGCGACCATGTGATATCGCCTGATCCGACTTTATAAGCAGGTACAAAGTGTTCAATCTGGTCTGCGAGATCGATTGAATATGCGCTTGTGAAAAAATGTACTCCACATTTTTCACATTCTTTAGAAAGTGTTTCTGTCCAATCGATGTTTAAACTTGCCGCGTCATATGTATCGTAAACTGAAGATGACCATGATTTTTGATGCGCAAGTTTGCCACTCAGGTTTTCAAAGCCGATGGAGCTGATTAAACTTTTGGCAGTGTAATGCTGGAATTTTACAGCACTCGCACCGGACTGGGCTGCCAGATGAATTAAATCAATTGCCCGCTGTAAACTGCCATCAAAATTGGACCCAATTTCAGCAATAAAATATACTGGGTCATTAGTGCTGATATTTCGTGTTCCAATTTTTAACATGTTATGTCCCTCAAGATGTTAATATGTGGTTGCAGTGTCGCACGTAAAAATTGTTTAGTCGATAATTGTGACTGGCGCTTTTGTGTAATATGCAAAAAATTTCAAATATTGTAGTAATTACGATACCAACTGACAAAGTTTCGAACACCTGTGGATGAATCTGTGCTGGGCTTATAACCCGTCAAGCACTCTAATAAGGATGTGTCAGCCCATGTGAAGGAACGTCCCCGGCCTACATCGGTAATAAGTTTTTCTTTGCTTTTTTACTAATGGACTTCTCAATAGATTCAATGAAATCAGTGAGTTTTTAGGGTTTGGAGTTGCCAATATTGACAATTCTAAATGGAGCAACCTTTGACTGTTTAGCTTTGATATTTTCGATGGATTTAGACACACTGCAATTTCTTGGTAAAGTGTCAATGAGTAACGCTATCCCACCCACAAGGTCATCAATGTAGGTAAAATCACGGCTCATTTCGCCATAATTGTATACATCGCTAGGGTCGTTATTGAGGATAGCCTTAGTGAATTTAAATAGCGCCATATCAGGACGGCCCCAGGGGCCATAAACGGTGAAAAATCTAAACATCGTAACTGGTAAATCAAACAGATGCGCGTAGCTGTGCGCCATATTTTCTGTAGACTTCTTGGTAGCGGCGTAAAACGACATTTGGTGATCCGATTTTACGGTTTCCTTATATGGCATGTTCGCATTTGCACCGTAGACGGAAGAAGTAGAGGCCAGAAGCATGTGTTTGGGCGGATAAGCTCGGGCAGCTTCCAAAAGCTCAAAAGTCCCATTGATGTTGCTCTCGAGATAGGCGCACGGATTTTCAATTGAATACCTTACGCCGGCTTGAGCGGCCAAATGAATAACAACTTCCAGCCGCTCTGTCTCAAACAATTCCATCAGAACATGAGGCGTCTCAACTTTTTCGTGAACAGATCTTTAAGACGCTCTTTGAAGAAGCATATGCTCTCGCTGCTCTTTCAGCGAAACGTCGTAATAATCAGACATGCAGTCTAGGCCCACGACCCCTCCAACCTTCATCTAGAAGCCTCTTCGAAACATGATAGCCGATGAAGCCCGCCGCACCGGTTACAAGAGCCGTTTTGTGTTTATTATTTTCCAAATCTAATCAGCTCCAAATAGGTCGCGGGTAAATACTATTTCTGAAACGCCTTCCAACTCAGGGACCATCCGATTGGCCAAAATGATATCAACGCTCAGTTTAAACGCGTCAAAGTCTTTTTCGACGCGTGAATTAAAGAACTCAGCTTCATGTAGTTCAGGCTCAAAAACAACAACTTGGATACCCTTAGCCTTGATCCGTTTCATTATTCCTTGAATAGAACTCTGACGGAAATTGTCACTCCCCACCTTCATAGCAAGACGATATATCCCAACTGTCTTAGGTTGTTTTTTGATAATCATATCAGCCAAAAAATTCTTGCGCGTTGAATTGGCATCAACAATCGCGCGTATCATGTTCTGAGGAATAGCATCATAATTTGCGAGCAACTGCTTGGTATCTTTTGGCAAGCAATACCCACCATAGCCGAATGACGGGTTATTGTAGTGATTGCCAATGCGCGGATCGAGCGAAACCCCGTCAATAATTTCACGACTGTTCAGATCATCGGCGAGTGCGTAGCTGTCTAGCTCATTAAAAAAGGCAACACGCATCGCGAGGTATGTATTTGAGAATAACTTGATTGCTTCCGCTTCACGCGTCCCAGTAAATAAGAGATCAACTTTGGAGTTTAATGCGCCTTCCTCCAGCAATCCTGCAAACACTTTTGCACGCTCTGATTTTTCACCAACAATAATCCGACTCGGGTGCAAGTTGTCGTAGAGCGCCTTTCCCTCTCGTAAGAACTCCGGGGAAAAAATCACCGCATTTGTTTTCAGGCGCTCTCTGATATCATCAATAAACCCAACTGGGATCGTGGATTTTACAATAATGCAAGGGCCTGGTTCACCCTCAATAACTTGTGCAATCACCGCGTCAACCGAGCTGGTATCAAAAAAATTCATGTCTTCATCATAATTCGTGGGTGTCGACACGACAACATAATCAGCGCCAATCACTGCTGTGTTCAAGTCAGTACTCGCGGACAAGTTCAAATTTCTCTCAGCCAAATACTCGGAAAGTTCGGGATCAATAATTGGGGACTTCCGCGCGTTCAAAGCATCTACACGTTCTCGCGAAATATCTACCCCAATCACCTCATTATGCTGCGCCAACAAAACGGCATTTGACAGCCCAACATACCCCAAGCCTACAACAACAATTTTCATAAATTACTTCTCACATTTTCTTTTTTATGGGGTCCCAAAATCCACCGTTACCTATCCATAACAGCCCATACGCGCGCCCGCCAAAGGTTTGGTATCACCATATTGGTCACGCAACGCCATTAGGCCCGGCATTTCTGTTTCTGCAATATCAAGCTCTTTACGGCCAAAATCGGCGAGGGAGATGTCTTTAACAATGTAATCGGTCATTTATTTATTCCGTAAAAAAGATTTCTTGATGGGGGTTGGGGCTGATGAATTCGCTTTGCAATGTTCTCTCTATCCCTTGACTTAATGTGAACGGCGCCTCGAATTGATCCAAGGAGGTTTTTGCACTTTTGAATTCCGTAGATGAAGCAAACTTTTTAACCCTTATTGAGCTCACGGGTAGGTTTTTACCGGTCAATGCTGATACTAGGTCTGCCATTTTTCCCAATATTGCCCCAAGCCAATAAGGCAAACGCAGACCTACGCTATCTTTACCTTTTAGCTTAGCGCGCACCTGACGAACCAACGTGTTCATAGTCATTTCAGGGCTGTCTACATACTTGAACACGCCATATTTTTGGTCGGTTGAAATACATTTCTCTAAAAATGCGACAACGTTTTGAATATACGCCATCGATTTTTTGTTCTCACCTTTACCAACCATTAAAAATTTACCTGAAGCTATCTGGTTAAGAAGGTTAAACACATTTCCACGATTACCTTCACCAAAGATCACAGTGGGGCGCACGATTAAAAGTGCATTTTGACCTGTTGATTGCCAGGCGCGCAGCTTTTTTTTGGCATCAAACTTGGTTCTTCCGTACTCGTTAAACGGATTAATTTCACCACTTTCATCGGTGCCCGGCTCAGCAAAACCGTAAACAGCCACTGTGCTCGTAAAAACAATTTTCTCGATCCCTTTTTCTTCACACACCTGAGCAATGTTTTCCGCACCATCGACATTCGTGCGCTTATACTCGGACTTATCACGTACATCGTCACGATGCACTGCTGCCAATTTAACAACAACATTTTCGCTGATCGTTTGTCTCAGGGTTGCGATATCCCTCACATCCCCAATTTTACATTTTTCTGGAAACTGATTGCTCATCTTCAAATCGATGATTTCGAAATCTTGCTGCTTTGATGCAAGTTGCTTGCAAAGGTTTGTGTCAACAAACCCTGACCCACCGATAACTGAAATTTTTTCTGCCATTATGTATTAAAACCTTTTTTCGGCGTCGGAAAGCTCACCCGACTGCCTATAATCTTTAATTATCGGACATCAGACAGCCCTCACATCACGCAGATTGCGCCTCAATAAATTGCCTGAGCTCTGCAGTTTTTGCAGCCAAGAGTTCCGCATCCCCGCGCGTCTCCACATTGAGCCGCACGAGGGGTTCCGTGTTTGACTTGCGCAAATTGAAACGCCAGTTCTCATAGGAAATGCTCACGCCATCAAGGTGATCGACAGACAGCGCTTCAGGTCCGTAGAGCGCTTCTGCTCTTTCCAAACAGGCCGCCGCATCAGCCACCGTAAAGTTAATCTCTCCGCTTGAGGGGAAGCGGGCGCGGCAGTCTTGTAACAAACGCCCAAGTGTTTTTCCACTTGTGGAGACCAACTCCCAAATGAGCAGCCAGGGGATCATGCCGCTGTCGCAATAGGCAAAGTCACGGAAATAATGATGCGCCGACATCTCGCCGCCGTAGACCGCTTCCTGGACACGCATTGTCTGCTTGATGAAGGCGTGGCCCGTTTTGGATTGCACAGCGATGCTGCCCTTTTGTGCAACGATGTCTTGCGTATTCCAAATCACTCTAGGGTCATGAACGATCTTCGAACCCTCTTCTTTTTCCGTGAAGATGGATGCCAATAGGCCCACAACATATTCACCTGGCACAAATTTTCCGGCCTCATCAAAGAAGAAACAGCGGTCAAAGTCACCGTCAAAAGCAACTCCGAAGTCTGCCTTCTCAGCCCTCACAACCTCAGCAGTGACAGAATGGTTTTCCGGCAAAAGCGGATTAGGGATCCCATTTGGGAATGTTGCATCAGGTGTGTGATGCACGCGGATAAATTCTAACAGCGCACCAAGCTCCGACAACCGCTTTGCAATTGCATCAAAGGTTGGCCCCGCAGATCCATTGCCAGAATTCACAACGAGCTTCAAAGGCCGCAACGCTTTGACATCCACAAACGTGAGCAAGCGATTAACATAGGCCTTTCGCGCCTCACCCGAACGGTCAAATTCTTTGCCTATCACACCAACGTCCACCCACCCTGGAGAACCTGCCAGTGCCTTGATCACTTGAAAATCATCCACATCATCCAATGGACGCGACTGCGATTTTACGATTTTCATGCCGTTATAATTGATCGGATTGTGAGAAGCTGTGACCTCAATACCCGCGCAGGCGCCAAATTCGGTCACTGCCCAATACATTTCCTCGGTGCCCGCCATGCCAATGCTCACTACATCCGCACCCGCATCGCGCACGCCTTTTGATGCTGCCACTGCGAAGGCTGGGCTTGTCTCTCGGGCATCAAATCCGATCACAACAGATTTTGCACCGAAGTGCTGCGCAACTGCCCGACCAATCTGATAGGCAACTTCTTCATCGATATTCACACCAATTTCACCGCGGACGTCATAGGCCTTGAAACAGGTGAGTTCAATCATTGCTTGCGGCCCCATGGTGCTGGTGTCGCCTCAGCGGCAAGACCCGCCTCTTCTTCAAGCGCTTTAATTTCTGCTTTAAGCACCTCGAAGTCTTCGCGCTTGCGCTCGATGAAGCTGTGCGTGAGCAGAGACTTTTCGCGGATACCTTTTGGTGTCAGCAGATAGGCATACTGACCCTTGCGTGGGTTTTTCTTGAAATTCCCCAGCTTCACGAAGCCTTTTTCAACAAGGGCGGTGAGCACATAATAAGCTGACCCGTTTGAAATCCCAACTTCATCCGCAACCTGCCGCGTGGACATCTCAGGGTTCTGCGAAATCAACCGCATAACCTTCAAACGGATCTCCGCCTGCTGCTTTTCGCGTCGACTAGACAAAATGGCCCCTCAGAACGGCTACCGCACCAAGCCTCACGTTCCGCGCAAGCTCAGGTGCTGGAGTACAACGATGTAGGTCAAGAAAGCTCATGACTGTTCAAGATTGATTGATAGTCTAATATTTCCCTGACTTCAATCACAAAATATCAAGATGATACGAAATGTTTACCTCCCGCAAAAGTTGTGGGGGGGGGTAATGAAAGTAATTATTATTAGTAATTTATGTGATAATGTACTCACAATTTATCATTAATACATACAAAGGTAAGGAATTCCACCATGACCATTGACGGGTTTACCATACTTCTTGTTCCTGTTATATTTGTTCAATAGTGAGCACTATAATTTGATGGGTAGCAACAATGAATCATTGGTATTTGGTACAATTCAAATCCAACAGCCATCGTCTGGCAGAGCACAACTTGCATCGGCAAGGGTTTAAAACGTTTCTGCCAATGCAGAAAATCACCCGCAGAAAGGCCTCTCGCTTTGTGAGTGATCTCAAACCTCTATTTCCAGGTTACATGTTTGTCAGCGTAAACACTGAGCTTGCCCCCTGGCGCGCCATCAACAGCACAATCGGTGTATCGAGGCTCGTAAGCTTTGAGGGCAGACCAAAGCCGCTGCCACTTCAGTTGATTTCTGGCCTCATGCTCAGATGCGATGTCTCAGGCGTGCTACCGCCACCCAAAAGCCTCAGCCAGGGTGACCATGTAGAAATGCTCGCAGGACCTTTTGCCAATTTCATCGCAACAGTGGACACAATTGATCCTGAACAGCGTATTTGGGTGCTCATGGATTTCATGGGGCAAAAAACACGCATACAGGTGATTGCTGATCAATTGCAATTGGCTAAATAATCTATCCCCTAATTTCCTATCCTTTTCAATTCATTAAGATCTTTTCGGTCGTCCAAGTGCATGTCTGACCATACGCTTTTTATGTAAACACATAAGGAGCATAGCATGGCACTACTTTCTAAACTTACATTGACGTCTTATCGACGCACGTAGCCCAATCGGGATCCTGTTGAAGAACGGCGCAGTAAAACCTTAACAGCCTTAGAGCAGCAAAAACTTGTTTTAGCAGCAGCACTCAGTGGGCCAGATCACACAGTTACAAAATTGGGCTGGGCACGAGATGCTAACGGTAGTAGGCAGCGTGTGGAGAAAACGCATGCGGTGCGCCCTTGGTTTTCCCAAGATGCCCAAGGCTGGGTTGTTCAACTTAAATATGGTGCGCGTGTTGTCCCACTCGATGCTGACAACAATGCTGTCATTGCTCAAAGCTTAGAAGATGTCTCGCCGGTATTGGATATACTTACCAAAACAGTTGCCGCAGGTGAATTGGACACAGCACTCGCTGCTCTAGCACAGCGTAAAAAAGACCTGTCGGAGGCGCAACATGCTGACGACACATAATCCAACAAAAATCGCGGCGCTTAATGATGCTGCTCGCAAGTCCTTTTCAGGGTGTCGGGTTTATATGACGTCAGGTGTTCAAGCACTCTATCAGACGCAAGCCATTGCAGCGCGTGTGCAAGCTTACGATGATTTTACTGACCGAAACGACCCTTACGGCAAGCATGGCTTTGGATGCATTAGGGTGCGTTGCTGAAAAGGTGACGCGTAAAGCTGACAGAGTAACTCCAGCTTCCTGCATGTTCAGGTTGCGCTCATGATAGACGGTATCAACTCGGATGAGGTCATCGTCATACCAAAGCTGCAGTAAGCCTTGGTATGACTACACAATCTAGATGAGATCCCAGTTATGTAAATTCAAAATCACTAAAGCTGTTTGAACCAATTAAGTTTGAAACACATGACTGAAGCGGTTTGTGAAGGCGCGAGAGCGATTGAACAAACAGCGATAGCCAGCTCAGCGAATCTGAGCTTGATACATTACAAACACATTAGGGTTGGAACAGCTCTGACTAAAAGATCAACGCGTTCTACGATCAGCCACATGCATGATGGCATCTAGATAGCCCTGAACACTTCCACAATCAAAACGGCGTCCATTGAGCGTGACTGCTTCAACTGCATTATTAGCGGCTTGTATGTTAATGGCATCTGCGAGTTGGATCTCTCCACCAGCTCCTGCGGGTTGATTGCGAAGGATATCAAAGATGTCCGGCGTCAGCACATAGCGGCCAATGCTGGCTAGGTTCGAGGGTGCTTTGTCGGCATCAGGCTTTTCCACAAGACCTACAACTGATCCTAGCTCATCATTTGGCACCACAACCCCATACTTAGAAATATCTGGCCCGTTGACTTCCATCACGCTGAGCTGGGTTTTACCAGATTTCTCAAAAGAAAGTAAAAGATCAGCTGTTACACCTGCACCTTCGTATGTGAGAAAGTCATCTGCTAGTAATACGGCAAATGGATCATTACCTACTGCCCGTTCCGCACAGAGCACGGCGTGACCGAGACCAAGTTGTTCCGGCTGACGAACGAAAATACATTCCACACCCTCAGGGAGAATGTTTTTCACCATGTCAGCTTGTTTGTCTTTGCCTTTAGTACGCAGAGCCATTTCTAGCTCTTGGTTGTTGTCAAAGTGATCCTCAATGGCGCGCTTGTTGCGGCCTGTAACAAAAATCAGGGTATCGATCCCCGCGGCGACTGCTTCTTCCGCGGCGTATTGGATCAGAGGTTTGTCCACGATGGGCAGCAGCTCTTTGGGCATGGCTTTGGTTGCAGGCAAAAATCGTGTACCAAAACCTGCGACGGGAAAAACTGCTTTGCGGAGTTTAGTCATTATCAACCTACTTAATTATTTTTCTGAGTAACCCGTCGGATTTGCGCTTTGCCAACGCCAAGTGTCTTGGCATATTTCAACTATGTCAAGTGTTGCTTTAAATCCAATTTTATTGATTGCTTTAGTGGCATCAGCCCAAACTGCAGGAGCATCTCCCGGCCGGAGTTGACCAATTTGGTATGCAACTGTCTTACCTGATTGTTTTTCAAATTCCTCTACAATCTGCAACACTGAAAGCCCTTCGCCAGTACCAATGTTGATCACTTCAAAAGGTTCAAGAGTACCAATCTGTTCCACTGCCACAATATGAGCCTGTGCAAGGTCTATTACATGAATATAATCACGCACCCCTGTACCGTCTATTGTGTCGTAGTCATCACCAAAAACTTGCAAGCACTCTCTGCGACCAACGGCAACCTGTGAAATAAAGGGCATGAGGTTGTTCGGAATGCCGTTCGGATCTTCACCAATTAGACCCGACGCATCAGCGCCAACTGGGTTGAAATATCTCAAGGCAACTGCATGTCGATCTTGCTTTGCGCTTGACCAGTCTTTTAGCAGGTTTTCTCCCATGAGCTTAGTGCGTCCATAAGGATTAATTGGATCCAGCGGATGATTTTCGTCACACGGTAAATATTGCGGCTCACCATACACAGTCGCTGAAGATGAAAAGACAATGTTATTACAGCCGGCTCGTTCCATTGCTCCTAGCAATGTTGCTGTTCCTCCAACGTTGACGTCATAGTATCGCGCTGGCTCAGCGACGCTTTCACCTACTGCCTTCAGGCCAGCAAAGTGAATAACTGCATCCGGTTTGAATTGGTCGAAAATCCTATCGAGGGCTTGAGCATCGCGCACATCACATTGGCTAAACTCTAGGGTGCAGTTTGATAGCCGCTGTACACGCGTCAGCGCCTCCTTGCTGCCATTGTAAAGGCTGTCTATGACTGAAACCTCATGACCTGATCTTAAAAGTTCTAGGCATGTGTGGCTGCCGATATAGCCTGCACCACCTGTGACTAAGACTTTCATATCACGCACCGTAATTTCTCTGCGAAGTTCATGTTTTCATAGGTCATAAATATCTTTTTGCAAAATAGCGTTAGGTTCATATAGTCTGCTATTATTTTCGTCAAATTATATAGGAACCGTTACTATCATTTGAACACAAGTTCAATGCTGCGTACGCGCGCAGATGTGCTGTACTACAGCGTCCAAAATCTCATAAAATATGCATTATATGAGATTATTGCGTAAGCCACTGATATCATTGATGTATGTTCTATCTTTCAAAATGAATACAAAATAAAATCTCACGATTTGTATTGAAGCCAAACAAAACATGAGATTTTGGCCGAATGAGCCTAATAAATTAATGCATTTTCCGTTGCAAAATGCGGTCGCTCAACCTGAATCTCAGACTTTACAGTATTTGTAAGTAGAAGATGAGATTTGAGGTTTTTACATCATGAGAAATGCACAGACATTGAATGAAATCCAGTTCCGTAAGGTGTTGCTACTGCCGAACAAGACGACACACCAATCGTGATACAGCTATTTTTATGGTGAGCTTTTATGCGGGGTTGCGCACAAAAGAAATCGCAGCACTCAAGCTGGGAGACGTGTTTGACGCCGAGGGTCGTGTGCGCGAACAGTTTACACTTGAAATCGATCAAACCAAAGGTGGGCAACGCCGTAGCGTGTTCATTAATAAACGTCTAGCAAAAGCACTGGATGATTATGGTTTAGAGAAAAACCTGAGCAACTTAGAACGTCCACTATTCGAAAGTCAGAAAGGTGGGTATTTCTCGGCCAACACAATGTGTCAGCTGTTTTTAGACACCTACAAAGCTTGTGGCTTCAAAGATGCCTCAAGCCATTCAGGTCGCAGGACTTACATCACACGGTTAGCGAACAAGAGAGTAAGTATACGTCTCCTTGCAGCTCTCGCCGAGCATTCGCATATCTCCACCACACAGCGCTATATTGATGTGAATGCAGATCAGATGAAGGAGGCAGTGGAGTTACTGTAGCTTTATTAATATTGTTTCATCTCATACTCCCAAAATGGCAACCAACCCTCGTTCGGATAATTTCCCATTCTCAACGAGCTCGAGCACTTTAATCCGAACGTCTGGGGCAACACTGTAGCTGTCTTCATGCGTACCAATTACGGCCAGTGTCGCCTTCTCTGTGAGCAGCCCTTTGTCGAGCATCTCTAGCGCTTTAAGACTAGCCTGTATCTTTTTATTGCTTGGTTGGTTCTCTTGTGAATTTGTTTGCTTTTTGTCTGTTCTGATTTCTTTTGGTTGATCTTCTGGCTCGTCAGGCAGACTTTCCGCAATGACATCGCCTATAGGAATGACATCGCCTATAGGGTTGTGCAGATCATCATCGAATATCGAGAAGCCCTGCACCCGCTCTGCTTTGTAGTCTTCATATGGCGTGCCGTAGCGCTTGCCTGTGAGCATTTCTTTCTTAAGGCGCGGTGTTAGGTGGCTGTAGTGACGCTCTATCATCAAAATAGATGTTCCCATTTGTACCGCGAGCGTGTGCACATCCATGCCATCGTTTAGCAGCGAGAACGTGGCATAGGTGTGACGTAGACTGTAAAGGGTACGATCCTGACCTGTTCTTGGACAGGTGAGCAGTCCAGTGTCTCTCATCAGGATCCTGAACGTCTGACGCAGGTTTGCACAGGCGGTACCATTGGGCAGTCGGAAGACAGGCTCATCCAGTTTTGATTTAATCAGCCGCTCAAAACTCAAATGTGCAATATCAGGGCATCTGCTTTGGATGCGCTTGAGGTGGTTTATTGTGCCTGCCCGACAGATAATATCACGACGACCCGTTTTACCGCTGACACTCATCTCCAGGTATTTGAGACCCTTGTCTTCAAATAGACTGATATGCTTCCAGCACAGATTCTCTACTTCTGTTCCATGCCGCATACCAGTGTTGGCAAGAATAAGTATGTAGTCACGCAACAGATGGCGCATGTCTCGTGACTTGCCCTCTCGTCCTGCATCAATCCAACTGGGCAGTTTGCGAATGAGTGTTGCATATTCTTCCCGCGTGAAGTCCGGCCTGCGAACACTATCCCTACCTTTATTCACCAGCACAGGGATCTGGGACTTATTCATGTATCCCCGTGTAATGGCTTCATCAAAGATCCGATTGAGTGCAGAGTTATGGATATTTAATGTTGAGGCTCTTGGCTCTCTCCCCATCTTGTCTTCACGCCAGCGCGCAAACTTTTGCAGCATCTCATAATCAATACTGGTCAGAAAGAGGTCTCCAAAGAAAGGAACCAGATACTTATCAATCATGATGATGTAGTGACGGAAGCTCTTCTTTCCGACACCGTTTTCTAACTGCTCAACCATTGTTGCTCTGCACAGTGCTGCAACACTTGCGAAGTGCTTGGAGATAGCAAGTAACCCGTTCTTCTGTCGAACACGATAATCTAGATATATGTCTCGCGCTGCTTCCAGAGCATCCTTCAAAATACGCTTTTTCGTGCTCACACGGACTTGCCGCCCGTCCATTGTAAAAACAACCTGCCAGACTGAGCTGCGCTTGCGTTTAAAAAGACGAACCTCACCATCCATCAACGTGGGCGTATTTGGACTCAATTTAGGCAACTTGATCACCGTGTTTAACACTATGATTCTGTACTCATTATTCTCAGAAAGCGAGAAAAAAGTGTGCTAGAGGTGTGCTACGCGCAAATCGCGTCAACCAAAATATTAAGCCATTGATTATCAACGGAATTTGGTAGCGGAGGAGGGACTTGAACCCCCGACAACCGGATTATGATTCCGATGCTCTAACCAGCTGAGCTACTCCGCCACAATAGAAACATTCACTATTGCCCCTATTGAGACACGTCAAGTCAAATTTACCATAAACGATTGCCATCTAAGAATTCAGGTGTAGTAATAATACTAAGTTTTTAAAGGTAGGTCAGTATGAACATAACATTAATCCTTAATGATATAGTTGGGAAAGAAAATGTACTTATAGATACCGAGTGTAGATCTTATAACCAAGATTGGACTGGAAAATATATATCGACCCCACTGGCTGTTGTAAAACCAGCTTCGACACTTGAAGTGAGCCAAGTTGTAAGGGCTTGTTATGAAAATGAGGTAGCGATAGTCCCTATTTCGGGGAACACTGGGTTATCTGGTGGAACCAGTGCAAACAATGCAGTTATGTTATCTCTAGAACGCCTAAATAAAATCCAGAAAATTAAACCTCAATCCCAGGTCGCAATAGTGGATGCCGGGGTAATTTTATCTAACTTGCATAGTGCTGTCGAAGAGTTTGACTTAGTGTTTCCATTAACGTTTGGGGCAAAAGGTTCGTCTATGGTAGGGGGGGTATTGTCAACAAATGCCGGTGGCTCGAATGTATTAAAGTATGGAAATACTAGAACTTTATGTATGGGCCTTGAAGTTGTACTTCCAGATGGGCGAGTATTGGACTTAATGAGTGAATTGCATAAAGATAATACTGGTTATGACCTCAAAGACTTAATTATAGGAGCCGAAGGAACATTAGGCATCATAACGGCTGCTGTTTTAAAATTAAGTCTCAGGCCAGCTGTTTATACAACGGCAATGATTGCTACTAGCTCATTGGATAATGCCTTAAAAGTATTGAATATATTACAAGAGGAGACCGGTGGAGGGGTGGAAGCGTTTGAATACATGCCAAAGAACTATATTGAAACACATCTTAAAAAAGTTCCTAATTCGCGACGTCCTTTTGATCAGCTTTATGACGTTAATATAATGTTAGAGATAGGATCAACTATAGTTGGTGACAGCTTACCCTCAGTCACTGGGGAAAGCATGTTAACCAAAAGTATAGAAGAAATTTTATCACACCTTTTAACATCTGGTGAGCTCTTAGATGCTGTGATTGCACAGTCAGAATCACAACGAATTGAAATGTGGGAACGTCGAGAAGCGTCCGCAGAGATTACCATAACGAATGAACCAATGATAATAACAGATGTAGCTGTTCCATTAGAAAAAATATCAATTTTTATTGAAAAAATGGATATAATTATCCAACAAATAGACCCAGGTTCAAGAGAATTAACAGTGGCTCATTTAGGTGATGGCAACATCCACTACGCTATTTATCCTACTAAATTTGATGAGATATTGTTTGACAAGTTAACTAACCGTCTTGAGGAAGTAACACAAGAACTAGGTGGTAGTTTTTCTGCAGAACATGGAATAGGCTTATCGAAAAAGAAAAGTATGGCACGTAGAAAAGATCCTGTGGCTTTGGAAGTTATGCGTTCAATTAAAATAGCTCTAGATCCAAAAAATCTTATGAATCCAGGTAAGGTTCTCCCAGATTCTTAGTTTAAAGGAACCTTTATAACCAAGAGAAAAAATCAGAAGATGCTTTTGATCGGAGCCGCTCAGCCAATTCAATGCCTAGCTCCTCAGCATCTTCTTCTAAACAGATACCAGACTCAGTCAGCTTTTGACTTCCATCAGGTTTTATAATTTCTGCTTTAAAATGAATATTACCATTTTTGAGTATAGCACAACCTGCAATTGGTGTCTGGCAAGACCCATCAAGAGCTTTTAAGTACGCGCGTTCACAGTTCAAAACTCTCTCTGTTTTATAGTCATTTATTCTTTCTAATAAATGAGCAGCAGATAAATCGGACACGCGTCTCTCTATCCCTATTACTCCTTGCGCCACAGCTGGAAGCATATCACCAATTTCAATAGGAAAAATTGGTACATCCGAGATCTTAAGACGATTCAAACCCGCCATCGCAAGCAAAGTCCCAAAGGCAATACCAGATCTTAGTTTTTTTAACCGGGTTTGAACATTTCCACGAAAATCAATAACCTTAAAATCATTTCGAAAATTCAATACTTGAGCTGTTCTTCGTACGCTAGATGTACCTAAAATCGCGTCCTTAGGTAGATCATCTATCGAAGAATACTCAAATGACAAAAAAGCATCCCTCATGTCTTCTCGAGGAAGATATGTATCAATTTGAAGACCACACGGCTGTAAGACGGGCATATCTTTCATAGAATGTACAGCTATATCAATAGTTCCCAAAAGAAGTTCATGTTCAATTTCTTTGGTAAATAACCCCTTCCCACCTATCTCTTTTAATGGACGGTCAGTTATTAAATCACCGCTAGTTGTTATTTTTACAATTTCGAATGCACTAAGTGGTAACTCAAATTTTGATGAAAGACGGTTTCGGACTTCTTCCGCTTGAGCTACGGCCAGTAAGGACCCCCGGGTTCCTATTCTCAAAGGCTTTTTAGGAGAAGGAGTGTTATACTTACCTCTAAAAATTTTTCTGACTCGACTTATATGTTTTTTCCATAGTTTCTAATCCTTAATGTCTTCTTATTACAAAGGGCTCAGAACCCTAATTACATTGATTTTTTTTCCTCAAGGAGTGATAAAAGATAATCCCCATAATCAGTATTACTAAAATACCTAGCAGACTTTTCTAATTGATACCAATCAATCCATCCCTGATTAAACGCTATTTCTTCTAAATTAGCCAACTGCAGACCTTGACGTTTTTGTAAAGTTTTTACAAAATTTCCAGCCTCGATTAAACTTCCATGAGTCCCTGTGTCAAGCCATGCATAGCCACGCCCAATTTTTTCAACCCTTAGTAAAGATTTCTTTAAATAAAGCTCTAAAAGAGTTAAGATTTCGAGTTCCCCTCGTTCCGACGGCTTAAGTGTCTTCGCCAAGTCTGGTGCGTCCTCATCAAGAAAATATAAACCCGTTGCGACATAATTTGATATGGGCTCTAAAGGTTTTTCTACTAGACTATTTACTAGTCCATCAGAGTTAAACCCAATTACACCATACCTTCTTGGATCAGCAACGTGATAACCAAAAATGGTTGCACCAGATTTATAATTGCCTGCTCTCTCAAGTATTTCAGGCAAGCCGTGACCAAAAAAAATATTGTCTCCAAGGATTAAAGCAGATGGTGCTCCATTAAGGAATTTTTCTGCTAAAATATAAGCTTGCGCAATCCCATCTGGACTCGGTTGCACAATAAAAGTTAAGCTAATACCCCAATGCTTACCGTCACCCAAAAGCCTCTTAAATGAAGGCAAATCCTCTGAAGTAGTAATAATAGCTATATCTCTGATACCTGAAACCATCAAAACTGATAAAGGATAGTAAATCATAGGTTTATCGTAAATAGGCAAAAGTTGCTTTGAAATTCCAAGTGTAATTGGATATAGTCTTGAACCTGAACCTCCAGCTAAAATTATCCCCTTTCGTTTTTTCATTTATTTACACCTAATCTATTTTTTACAGAGTAATTTTTTTGAAGCGGTCTCCACCAATCTTTATTTTCAAGATACCATTTAATAGTAAACTGTAGACCTTCATCCAAAGACACTTTTGGTTTCCAACCTAGTTCTGTCTGAATGCGCGTAGAATCTACAGCGTAACGGATATCGTGCCCAGGTCTATCTTCAACAAATACAATCTGCTTAGAATAAGTTTGTTCTGATGGGAGTAAGCGATCCAAGATTTCACAAGATTTTAATGCTATTTCCAGATTAGTATATTCACTATCTCCACCAATATTGTAAGTTCTTCCAGGTTTCCCTGTATTAAGCACGCAAAGCAGTGCCTCTACATGATCACTAACAAACAACCAGTCTCGAACGTTTGCTCCACTCCCATATATGGGTATTGAATTACCTGAAATAGCATTAATTATAATAGTCGGAATTAACTTCTCCGGAAATTGGTTATTTCCGTAGTTATTTGAACAATTAGTTATTAGAACTGGAAGATCGTATGTTGCAAACCATGCTCGAACAAGATGATCACCAGCCGCTTTTGATGCTGAATATGGGCTATTTGGCGCATATGGATTAAGCTCAGTAAATTTTCCTGTCGACCCTAAACTACCATAAACTTCATCAGTTGAAACGTGGTGAAACCGGAATTCACTGGGCCTCCCTTTTGAGATCCAGTACTCTTTTGCTACTTCTAGTAAATTAAAGGTTCCGTTTACGTTGGTCTTAATGAAAGGCTCTGGCCCATCGATTGAACGATCAACATGAGACTCAGCTGCTAAGTGCATAATAGCATCTGGTTCATATTTAAAAATAATACGACGCATCTCAGAAAGATCACAAATATCAGCTCGTTCAAAACTATAATTAGGCATTTTTTCAAATTTTTCAATATTTTTTAAGTAACCAGAATATTTTAAAGCATCTAAATTAATGACAAAATTACCCTTACTTACGGCTGCGTGTACAACAGCTGAACCTATAAAACCTGCCCCACCCGTAATTAAAATCTTCATTCTTTAACCTCAAACTTAAATGGACTTATTATGTCCAAAAAACTTTTCGAGTTTTTGTCTTTAGATGATGTGGTTACTACCTTCAAATCCAAACCCCAATCAATATTAATTTCTGGATCATTAAAATCTACTACATCCTCATGTTCAGGGGAATAATAATTGTTACACTTATAGGCTATTTCTGTTTCAATAACTTTTGTAACGAAACCATGTAAAAAACCCTCTGGAACAAATAATTGCTTTCCATTTTCAAAACTTAACTCTTCACTGACCCAATGGCCAAAAGTTGGGCTACCTACTCTTATATCCACCACAACATCCAGAAAAGCACCACGCCCACACCTAACAAGCTTTGCCTGCGCAAAAGGAGGGTACTGAAAATGTAGCCCTCGTAATGTACCTACTTTTTTAGAAAAGGAATGGTTGTCCTGTACAAAATCACATTTGATACCAACCTGTTCTAACGTCCTTTTACTCCAGCTTTCAGAAAAAAATCCCCT
>Ga0209630_10002487_pt1 | contig 17752 bp, 14 predicted proteins | sample COG_01_FD_184745 | JGI IMG/M metagenome (GOLD analysis project Ga0209630, IMG submission 184745) | Pelagic Microbial community sample from North Sea - COGITO 998_met_01 (SPAdes) (version 2) | ecosystem: Environmental > Aquatic > Marine > Neritic zone/Coastal water | place: Helgoland, sampling... | reverse complement strand
CGCGTCAGCATGGTGTCGTCGGCGCGTTTGGCAATGGCGGAGCATTGCCCTCCAGCGATCGGATCAAAGAAGCTGCCAATTGTAGGGCTCGAGCTGGCTCGCCGCCGCACCGGTCTAGCTTGAGTGGCGCTGAGCGAGCGGATCAGGTGGTTACCAGCGCCCTTTGTTGCAAAGTGACGGCGGTTCTTTCTTTTTTAGCGACAAGTGAAGGACAGCTACATTTATTCAAAAATCCTATGAATAGCATAAATATCGTCATCGTTTCCATTGCCGGCTATTTGCTCGGCGCGATCAGTTTTGCGGTCATAGTTGCCAAGAGCCAAGGGGTCGACATCTTCAAGCAAGGCAGCGGCAATCCCGGTGCGACCAACGTGAAGCGCGCGCTCGGCGCCAAATGGGGTAATCTGGTGTTTGCGTTAGATGCCCTCAAGGGGGTGCTTGCTGCGGGCTGGCCTCGCTTGGTCTTCGAGGGCGACCTCGGTCTGAAGCTCGGGATCATCGGTTTGATTGCGGCGATTGTCGGGCACAGTTTTTCGGTATTTCTGAAGTTTCGTGGCGGTAAGGGGGTCGCGACGACGATGGGCGGACTCCTCGCAATTATGCCCGCGGTGTTGTTGATCGGCGTGCTTGTGTGGGCGGTGATTTTTTATAGCACCAAGGTGGTGGCGCTGGCTTCGATTCTGTTTGCGGTGAGCTTGCCGGTGAGTGCCTATTTTCTAAGCGGTTCGAGCGATCCCCGCTTTGCGCTGGGGCTGGTGCTGGGCGTGCTGATTGTGCTGCGCCATCGGTCCAATATTGCCCGTATGTTTCAGGGTAAGGAGAATAGCTTTAAAAAGTAAAGTGCTGCTCCCGCGCTCATGCGGCAGGTGATGCCTCACGTCTGGCTGGACTGCCGGGCTGCTCAATATTCGTTTGCCTAGATATTAAGGCGTCGCGTCGGTGATTTCGTAGCGCCGTCAAAGTCTACCCTTGAAACTTACAGGCCGTTATATTGGCTGTAGCGCTTACTTTTTACTTCGGCATCCGAATTAAACACAGTGCTGCTTGTTGGCGACTGCTTGTTGGTGAATTCTCTCCGGCTGCTTACTTCCACTTATTTACTCTCTTTTTGTACATGTCTGAAAAACGCATTATTCGTATCGGTCTGCTTGGTTTTGGCGTTGTCGGCCAAGGCGTCTGGAAAAATATCGAAAAAAACCGCCAGGCGCTGGAATTTCGGCTCGGGGCACAGTTGGATATCACCCAGGTGGTGGTCAAGAATACAACCAAGCAGCGCGAGGTCGCGGTGCCGGCTGAGTGCTATTCCGACGATCCGTCACGTGTGGTCGATAATCCTGACATTGATATTGTATGCGAGCTGATGGGCGGCACGGGCGAGGCGCTTGAGCTGACCCGGCGCGCATTGAAGCAGGGCAAAATTGTCGTCACGGCGAACAAAGCCCTCATTTGCGAGCACGGTGAAGAGCTGTTTGCGATCGCGCATCAAAATGGCGGTCATTATTTCTACGAAGCTTCGGTCGCCGGTGGCATTCCGATTATCAAGACGATCCGCGAGGCGCTGGTGGCTAATCGCTTTAAGTTGATCTTTGGTATTCTCAATGGCACTTCGAATTATATCCTCACCCGTATGGAGCGCGAGGGGCTGAGCTTTGACGCCACCCTTGGAGATGCGCGTCAGCTCGGTTATGTGGAGGCTGACGAAGCACTCGATCTCGACGGCATCGATGCGGCGCACAAGGCTGTGATTCTGGCCTATCTGGCGCACGGCAAGTGGGTCAAGTTGGAGGATATTATTTGCGAAGGGATTCGTCAGATTTCCGGCGACGACATCGCGATGGCGGGGCAGTTGGGCTATAAGATTAAACTGTTGGCGGTGATTGCACGCGATTTTGAGGCCAACCAATTGTCGGTGCGCTTGCATCCGGCGTTGATTGCCAAGAGTGAAGTGATCGCCGGCGTGGATGAGGTCTATAACGGTGTCAGCGTGACCGGCGATGTCGTGGGTACGACCGTGTTGATCGGCCGTGGTGCAGGGCAGGATGCGACTTCAAGTTCGGTGATCAGTGACATCGCCGATGCAGTCTTCATGATTCAGGGGGCGCCGAAGCCGGTGATTTCCGAAGAAGATGAGCAAGTGTATCGTCAACTGGCCGATGGCCTCGAGCTGGCCGATCCGTCTGCACTGGAAGGGCGCTACTATGTGCGCATCCATGTGAAGGACGAAAGTGGTGTGTTGGCCAAGATTTCCAATATTCTGGCCGAGCATTCGATTAGCTGCGCGACGGTGAACCAGCAGGAGCTCGAAGACGGCTCTGCGCTGATCATGGTCACCACGCACGCCAGTAACGAAACCGCAATCGCCGCTGCCAAGGACGCGCTCTCTGTCGAAGCCATCGTGCTGGAGCAGCCGGTTAGCTTCCGGATCTTTGAGCCTGGTTGTTAGGCGACATAGCGCAGCGGTTTGCCATGCCGAGTCTCACTTGGGGCTGGTTAACACCGTCAATTCGAGCAGTGCCGTCACGCTGAGGGCTCCGAGTCCGACTTTTTGTGAAAAAATCCGATTCGGGGCTTAAAGTCTGTTCTTGAAACTTACACTGCCTAGTATTGCCTGACAGGCTCGTAAACTTTCAGCTTTTAAAAAAAATAACCTATCAGCATTGATCCGGTTCGCTCCGCGCCCGGTCTTGTCGTCACTTCGTTCCTCGGAACAGCTTTTTCATCTAATGGCACTCATCGTTCAAAAATATGGCGGCACATCGGTTGGCGATGTCGACCGCATCAAGAATGTAGCTCTGCGGGTGAAAGAAACCCGCGACGCTGGCAATCAGGTCGTCGTAGTGGTGTCCGCTCGTTCGGGAGTGACGAACCAACTTATCTCGCGGGCCAAAGCGTTGAATCCGAATCCGGATGAGCGTGAAATGGACATGCTGTTGACTGTGGGGGAGCAGGAGACGATCGCGCTGACTGCCATGGCCTTGCATGCAATCGGCGTGCCGGCAGTGTCGCGAACAGGCACACAGGCTGGTATCTTGACTGACCCCGCTCACACCCGCGCACGCATCACCAGCATTTCAGGCGGCGATATTCAGAAGCAGCTCGATGCAGGGAAAGTCGTGATCCTCGCTGGTTTTCAGGGACATTCGCCTGAGGGGCAGATCACGACACTGGGTCGTGGCGGCTCCGATTTGAGTGCGATTGCGATCGCTGCAGCGCTCAAGGCTGACCTGTGCCAGATTTGCACGGATGTGGACGGAGTGTACACCGCCGATCCACGGCTGGTTCCTGATGCTTCTAAGCTCGATGAGCTGTCCTATGAAGAGATGTTGGAACTTGCCAGTTCCGGCTCGAAGGTGATGCAGAACCGCGCTGTCGAGTTCGCTCAAAAGTTCAATGTCGTTTTTGAAGTCCGCTCTAGTTTTAATAATAATCCAGGAACCATCGTGAAAGAAGAAGCAGCCTCCATGGAAGACGTCGTCGTGAGTGGCGTCGCGCTCGATAAGAACCAAGCAAAGATCGTCGTCAGCGATCTGCCCGATCGTCCCGGCACAGCCGCGAAGCTGTTTAAGGCTTTGGCTGATGCAGACGTCAGCGTCGATATGATCGTTCAAAATCTCGGTCGCGATGGTAAGGCGAATATGACTTTCACCGTACCTCGCGATGATATCTATCGCGCGGAAAAGGTGGTGACGGCCTCTTTCCCGGATGAAGCCAGTGGTAAGTTGTTCGAGGCTAACGATTTAGCTAAAGTTTCTGTGGTTGGGGTCGGCATGCGCTCGCATTCCGGTGTCGCGGCCAAGCTGTTCGAGGCCCTAGCCGAAGCCAGTGTGAATATTCAGCTTGTCAGTACGTCCGAGATTAAGATTTCGGTGGGGATCGACCCGAAAGATGCCGAAGATGCCACTCGCATCGTCCATGCCGCCTTCGGCTTGGGCGCGTAAGTGACGTTTATATTCTAGGCGGAAGCATTCCGTGTCGTCCGATGTCGTTGCGAGCGAGGGTTTCACGTCTGGGTCAGTCTCTCTGCAGGGGCGACGAAGGCCCCATTTTCTCAAACTCTAGCGAACCTTGCAGCGCTGATCGGTGCTAGTGGAACCGCTGTTGCGGTAGCGCTACAGGTTGTGCAGGGGCGCAGGCGGTTGCATCGTCGGTTTTTTTGGATTCGCGGTAGCACGACGGCAATAGTCGTTGTGATCGGCATTTACCCGCGGATTGATTAGGAACCAAAAAAAAGCTGCAGAGGTCTATAACCTCTACAGCTCTCGTACGTGCTTGCCGTTTTATCTGAACTGGAATACCGCCTGTCGTGTCGAAACGATGCCTTCTTGGTCTGCTAAGTTGAGGCTGATAATACGGGAGGTGCCCGCATAGCTCTTGGGCGTTTTCCAGCTAAACAGCCAGTAGCCATTTCCCAAGTTTTGAACGCCTGAGTCTCCAGAGGCCTGCTCTTCAATCTCGTCGATAGGATTTCCGGGGATCAGTTCCGACGCGACGGAGGTCAGGCTTCGGAAACTCGATGGGTCGGTGATCGGAATTCCTTCGAGGTCGGTCAGGTACCATTTAATTGAAATGCTGCGTCCTGCTTTCGGCTGATTGACCCCCTCATTGTCGATGGGCTTAAAGAATCCCTCGAACAAGTAAGTCACGGCATCGCAGACGTCGCCGACAGAATCAAAATCGCTGTCTTCCTGGCTTGGATTTGCTTGGAGTGGGCAATTGTCCGCATCGTCCGGCACCCCGTCACCGTCCGTATCCGGAATCATTCCAAACAGTACTTCGAACCCATCTGCCGATGGGATGGGGGAATTGAGGATGCCTCGAGCCGCAAAGATGTCAGTAACCCCGTCGTCGTCGATGTCGCCGAGAATCAAGGTGTTGAGGCCGCCCGCGCCATGGTCGAGGTCGATGGTTTGTCGCTGGAACCCGCCGCTGCCGTCGCCCAGATAGAGCAATAGGTCCTCACTGGAAGCTCCACCGCCGATCGCGATGTCTAGGTAGCCGTCATCATTGAGGTCGCCGGTTATCGGCACCACCCAACGTCCGGGTAAGGTTTCGAGTATGCGCGCTGTCCATGTGAGGTTCGCTCCTCCATTGAAGATTACCACATCGCTGGTATTGGTCGCGGACAGATAATTGAGGGTAACGACATCGACATCGCCATCGCCGTCAAAATCCCCCGCGCTGGGCGATCCGTGTGGATCGACGGGCCCGGGGAGTGGGCCGAAGTACTGAGGCGCGGTCCATGCTCGGCTTGCTTGGTTGAGGTAGACCGCAAGGTAAGACTGCCCCACATCCTGCATACCGATGAGATCCAACAGCCCATCTGAATTGACATCAATCACCGTGAAACCAAGGCCTCTGCTTAATCCGGATGGGATGCCGACCATGGTGAAGCCACCGTTGCCGTTGCCGTAGAACAGCCTGCCTGTGGTGCCGCCATCGACCCCTTGGAAGAAGTCCATGGCCCCGTCGTTATCGAAATCCGCGACCTCGATTTGCCACGAATAGGCTTGTGGTGAGAGCGCGACTGCCGGCGACCAGCCGCCTGCGGTCTGATCAATATAGTAGGGGCCCCAGCCGCGTCCGGCCACGACGATTTCCTTCAGGCCGTCGCCATCAAAGTCGGCTGCTTCAAGGTCATGCGGCTCTCTGGGTAAGGAAATGACTGCTTGGCGTAGCAGCGTATCGGTGCTCGCCACATACTTCCAGACCTCCACGTTGCCGCTGCCGCGCCAATAACGCTGCCCCAGAATTAGCTCGTTGGTGCCGTCGTTGTCGAGGTCCACGATTTGACTGCCGGAGTATAACACGCCCGCGGCGAAGGTTTGCAGCGTGTAGTCAAACGGTGGCGTGAAGGTTTGCCTGGGTTCGAACTCGACCACGAACTTGGTGTTGTTCGGCACGTCTACGTGATAACTCCAAAAACCATGATCCCAACAGGTGGGGCATTGCCCCCATTCAAAATTGAGGTATTTTTGATCTTCCACGTAGTGATCTGGTTCTGGATAGCTTGGCCAGTAGATCGGATTCATCCAGCCCCAAGTTAAGTCCATGGCTTCGCCGTTTAGCCAGATCCATTGACCGAGCGTATCGTCATAATAGCCGCCCAGCCAAGCATTCTGCCATGGTTCGAGGTGATCCTCGACGTAACTAAATAAGTTGGGCGTGGTGATGCTGGCTAATTGGCCATACAAGATGTATCCGTCCTCGGTCAGATACTTGAGTGTGTTGGCATAATCTTTTGCCTCGAACCAAGTCATTGAGGTTTGCCGTGCAATGACTGCATAATGATGACCATCGACGTTTTCGACATCGGTCCAGATGTCTTCAGCGTAGGATAAATGGCCACAGAAAAGAACACCTATTAAGGTGGTGAGTGTTTTGAGTTTCATGACATTCTTGTTTAAATGAAGGTTTTTTTGTGTGGGGTAATAGACTACTTAAAGTACAACTGTTACGTTGCGTTTTCAAACGAGGGGCTCGGGTAAACGACGAAAAGCACTCGCATTTATATTAATCAGATCAACCGTGGCTGGCGGGATGGCATTTGAGTCGGGGGATGAGGCGACTGCGGCGCTCCAAGGTGAGTGTGCTGCTGTTTACTTCAAACGCATCCCGCCTTGGTGACTCTTCAGTTCGTGCCATTCTGGATTGACTCCTGCGGTGGAAAACGGACTTCTTTTTGCATGCAATACATCAGCACACGCGGCCAAGTGCCCCCTGTTTCTTTTTCGACGGCAGTCGCCCAAGGGTTGGCGCCGGACGGTGGTTTGTATCTTCCGCAAACATTGCCCGACCTAGCACCTTTGCTGCCAGCCTGGGAGTCGCTTAGCTATGCGGAATTGTGCGAAGCGTTCCTCGCCATTTTTGCTACAGATATCGATCGTGCCGAATTGAGTGGCATTGTCGCGCGTTCGTACACCAAGTTTGATCACGCCGACATCGCGCCGATAAAAAAATTGAGCGATGAGCTGTTTGTTTTGGAGCTGTTTCACGGGCCGACGCTGGCATTCAAGGATTTTGCCCTGCAACTGCTCGGCAATATCTATGAAGCGCAGATCGCCCGCACGGGGCAGCCGATTTCAGTGTTAGGCGCGACTTCAGGTGATACCGGTGCGGCCGCGATTCATGGCCTGCTTGGTAAGAGTGGTGTGAAGACATTTATTCTATATCCCGAAGGGCGTGTGTCGCCGTTGCAGGAACGGCAGATGACTTGCACCGGTGCGGACAACGTTTACCCGTTGGCGATTGAAGGCAGCTTTGATGACGCGCAGGCGGCGATGAAGACGGTGTTCGAAGATCGCGCTTTTGCCGAAGAGGTGGGTCTGTCTGCGGTCAACTCGATTAACTTGGCCCGTATCCTGGCGCAGTGTGTGTATTATTTATCCGCGTTTTTCCGTCTCCCTGCAGATATCCGTGAAGACGTGACCTTTGTGGTGCCGACAGGTAACTTCGGCAATGTGCTGGCCGGTTGGCTGGTGCAGCGCATGGGTGTGCCGATCAAGGGCTTCCGCGTGGCGACCAATCAGAACGACATTTTGCATCGTCTGTTTCAAACCGGCACTTACGAGCTGGATGCGGTGGCGCCGAGCCTCGCACCTTCCATGGATATTCAGGTGGCGTCCAATTTCGAGCGCTTCCTGTACTACGCGGAAGGCCAAGATGCCGCCAAGGTGCGCGAGATCATTCAGACTTTCAAGGACACCGGACAATACGTCTTTGAGGATTTTCAGGCCGATGGCTTTAGTAGTTCCCGCACCGACGACGCCGAAATCGGTGTCATCATAAAGCGTGTGTATGAACAATACGGCTACGTCGCTGACCCGCACACCGCCTGCGGTTTCAGCGACGATTTTGACGGCCCTGAGATTGTCCTCGCGACTGCGCATCCCGCGAAATTCCCGGATACCATCGCCGAAGCGATCCAGCAGGACTCGACACACCCTTCGCTTGAGACGTTAAAGGCACGCGCGATCGTCAAGCATACTGTCGAGCCGACGCCCGAGGCGATCAAGGCCTTCATGCGCGCGCACTAAGTTTGAAGCTTTCAGCAAAGGCGCAATGGCCTCGCTCTCAGTGGTCGACTTTGTGTGCGGATACAAACGCTTTCGCGCTACGAAGGATCTATTTGATTCTCAGTTGTGACAGTTTGCAGGAATTCTACCGCTCGCTGTTCGGACCAATAGAGGGGGCCTTGCCTGAATTGGACAAATCCGATGTGGCCGCCGTGTTTGGGGATTTCCAAATAAAGTTGTCGGCTGTTGCGTGCGGTTTCGAGCGGAAAGCAGCTTGGAGTGAGGAACGGGTCGTCCTGTGCGTTGATCAGTAGTGTGGGGATCGTGATGTTGTCTAGCTGTGTGCTGCAGCTGCACTGCCTCCAATAGTCCTCGGCGCTGCTGAAACCGTGTATCGGTGCGGTGTAGGCGTGGTCGAATTGGCGGAAGCTGCGTATTTTAGCCAGTCCGTCAGTGTGGATTTGCCCGGGAAAGCGCTGCACCTTTTCGCGTACTTTCGCGCTGAGTGTTTTGAGGAAACGGTGCATGTAGAGCCGGTTGGTGTGGTGTTCCAATCGCTTGGCACTGCCAGCCAAATCACAGGGCACGGAAAATGCCACCGCTGCGCAGATTCGCGGATCGATGTTGCGCCCCAGGTCGCCGACCAATTTAAGTGTCAGGTTGCCGCCCAAGCTGAAGCCGATCAGCGCAATGCGGCTGTAGGGCTTTCCCTGCTCGACGTGTTGGAGGACGCTTTGCAGATCGTCGGTCGCACCGCTATGATAGGAACGCAGGCGGCGGTTGGGCTCGCCGCTGCAACTGCGGAAATTCCATGCCAGTACATTCCAGCCCGCATGGACGAGTGCGCGGGCCATGCCTTGCATGTAGATGGCGTTCGAACTGCCTTCCAAGCCATGGCTGAGGATCGCCAGGCGGTCGGAGTTTTGCTCACGTGCCCAGTCCAGATCAATGAAATCGCCGTCTGGGGTGGTGATCCGCTCGCGCTGTTTGGTTTGCAGCGGTACTTTGCGAAACAGTGACGGGTAGATCGTTTGCAGGTGCCCGCTGGCATAGCCGAAAGGCACCTGGTAATTGGATTGGTCGATAAGCGGCACGGTGCGGAGTGTAACGAGGATTGGTTGCAGACCAATTAATTTTAACGCGGTAGGGTGAAATCGAACCGGTCCGCTGGTGCTTTCCTGCTAATCGTATTATAATAACAGTCCTGCTTCGAACGATCACCCAAAGTTAAGTTATGAAACTATTATCATCACTGATCTCTCTGCTTATCATTTCCTTGCTGCTTTCTGCATGTGGCAAGAAAAAGCCTGAAGCACCGCTGCCGACATCGCCCGCTGAAGAAACTGTCACTCAGGAAGTGATGCTTGATGTTGAAGAAGACGTTGAGGCAGTCGTGGAAACCGTTAAAGCGGAAGTTGGAGCACAGACCGAAGCAGTCGTCGCTGTGGCAACCGAAGAGGTCGCCGAGCTTCAGGCTGAAGTGGTTGAAAAAGTGGACGCCGTCCTTGATGCCGCTAAAGATCAGTTGGCCGAAGCTGCCGAGGGAGTTGCGACGGAAGCGTTTACCGAAGCCGCGACGGGGGCGGTTACTGACGCCGCGACGGATGCTGTCGCCGAAGCGGCTACGGGAGCGGTTACTGATGCCGCGACGGGAGCGGTTACTGATGCCGCGACGGATGCGGTCACCGAAGCGGCTACGGGAGCGGTTACTGATGCCGCGACGGATGCTGTCGCCGAAGCGGCTACGGGAGCGGTTACTGATGCCGCGACGGATGCTGTCGCCGAAGCGGCTACGGAAGCGGTTACTGATGCCGCGACGGATGCGGTCGCCGAAGCGGCTACGGAAGCGGTTACTGATGCCGCAACCGATCTTACCGCCGAAGCAGTGAAAGGCGATGCGGCAGAATCGATCCAGGATCGTCTGTTGCCCAAATTTTAAAGCCCTGCAGCGAGTCTTGGTTCAATCAATTATATACTGCTCGTCTTCCAGTTTTCGGTAGAGGCAGATGTCGCGGTCGCCGTAGTAGGCGACCAGAATCGCGCCTTCGCCGGCGACGGCGTCGAAGAGTTTGAGCATCATTTCTTGCTCGCCGGGCCAGGGGTAAACGAAAAACAAGTCCACTTCTTCGATGTCGAGCTGCATTCCCTCGTAGCGTGGGTTGCTCCCGACGCTGTGGCCGAAGCTGTCGTCGCGCACGATGTCGTGGCCGCTTAGGGCGTCGTAGCTGATAAATCCGTCCGGAATGTAACTGATGGGCAGGAATTCCGCTTCAAGGCCTTGGTCGGCGAGCAGTGATTCGGCTTTGTCGACCAGCGTCTCTTCAATCTCGATCCCATACGCCTGGTAGTTGAGGATTGCGGCAAGGCCGGTGCCGACGCCGAAGCCGCTGCCCCATTCGATGAAAGTGTCGCCCAATGGAAGTCCTTGGTCGGTGACATGGCGTAGGGCAGCGTAGACTTGCGCGGGCTCGCTAGGCACATAGCGCGGGAAGCGCTTATTGAGCTGTTGGTCGTAAAATGCATCGCAGCGGCGATCGGCTTCGTCGATGAAGGTTTTTACGTCGCTGGGCAGTTGGTATGCTGCGACCGTGTAGGGGAGTTGTTCGTACGACACGTTTACTGGAAAGGTTGGCTGGCTGAATTTTGAGAAGCTGAAAAGCGGCAGTCGTGCGGTTTCTAGTGATCTAGGAGGCGTTCGATGTCGCGCCGGTCTTTTTTGGTAGGGCGACCGGCTCCTTTGTGGCTGAAGACCTTGGCATTTTCGCGCTTTTCGCGGGCGGCTTCGTATTCGGATTCGGGCGTTTGATCGTCAAAGTAGGCAGGCAAGAGTGCGGCCCCGACACGTTTCTCGGTGAGCCCGACGACGTGGAGTGTGCGGGTGAGGGCTTTGGTGCGCGCGATGATCGTATCGCCGATACGAATTTTTGCCGAGGCTTTGGCTATCTTGCCATTGTGACGGATTGCCGAGCCGCGGCACGCTTCGGCGGCATCGGAGCGTGTCTTATACACGCGCGTGCCCCAGAGCCATTTGTCAATGCGGACGGGCGGAACGTCGAACGTTGAACGTTCAATGTCTGATGTTGAATTTTGATCGGCGTTCATACTATTGGTTGTTCGTGATTCGACGCATCCTTTCTAATTCACCATGGGGAGATCCAAGTTCGATGTTCGAGCGTGCCTAACGTTGCTTCAGTGCCGACGCCATTTTTTCGAGCCCTTCAAGTAGGCGGCTGCGCGGGCAACCGAAGTTCAGGCGGACATGTTCTTTGCCATCGAAAGGGGCGCCATCAGTGAGGCCGACTCCGTGGTCTTCAAAGAATTTGATGGGTTTGTCGAGTTCCAGGCGGCTGACGTCGAACCACGCGAGGTAGGTCGCTTCCATTGGGCGAAAGGTAATGCCGGGCAACTGCTGTTGGATGAAGTTGTAGGTGAGCTCGTAGTTGCCACGCAGGTATTTGAGTAGCGCCTGACGCCAGGGCTCGCCGTGGTTATAGGCGGCTTCGCATCCCGCATAGCCGAAGCAGTTCACTTCGGTGATAATGCCACGAATAGTTTTTTGAAATTGGAGGCGGAGCTTGGAATCTTCGATGATTGAGAACGCGCAAGCGAGGCCGGGCAAGTTGTAGGTCTTGCTGGGCGCCATCAGTGTGACGGTGCGTGCTGCGATGCGATCATTGAGTGTCGCGGTGACGATGTGCTTGGCCTGATCGTCAAACACGAGGTCGCAGTGAATTTCGTCGGAGATGAGGATGAGGTCGTGTTTCTCGCAGAAGTCGGCGAGTTGCGTCAGTTCCGCGCGGGTATAGACGTGTGCGACGGGGTTGTGCGGGCTGCAGAGGACGAAGATCTTAGTGTTGGGCTTGATAGCGGCTTCCATCGCGTCGAAGTCGAGCGTCCATGTTTCACCCTGTAGGCAAAGCGGCACTTTGATCAATTCGCGACCCGCGTAGTCGGGAGCGGTGAGGAACGGTGCGTATACCGGCGTGGCAGTCATGACCGAGTCGGTCTTGCTGGTAAAGGCGTGACAGCAAAGGTTGATGGCAGGTACGAGTCCCGGCAGGAAATTGAGCCAACTGGCTTGGGCGCTGTAACCATGCTGGCGTTGCAGATAGTTGAGGACTGCTTCAATCGGTGCTTCGTAGGGTATGGTGTAGCCGAAAATGCCGTGATCGAGCCGCTTTTGCAGAGCGTCGAGGATCTCGGGCGCAGTGGTGAAATCCATGTCGGCGACCCATAGCGGGAGGATGTCACGGCCCTTGTATTTGTCCCATTTGAGGGAGCCATAGCCGTTGCGATCTGGGCAGGTGTCGAAATTGTAAACTAGTGCGCTCATGTGGTGGTCACGATCAACAGCGCGGCAGGATCCTGCAAACTCAATTCGTTAAAAACTGATGAGGTAGAGGTAGCCTTGGGATACTTGTTCGGCTTGTTTGGCGGAGATCCAGCGTTCGTTGTACGAGGGGCCCCACGAGTCGCTGACGGCGATTTCGTCGGTTGTTTTGTTGTAGCCGGTGATCAGGCAGGCGTGCGCAGCCATGCTGTCGCGGCTGAGTTCGGTGGCGCGTGCGCTGGTTTTAGTCGCCTTTGCCCAAGCATCCCAGTTGTTGACTGCTTTTCGTTCTTGAGTGCGTTGGTTGGCGTATTGGTTGTATGCCTCGGAGGAGGACATGGTCCAGATTATCGGTAATCCTTTATCGATATACTTCTGAATGGTACGCACACTGATTGACTGTTGGAGCTCCTTCATCGTGCGGCTTTGGGACGCGATGTATCGATCCACCGAGTTGATGATGTTACGGAGTGATGTGCCGCCGCCGATGTCGGTTTGCCCTGCCATGGCGAGGATATACATATCGGCGGGGATCTGCATGTAGCGCAGGTAGCGTTCGAAGGTGGCCGGTACGCAATAGCCCTTGGGGCCTTGGTTGACCATCGGGATGTTGCTAATGATGACATCGCCATTGGTGCGCATCATAATATTTTCCTTGGTCAGTTTGCGTAGCGCGGCATCGGAGAATCGCTTGCCGCGGCCTTTGTTGTCGGCTGTTTCGCTCGGTACGATTCGCAGGCTGACGTATTCGTCTGCTTGTGTGGCGAGAAGGAGTGCATGGCCTTTCCAGTCCCAGCGTTGAATGCGTTGTTTGATGCCGCGACCGGTGCCGAACTGCTGTTTCTTTGGCTCGCCCAATACCTTGCTGATGCGTTTGCAGAGCATGTTCGCATCGTGTTTGATGGCTGCTTGCATCGCCTTGATTTCGTCTTTGCTGGGGATGTCGCTAAAGTTAAAGTCGCCCTTGTTGGCAAACACCATGCTAAGCTGGGAGGCTTGGGCGCTCACTCCGCAGAAGGCGGCGGAATAGGGGCGTGTCCCGAGTATGCGGTAGTTCGCTGTTGGGTAGTATCGAAAGCTGGACTGTGTGTGCGTCTCGGATTCGAGTGGCCATTCAAGTCGCCGAGCGACATCATTCGCCTGATCATCCCAGAGGTGATCGTCTTTTAACAATGGGATGCCGAAGAGTGCATTGATTGTTTGAAATGATGGCTGCGCTTGTGTTGCGAGTCCGCTGATTATCTGTTGGCTTTCCGCTGATAAGCCTGCGCGGTCGAACCACAGCTCGTTGCCGTTTTGTAGACGTATCTGGATGCGCTGGTCTTGAACCTCGAGGATGTCGACGTCGATCGTTCTGCCCGTGGTGTTGGAGATCGGTATAGCCTGCGCCACAGGTAGGGCGTTCGCGAGCGCAATTAATAGCAGGGGAATGCGGGATAATAACTTCATTGGGCTGCATTTGTTTATAATACAGCTAATGAGTGCAAGTTGGTCGTGACAAGCGTATGCTGGGATCGATCAGGCGGCCTCGATGAGGTGCAGTTGGGCGAGGAGTTCGCTCAGGGTCTCGCCGCTGGCTGGGATATTGCCAATTAGGCTGGTGCGGTGGCCGAGTATCCAGCTTGCGGTTTGATCGACCGCGCTGATGTGGTTGTCGAGGTCGAGCAGGTGTTCCCATTCGGCTAGGCGCTGAGTATTGTAGCCGGCGAGGGCTTTTTGGCGCTCTGCGTCGGTGGTGCCGCTGGCCAGACGATCGACGAGGTCGACCGCTTCGCGCATACCTACATTCATGCTGAGAATACCAGCTTGCGGGGTCATATGGGCAGAATCGCCCGCCAGCCAGATGCGATGCTTGCCGAATGAGTCGGCCAAGCGATGTTCGAACTGGATCAGCATGCGCCAATTGAGGTTTTCAATCGAGCCTTCGAACCAAGGTGCGTTTTCGGCCAGAAAGGCATCCAGGTGCTCGCGGTCCAGTAATGGGTAGCCGTGGTTGCCGTATTGTAGGAGGTGATGATCTTTCTGTAGAGACTGAGTGGGTGCCTCGCCGTGGTTGACTTGAAAGCTCCAACGGCAGTAGCCGTTGGGAAGTGGCCAGAAGACATGGGTTTTGTCATCCTTAATGATGAGACGCATTTCATTCGGCAGGTCGGCGTCGGTTTTGAACTCGAAGACCGCATAGTCCATGCTGGGAGCGATCTCGGGGAAATCGATGCCTGCGATGTGGCGGGCGACTGATTGATGGCCATCTGCGCCAATGAGGTAGTTCGCCTGATAATCCAGAATCTTATCGATTTGCATCTCGATGTGAGCCACTGCGTAGCCGGTCATGCCTTCTGTTAGGCGGTCGACCGAGACTTTCAGCTTGTCTGCGGTTTGTTCAATGAAACGGACGCGGTGGTTCCAGAGTGGCTTGTGGGCTTTTTCGCTGAGACTATCGACGAGTATGTGCTCCAGTTCGCCCTGGCTGATGACGGTCAGGAAGGGGTATTTTAAGGGGAGTGTACTGTAATCAAGCGTGGCTTTGGGGTGATTGCCTTCGTAGATGCCTACGTTGCTCAATTGTAACGAAGATTCGAGCACGCGATCGGCTAAGCCGAGTGTATCGAGTAGCTCCAGTGTCTCGGGGTGGAGGGCGAGGGCGTAGCTGTGAGTGTTGGTGCGTTGCTCGCGGTCCAGTAGAACGTAGTCGATGTGATGGTTGGTCAGGGCATGAGCTGCGGTCAGTCCTACGGGGCCGGCTCCCATGACGACGATGTCGGTGGTTTTGTGGTTAAACATGGATGTTCGGTGGTTGAGGTGGGGTGGCGTTCTCTTTTTCGCCTTGTTTTAGTGTATTTACTGCAGCGTGTGCGTCAATATGGGTGGGGCGGGAAACGCGTAAGTTTCTGTTGCCGTGAGCCTTCGCCTAATGATGTTGATTTGACTGATGCTTGAGGGTTGCCCTTCAGTGTTTGACTGATGAGAGTGCTCGATATGTCAGACCAAGAAGATCAATCAGAGGTGAAACCCGCATTGGAGTGGCTCAGTGCGCGCTACCCGGATAGTCCGCGTAAGCGTTTGAAGGAATGGTTTGCTACGGGGCGGGTTCAATTGGACGGAGTGGTTTTGAAGAAGCCGCATGAGGGAATGGGTGATCCGGGGGATCGTCTGTCGATGGGGGAGACGCCGCCACCGGTCTTTTTTCGCAACATGCCGACTCGTATTCACGCTCAGGCGAATTTGCTCTATATAGATAGTTCACTGGCGATTGTGAACAAGGGGCCGGGCTTGCTGTCGGTGCCTGTTCCCGGAAGTAGTCAGGTGTCGGTCTTAACGGTGCTGGATAAATTTTTGCAGGGTAAAGGAGCGGCTGAGTTGGATCGGCAGCGGGGTGTGCTTCGCAAGCGCCTGACTCCGTTGCCGGTGCATCGGCTTGATCAGTATACTAGCGGGATTATTTGCTTCGCTATGAATCCCAAGGCGCGGGAGGATCTCGTGCGACAAGTGCGCGATCATACCTTTCTTCGTGAATATCTGGCGCTGGGTGACGGTCAGTTGGAGCGCAAGCGCGGTGAATGGCGCTCATGGTTTCGTCTGGATGACGAGGGTATGTATCAAACCGTGACCGAGACAGAAGAGCCGGGCAGCACCGAGGCGATCAGTCAGTTTGAGGTGGTGGAAGAATATTCATGGCCGACCGCGGTCCAAGGGCAGCGCCACGTAGTGAGTAAGTTACGCCTGCGCTTGGAGACCGGCCTGAAGCATCAGTTGAGAATACATTCTGCGAATGCCGGTGCGCCTTTACTGGGGGATCGTCATTACCATCCGGACTTTGCGGACGCTCTCAAAGACAAAAAAGGGATGCCTTATGGTGTGCAACGCCAGGCGCTGCATGCGTCGAGTTTGGGGCTGGTGCATCCGGAGACGGGTAAATTGCGGCGCTTTAATTGTCAGTTTCCCAGGGATCTAGCAGGTGTGGAGCTCATGCTGCGCGCTAAAGCAAAAGGGCAATAAGCCCCGTGGCTTGGGCTGTCGGTATCTTAGTAAATTGTTATATGAAACCACGTGTTAAACTCGCCGAATCGACCACTGCTGATGGGGGAGCCATGACGCTTTATGAGCATGATGGTCAATACTGCATTAGTTATGCAGGTCAGGAGTTGATGCACTCAGGGGCGAATGCGTCGGAGATTTTATTAGGAGAGATCGGCGTGGAGCGATTGGAGCCAGATGCTGAAGCTCGCGTTTTAATTGGCGGTCTTGGTCTTGGTTTTACTTTGCGCAGTGTCTTGGAAAATACCGGCCCGAAGGTGACCGTTGAGCTGGTTGAGTTGTTGCCTGGAATCGTGCAATGGAACCGTGACTACCTGCAGCAGCTGAATGGTGCCTTGTTGGATGATCCGCGCGTTGAGATTCATGTCACGGACGTGGTGGGGTATGTGCGAAAAACCGAGCGAGATCGTTATGATGTAGTCTTGCTCGATGTGGATAATGGACCGGTGGCAATGGTTTCGGAGACGAATGCATCGCTGTATTCGAATTCTGGCTTACGTTGGTTGCGCGGTTCCTTGAAGCCAGAGGGCCGTGCTGTGTTTTGGTCTGCGGGGCCGGATCTGCGGTTTGAGGACCGGCTCAAGCGTGCAGGGTTTCGAGTGACCAAGGTTCCGGCTAAGGTGCATGCGGGCGCCAAGCGTGCGGCGTATTTGTTGTATGTTGCGAATTACGCATAATGTGGCATCGCTAGCTGTGGGTTTCGTTAGCGTGGTTATAGATGCACGTGATTACTTCGCCAGCATCAAGCTGAGTGCCAGGCGATAGGGTGTAGGTTGGTGGCGGGGGCGCGATCGGTTCACGGATCCACCATGAGGCCATCATTGCTGCGATGATCGCTGCATTTTAGGCTCCGTCGGGATTTAGGCTGCTGTCGGCAGCATAATGATTGCGAGGTAGATTCATGGGCCGAGTTGTTAAGGGCGTCCTCGGGGTGTCGCTTGTGCGATTTTCATAATGCTCCCTCTGCGCTGTTGCTGTAGCACTGCCGGTTTTCGCTAAAAGGGCTCTATACTCTGTTTAGAGGAATGTGCATCTATGCAAGGGGCGAGAGCGGCTGGGATAATTGAAGGTGAGTGGTACTTTGTGCTGTGTTGTAATCAAGGTTGGGTCGGTGGGGGTGTCCAATGTGTCGCGTTTAAGATTAAAAATGGCGTTTTGTGTCGTGTAGCTAGCAGTGAATTGAGACTTTTCGCAGCTTCTAGGGGAGAGGAGTTAGAATCCTGAATTCCTAAATAGCTGTTGTTGATAGTCTTGTGTGAGGGGCTGAAATTATCTGATCTTTTTGTAAAAAAGAGCTTGGCAATTGGGGTCGGCTTGCGCACTTTCTGCGGCCTTCTCATGTGAAGCGGCAGTCGCCGTTTTACGTAGAAGTCGT
>Ga0209630_10002485_pt1 | contig 17756 bp, 14 predicted proteins | sample COG_01_FD_184745 | JGI IMG/M metagenome (GOLD analysis project Ga0209630, IMG submission 184745) | Pelagic Microbial community sample from North Sea - COGITO 998_met_01 (SPAdes) (version 2) | ecosystem: Environmental > Aquatic > Marine > Neritic zone/Coastal water | place: Helgoland, sampling... | reverse complement strand
ATCAAAAGTAACCAGCCAAGTATCAAATAATTTTTCAGCGATACACCCGATGATTCGCACCCACCCCGAAACCCTATTAAAAAGTCTATACATTAGTCCTGCGCACACCAGCAGCATTCAGGAACTCGATAAAGAAGAAAGTAGGGCGCTCCTATCTGAACTGTTCATACATCAGACAAGGGAGGAGCATCAATGTCGTGTTAAGTGGAACAACGGTGATGTGGCCCTTTGGGATAACAGATGCCTGTTGCATTTACCCCTAAATGATTATCAAGGTCAGCTGAGATCACTTCATCGAATCACGCTGAAAGGAGAGCGGCCGTACTGAGGAGCATGGACTTTGCTTGCATCCAATGCACTATGTTCTGAGTAAAAGAGTAGCGCGCTCCAAAGAATGCGCTACTCTTATTAGATTTTGAATAACAAATTAAGGTTTATCCGAGATACGGTTCCAAACACGATTCGCGAAACCACTTCCAGAGCCAACATTATTCGCTGGAGCAAAATCGGTATAAACCAATTTATCACCATCAATAACAAAAACTTGCTTTCCACCATTCGCTTCAAATTTAAGCGTGGAGTCAGTTACCTCAGTTATCGAGAATTCTCTAAAATCTGTCCAAGGCAATTGATTCGTTTCGCTGATTACTCCATCTTCTGATTTAAAAGTAGATGTATTTGTATATCGATATCCCACGGTATCTGCATTCAGCTGATATTCACCCATCCAAGCAAGAGTGCTTGGTTTATCTTCTTCAATATTATTGTGAAGTATAAATACGATCGTTCCATCATAAAATGTAATACGACCCTTTACTGTTGGAGGTGCAAACTGATCATCACCATCATTCCAGCTGGATAATTCATAAGTCCCCTCAAGTAATCGCTCAATCCTATCTTGTTGACTCAAATCGCTCTGAGAGGAGCCGCAAGCGACTAGGCTAGCTATGGAGACCAACCCTAATAACAATAAAATTCTTTTAAAAAAAATCACGTCTATATGCCTCATATTTATTCTTAGCCAAAAAAAAACGGCAGGATTTTCCCTACCGTTTTTTCGTAAAATGCAGAACTCACTAGTGCTTCATATCACAATCAAAAGAAACAGAAACAAAAATACCGTCGTTCATCATGTAGGTTGTATCGTAAACACAATTACCCATCATTTTTTCGAACTTTCCAGTCACTCCGCGTAAAACGCCTTTTCCTGAACCACTCGTGCCGACTTTGCGTACGGCCATATTCTCCATTGAAAACTCATCTCCGTCTCGGTCTTTAACCAAGCACAATGCGTATAGGTTAGTTTCACCGTCTTTATCTAGTCCACTCACAGTACAATTAAAAGTCAACACGGCACCTTGGCTAAGAGGCGCATATGTAGACGCACCGACGTTCCCGATACCAGCAAGCTCTCCGGTTGTAAAGCTAATATCACCGGCAGTCACTTTGTCGATTACCATTTCACCATTAGAAATAAACGAGAGTTTCCCAGCATCATGTCCATGATGTCCTGCAAAAGCAGAAGACACAGAAATAACGAGTCCGAACAGGCCTATAAATATTTTTTTCATTTAATTTTCTACCCAAAAGTAATATCGTTAATAAAAAGACACGGAAAGTTTTTTACTACATTTCACGATCCAATAAGAAGGATAACAGAAAACTTTCGCAACTCAATACTTAATCATTGGTGGGTCAAGAAATGAAGATTTGACTACGGTACAATCTTCATTAGTTGAGACAATTTAATTTTACAGAAAGACAATTAGATGGAAAAACTTACCTTTGAAAGTATTAATGTTCGCGCATCGCTTGTCCCCTTAAAACGTCCAATCGTAGCCAAAGTTGGGCAGTTTACGGACTGGCCGCTAATCCTGATCGATATTCAAACGAAAGAGGGAATAGTCGGACGGAGCTATCTTGAGCCGTACATTAAGGACTCCGTCAAATACATCGCACCGGCATTGTATGACATGGCCGAAAAGTTCAAAGGCAGGGCGATCCATCCAGCAGATATGTACCGGGAAATTATTGGTTCACTGCACCTAATTGGGCGTCAAGGTGTGAGCGTAATTACAGCAGCCGGCTTAGACATGGCCCTTTGGGACGCTTTAGCTAAAGCTGCAAAAATGCCACTTGCGAATTTGTTGGGAGGGTCGACTGGTCCATTAAGGACATACAACACCAACGGATTATGGCTTCTACCTTTCGACGAACTGGCTAAAGAAGCGGCAGAGTTAGTTGAAGAAGGGGGTTTTAAGGCGATCAAAATGAGATTAGGAAGACCTCGGCTTAAGGACGATATAAAAGCGATCGAAATCGTTCGGGAAGCGGTTGGGGAAGACATCCATCTCATGGTTGACTTTAATCAAGGACAAACCATTCAAGAGGCGATTACCAGACTACACGGTCTGGATGATCAAGGAATGTATTGGTTCGAAGAACCGGTCGTGTTCGACACGTACGCACAAAATGCTCAATTGACTCGAGAGATAAAAACACCAATATCAATTGGAGAAAATATTTATGGTCCTCGTTCATTTTTAGAGGCGGTACAAGCAAATGCTGCCGATTTATACATGCCTGATCTTATGCGAATCGGTGGAGTTACGGGTTGGATGAGTGCCGCTGCAATTGCAGGCGCTGCCAACGCCCCGTTATCCAGTCATTTATACCCTGAGGTATCCGCACATTTATTAAAAGCATCTGAATCAGCTGATTGGTTGGAGTATCGTGACTGGGGTAACCCGCTCGTTAAAGAACCTTTTGAGATTAAAGACGGGATGGCTATCGTTCCTGATCGAATGGGTAATGGTCTTGATTGGGACGAAGATGCCGTTAAAAAATATCAGTATTTCTAAGACAGATAAAGTTTGTTTGTTCTGCGATCTTCAACAAGGAAAGCGCGAGAGAATCATAGCTGAAAATGATTTAGCCTATGTTGTGAGGGACGGATTTCCAGTGAGTGAAGGGCACTCACTGATTATTCCTAAACGACACACGTTAGATTATTTCGGACTAAATGCTGCCGAAGTGATTGCGATTAACGGACTTATTAATGAACAACGCCGCGTTCTTCTCGAGCTGGACTCAAAAATCGAAGGGTTCAATATCGGTATGAATTGTGGTCTAGCGGCAGGGCAGTCAGTTTGGCACTGTCATGTCCATCTAATTCCAAGACGCAAGGGCGATAGTAAGTACCCGAAAGGCGGCGTTAGGCATGTTATCCCCTACAAAGGAAATTACGAGGACTTGAGGTAGTAGTGTGCTGCCTTAGCAGTAATGACGACCATCAGAAAAAAGCGCTGTCAATTTCCTCAGATAAATCCATACCCGTCAATTTAGCCGCCTGAAGAATCTCCCAAAAATATCGGTAGGTCGCTCTATCGTGTAATTCTCCAGCATATTGAATGGGTCCCCAATCTGCCTGCTGAGCCTGCAATAGTATCTGAGCACCGTCCGTGACTTCACTGAAATCTGGCTTCATCGCATCAACAATAGCCTTAATTTGAGTGGGGTAAATACTCCACATTCTCAAGAATCCGAACTCAGTTCTCGCTCTTTTTGCATCATGATGGGTAACATCATAATTTTTAAGATCTAAGGTCACGTTGTGCGCGGGAACAATTCCATTACCTAATGCTGCTGCAACTAATTCGGATTTAGCTCTCGAAAGTAGCCTGTGGTCGAACTGTCCTGGGCTCCTCATGGCGCTCGCTGGTATCGCTCCGTGGTGACCGCTGACAAAATCCATGAGACCAAAATCGAGTACTTGGACCCAGTCGACAACCGCAATTTCATGTATGTCATTGAGTGCCCCATGTGTTTCAATGAGCACATGAATAGGAATAGCGCGAGTAACGCCATGGTCTTGAGCTTTCTTTTTAACGTAACCCACCATTTCTTCGACTTGCTTGACCTTGGTTGATTTGGGTATCGTGATATACGAAACCAACTCACCTAAACCACTCACGATGATATCTATGTCTTGTTTCCAAGCAGGGTGGGTATAGTCGTGAATGCGAACGCCCGCCATTTTATGCTTGTTCTGCTCAGAATTGAGAACACGCACAATCATCTCAGCATGGTCTTTTTCCTGACCGGCGGCTGCTCCATCCTCACAATCACAGGTAATGTCGAATACTGGTCCCAACTCATCCTGCAGAGTCAGTGCCTTTGTAATTAACTTTTCGCTCCCAGCAAAGTGCTCACAGACCGGAATCACTGGGAAAGGTTTCTCTCCTTGAAATAGTGCGTCATTTGGATGAACTAAACTCATCTTAATTTCCTTTTGGTATTGTTACGGAATAATCTAGATCCAGCACCACATTTTCGTGATAACGCGTGGATGACTCGTTATTCATTATTGATTTCAGAGATGCAGGCTCTTGATTTTTAATTCCAATAAGTCGAATCCTGAGTAACCCCAGGTCAGACCTTTCCCGCATTAGGTTTTTTTCTAAAATAATACTTTTTGCGTAAATAGTATCTCCGGCGAAACTGGGATTGCTATGTGTTCCGCTATTGATAGCTACAATATTTAAAGCATTCTCGATCCCTTCAAAACTCAAAGAATGACATAGTGAAATTATGTGTCCGCCGTACACCAGTCTTTTTTCAAAAGATGTTTTCGCCATGGAGAACGCATCAAAATGTACCTTTGCGTTATTTTGGTATAGCTGTGTTGCCATCGTATGAGTGGCGTCATCAATCGTCAGACCGAGAGAATGATTAATCGTTTGACCTTCTTCGTAATCCCCCCAAAACCGACTGGATCCGGTTGCCTCACTATCAAAATTTGCACCTTGAATGTTATGAGCAACACTAATATTTTTGAGATCCACACACTTACTTAAAGTTGGGACTAATGTCTCTGGTATCTCAGCACTGACATCGTTTTTAGGAAGAAGTACCCATCTTTGCCAAGACATCACCTCTTCGTTGCGTTGATTTAAAGCAATAGACTGAACATAAACAATTCCACGCTTTTTATCGGAGTTTTCTTTTATCCCAATTACTGTTGACTCGCATCTGACGGTGTCCCCAACATAAACTGGAGTGATAAATCGCACGTCTGCATAGCCTAAATTAGCAATCGCGTTCAACGAAATATCATGAACTGTTTTGCCAAATGCAATGTTGAAAACAAGTACATCGTTTACTGGGGTTTTTTCGTATCCCAATCGTGACGAGAAAGTTTGAGAACAATATAACGGTCGCCGGTCTCCTGTGAGCGAAATATAAAGCGAGGCATCACCCTCGGTAATAGTACGCGGGACAGCATGAATAATTTTCTGCCCAAGTACAAAATCTTCCAAAAAATTACCGTTACTCATTTTCAAGCTCTTTAATAGCGTCGCGAAGCATCAACAACTTCTCCGCCGCTCTCACGTTATGCTGCTCGATCAATCGTTCGTTCACAACAACCGTTCCTCTGCCGGCTTCATTTGCTTCCTTCAACCCTTTAATGACCTTCTCTGCGTGAGCTATTTCCGAGAATTTCGGTGTATAGGCATCATTTGCGTAAGGAAGCTGGTCTGGATGAACCAAAGATTTTCCATCGAAGCCCATATCACGCCCTAAACGACATGCATATTCAAAAGCATTCGTATCGTTTAACCTACTATGAATACCGTCGATAACGCCTCTCCCATAAGCCCTCGCGGCTAAAATTACCAATGACAGAGATGTAAGTAGGGCAGTCCGGTCGTGAGTGACCCTCGCAGACATCTGAGAGATAAGGTCTGAGGTCGCAAGGACCATACAGATAATTCTATCCGACGCGCTTGCAATTTCTTTGGCATTAAGAACCGCCAAAGGACTTTCAATCATCACCATTACGGCGACATTGGACCCACCGGCTGCGTCAAGCTCTGTGATTGCCTCAATCACATCTTCACGACATTCAATGTTCGGAAATAAAACCGCATCTGGCTCCAGTCCAGCGATAGCTTTTATGTCATTTTTTCCCCAAGGCGAGTCAAGGTCATTAACTCGAATGACGACCTCTTTTTTTCCATAATCTCTAGCTGAGAGAAACTCAACCACATTTGCACGTGACTGCTCCTTTGCTTCGAGAAGAATAGGATCGCCAAGATCTAAAATAACTGAATCAGCCTTTAGAACTTTTGCTTTTTCAAGATATCGTCTATCACAACCAGGCACATACAACATTGATCGTCGAGGTCTAAAAGGAGTTTGCATTTGAATTACCGCTTCGTGAAAATTTGATATGCCAGACTGTAAGTCATGATCCAAATATATGTCAATTGATTTATTAGGTCATATATATGAGTACCACACATAACTGACAGAATTTTATAAAAATATTAAATAAATACAATATTTTATATAAATAGTTTTTTGAATTTATGGTGTAAAAAATCTATTGATTATTATTTAAGTCTTATATAACATCTATATGACTTTACACGGGACTATTTATAAGAGAAACATCAATGTCGCCCTTATACCAACAAATTAAAAAAAGAATCACTGATAGCTTGGTCGCCGGATTATGGCAACCAGGGCAATGTATTCCGAGTGAGACAGAATTGGCAAATTTGTACAAGGTAAGTCAGGGGACAGTTAGAAAATCAGTCGATGAGCTTGTAATTGAAAATATATTAATTCGACGACAAGGGAAGGGCACTTTTGTTGCAAGCCATAACGAGGAGAACAGCCAATTAAGATTTCTACGCCTGACTTCGAGCGAGAACAAAAAAGAGAAGTTAGATAGCAGATTATTGACGTTTGAAAAAGAAAAGGCGAATAGTAGCTTAGCCAAACTTCTTGGTATCAGTAGCGCTACAACCATTGTCTCGATCAAGCGTGTTTTAACGTTTAACCAAAAACCCCTAATTTTGGACTTCATCAAAGTCCCAGCAGCATCTTTTCGTGGCCTCACACCAGAGAAAATAATTGAAAAGAATGGTGCTATGTACCGTATGTATGAAAATGACTTCGGAATACAAATGCTCCACGCTAAAGAGAAAATCACGGCAATAGCCGCGAATGCTGAGACTGCAGATTTACTGCGCATAAAGAAAAACTCTCCAATATTAAGCGTTGAACGTATTTCGTTTACCTATGAAAACAAACCAATCGAGTGGAGGCTTGGCCTATGCCTGACTGAGCACCACCATTACGCCTCAGAGCTAGATTGATTCAATGGATATCACAATGAAAACTAACAGTAACTTCAATAGCACCATACGCAATCTCAATGTGGATTTACTGGGAACAATATGGCCAGGGATCCAACTTTACTACCCCCCGGTCAAATACTCTCCCTCCTCAGGTATTTACGAAACTATCGATGATGCGGCAACCCGCATGCAAAGACACGCGCACGCGACCGAGGCACACACCTTAATTTTCGATTTGGAAGATGGCTGCAGACAAAAGGAAATGAGTCGTGAATTACTCCTAAATGAACTACCACTTCTTCGAAAATCAAGACCGGATGTCGCGATAGCAATACGTGTGAACTCATTTAAGACTGATGACTATGAACTTGATATGCAGTTTATTGAACAGGTTCCTGACTGCGTGGATGCGGTTATGCTAGCAAAAGCAGGGGAGGTATACGGCGCCTCAGAGATTAAGCACTTAAATAATCACTTAAATAAAATAAATTCAAATATAACAATTCAACCAATAATCGAGCATCCCAGATCCCTCAAGATAGCGCCTGACTTGATGGTTTTTGATTCGGTCAAACATGTCGTTTTTGGGATTCATGATTTTTCTAAAGCAATGGGTATCAACATAACGCCTACGAACCACATTGAAGAGTTGTCCTACTTTTCTAATGAATTGATGTTCGAAGCAAGAATCTCGGGAAAAGGGGTGATTGGTGCGGTTGAAACTCTTATTGGCGGATCTGCAATGCCTAGTAATTTTCTAGAGCAAAGCGACGTCAGACGATGGCTTGATCTTCATGGGGACGAGGAGTCGCGAGTTGTTTACAGACACGCAGTCCAAGAGCGTGAGATGGGGCTAACTGGAAAACAAGTAATTCACCCAAGCCATATTCACCTTTGTAAAGTGGCTTACACACCTTCTCCTTCAGACATTGACCTTAAAATAAAAATATTGAAAGCTGCCGTGGATGCGGATGCACTTCTTGGTGGCGCTATCAAATTTGATGGAGAGATGCTAGATCCTCCAATGTTTGGCAAAGCACTTCAGACTCTTCTAAGAGCCTACGCGCTAGGGGCGTTAAAAGATGATGATGTGCAATTTACTCTCTCCGTATTGAATATGTTACCGGAGCAAGTTATCCGACAAAACTGGCCATATGGGAATCCGTCATGAATGTCCCTTTAACGGACTCATCGGTATCCCTACAAGAATGGAAGTGGGAAATTCCAAAGACCTTCAATATTGGCTACGCGTGCGCAGATAGACAAATTGAACTAGGTAATGGTGAAGAAGTAGCAATGATTGTTGAAGATGACGTTCTTGGCACTTCTAGTATTTCCTACAAGGAACTCGCCCTCAAAACGAGTCAATTCGCCGAGGTAATTAAACATCTGAATCTCACAAAACAATCTAGGGTGCTTGTTAGACTACCCAACTGTCTTCAATACCCCATCGCTTTCTTGGGAACCATGAAAGCCGGACACATTGCAGTTCCTACGTCGACACTGCTTACCGCGCAAGAAATTCTTTATCTCGCGAAAGATTCACAGGCCTCCATTTTGGTCACCGACAGCATCACTTGGAACAATCTCGAGCCAATGGCAAAGGAATTATCTTTTCTAAAAACCGTGCTGATTCATGACTCAAAGGATGAGTTTTCAAATGACTTTATCAAAATCAAGAGTCTTGACACGGAGATAGCTAAGATTAAATCGATCTCTCCCAATCCACCCACGGAAGCATCTGACCCCGCTTACTTGGTTTATACCTCAGGTACAACCGGATATCCCAAAGGAGTACTCCATTGTCATAGAGCGCTACTTGGTAGGCAGCCTGCGGCTGATCATTGGTTTAGCTTCGATGAGAAAAACGATCGCATCCTACATACCGGTAAATTTAATTGGACTTATGTTCTGGGATCAGGACTAATGGATCCACTTTATCTAGGTAAGACGGTTATTGTTCATGAGGGAAAAAATAACGCACATCAATGGGTAGAATTAATTCATAAGCATAGAGCCACAATCTTTATCGGTGTCCCAACAATTTACCGACAAATCCTTCAAAAAACGGCTGCAAAAAAAGATCATGTACCGTCTCTGCGTCACTGCATGAGTGCTGGCGAACATTTATCGGATGAGGTGTTTGAGCAGTGGAGCTCAAGATTTGGCTTAGAGATCTATGAAGCAGTTGGCATGTCAGAATTCTCTTACTATATTTCTCAGTCAACTCATCGTCCGACACGACCAGGGTCAGCAGGATTTCCACAACCGGGGCACAAAGTAAAGCTTCTGGATCCAATGACACTAGAGGAAGTAAAGAATGGAGAAGAGGGCATGATATGCATACCGGATAGCGATCCGGGACTTTTCCTAGAATACTGGAATCAACCAGAAGAAACTGCCAGTCATAGACATAGCGGTTGGTTCTTTACGGGCGACTACGCCAGGTACGATAAGGACGGGTACCTTTGGTTCCTCGGTCGAAAAGACGACATAATCAAAAGTTTCGGTTACCGAGTGTCTCCCTACGAAATAGAACGGGTGTTTAAATCTCATCCCGCGATTAGCGATTGCGCTGCTGTTGGTGAGGTTATTGGCGACAAAACTCTCGTTGTGGTGCACGTAATGTCCATGGATCCCAAAGTCGATCCTAATGATTTATTGCATTTCGGAAATACTAATCTTGCCTCCTATAAAGCACCTAAAATCGTTTACATCACTAGCGATTTCCCTAGAACTAAAAACGGTAAGATCTTACGCAGGGCTATTAATAAGGAACAGGCATTACGTTTTTCAAATTTATAAATATTTAATCCATAAGATATCGTTAGGATTCGAAAGAGAGTCTAGGATACAAAAGAATAGCAAGCACCATTAGAACTCGAAAAGCATGTGATTATTCGTTCACTACAAGAATTATTTAGGGATTAACGACAGCAGTTCCAACATTAGGCTGACCTAATTCAACGGCGTTGGTAATAGCCGCTGTGGAACTCGTGTTCGCGGCAGTACCTGAAATGGCTACGGTACCGACTTGCGTAGCTACAAAGCCAGCGCTCGTAGGGGAATTCGCATGGGTTGAAGCTTGGATGGTCACGCTGGCGCTGACATCAGCACTCGCATTACTCAATATGGTGACTACGTCATCGGAATCAGGAAGCAGAACGTTGTTTGCCCCAACGTCCCTGGTTGAGAAAGCAAAAGTGCTCGGGTTTTGAATATTAACAAAATCGGATGCAGCTCGATCACTGAAAGTCACGGAGTAGGTGCCACTCGTATCTATTCCCGAAACCGGAACGTTAGTAAACGTTCCAGTTGATTGAAGGGTAGTTGATCTTGTGTTGGTGTTAAAGCTCACGAAGAAACGATTAACGTCCAAACATTGCGAACCGCTACAGATTTGCGATAAAGCACTGAGGTCGGGATCCCAAGTCAGGATTCCGTCGCCACTAGCTGCAAAATAAGCCTCCCAGGTGTCGACAACGGTATTGACGTTCTCAGTAAACGCTTGGACATTAGACGAAAAAATATTAGGGTTCACAGTTGCTACATCCGTAACTTGTAATGTTTGTTGCGTATTGCCGACGCGACCAGTTTCATCCGTAATAAATAATTGCACGATATAAACATTGTCCCCATTTCGATCAATTGGGTTCTCAAAATCGGGGGGCGTTATAAAAGTGAGTTCTCCAGTCTCCGTATTAAGTTGAAATAAATCCTGATCATCGGCCGAAGCTGTGCTTGTATCAAGACTAAAGGTTAATCCTGATAAAGAACCGGAGGTAATAGAAGAGCTTGAAGGGTCATTCTCGCCAACCGTCAATGGGTCTAATGCTAGCGTTAACGAATCATTAATAATTCTAAGACTAACTGCAACGGTAGAGCTGAACTCTGCGTCCGCAAATGCTAAGTTAACCACGTAATTATTGTCACTGTCTCTGTCAAGTGGACTATCAAAATTTAAGCGTTGTTTCGGCGTAAGAAAAAAACAGTTCTCTTGATTTTGATTTAAGCAACTGGCCGTTGTATTAGCCGATAAAGTGAACAGATCACGATCATCCACCCCATCAGTAGAAGGATCTAATGAAACAGTGACCAAATCAGCATCAAAGTCACCAAAGTTAGCAGCAAAAGGGGCAATCGTATTGGTAAAACCGGTGCTTTGCGCAACGGAAATCAAAAATGGCGCTTTATTCTCATCTCCAGTCACGGCAGGTCGACCAATTTCAGCAAAGAGTTGCACCCCAGACACTGAGGCGCCCAACCCGCTGGTACCATCCAACCTCAATTGCGCAGAGGTTACGGTATTAAACCCATCTCGAAGAGCCTGGTTAAATCCCGCTGAGACAGTCAGCGTAACATTACTATTAATCAAAGTACCTGCGGAATTAAAAATATTAACGGTGTCATTAGCATCTGGAGTAACCGAACCAGCTAGTGATGCACCGGATGTAAAGGAAAATGTTCCCGGAGTCGACGCTTGAACGAACTTGTCAATATTATGATTTGAAAAATTGACATTGAATGTGCCAGTTGTTTCGGCACCACTCACAGTAAGTCCAGTAAATGAGCCAACAGCAGCTAGGTTTACGTTATCCGTATTTGTGCTGTAAGACAGGGAAAAACTATCTAATTTTAAACAAGCACCAGAGGAGCTATCACACACCGAATCAAGACTGCTCGTATCTCTATCCCATGTAAAATTGCCATCTTGCGCGATGACAAAAAAATCTGTCCAATCAGTGAATAATGCTGGATTTAACGAAGCAACAAGCTGAACAGCTGAATCGACTCCATCCATACCTGGAGCCCCTAGATTTTGAACTTGAATATTTTTCGGACCACGCAACGTACTTACAGAATCAGAAACCAATAAATTCACAACGTAAGTATTGTCACCAGTCGAGTCGAGTGGATTTTCGAAATCGGGCGGCTCTTTAAACCTAAATTCTCCTGTGCTTGCATCTAAATCGAAAAGAGCTCTATCGTCTCTGCCATCAAACTCAGGATCAAAAGCAAACAAAGCTGAGTCAGTGACATTAGAGAGGGTAATGAAAGTTGAATTAGAGGTGTTTTCAGGTATCGTAAAAACGATACCGCTAGCAAACGCTAACGCTGAATCATCTGCGTCTAAACCCAGCGAGGGATCATCAACGGCTATGAATTCTCTGACTTGGAAAAATATCTCGATATCAAGACCAACGGCTTGTAACCTTGAGTCGCTTTCAAAAAGATCTACATCCCCCAATAAGGTATTCCTCGCGACATCGGCCTCAAGTTCACCACCGCCAATGGCATATCTACTATCTCCAAACTGCTCATCAAGTATCAACTGATATGTAACAAGATCGCTATTGAAGATTCTATATTCAGCTGAAAACTCATCTGAGAACTCATCTAACTCCATATCCGTGAACGATTCACGAAAATTAGATGCCATCTCAAGGTCGACGCCAAATACATCTCCATCGGCATCTCCAGCATTAAGATTGAGATCATCAGACCCATCAAGCCGGGTTGACGACACGTCGTCAACCTCTCCATTATCGTCAACAGAGTCAGGTGTCCCACTCAACTGTTCTTCGTCTACATCTTGTTCGGCGCTATCACTTGAGCCCCCATCATCACTAGCCTCGCTTTCACCGACCTCGTTATCGAGTATCTCTTCTCTTGTGCTGACGTTATTGATAAGACTATCGAGTTTTTCCCCTGGGATTTTGATTGGTTCTGCAATCACACCCACCGAATCGATAGTGACGCCAAATCCGGGTACACCAACCAATTGAGAGTAGTCGTCATTCGCCACCTCAATCTTTCCATTCAATAGGGCGACCAACGATTCATTGATGTCTATTTGCCCAATAAACTCAGTCCCTCGTACTCCTATTGTTGCTACTGGCGTTTCTACGTTGACTCGCTCAGGCGATTTGGTTGCAACTTTTCCTGATATAAAGCGAAACGTACCCTTAGAAACTTTTAGAGCGACTGTATCCTCTTCGGTACCAAAGACAAATTTATCTATGATAATTTCCGCATTTTGACTCAGGTTTATGGCTGTTTGGTCTATCAAGAGAATTTGAGCGCGACTCTTTCCCAAGGTTATGACTTTGTCTTGAAGAAAAATAGCGTCGGTAGCCTTAGCATCGAAAAAATTACCAGAGCGCTCAATCTTTACTGTTCCAATTGCAACGCCTAGAACCCCTACAGACTTATTCGAATAAGCGAACTCAACATTAAAAACCTGTAGCATCAAGATAGAAAAATAAACCAAGCAGTAGGGTAGTCTTTGATGCATAGCTGGGGAATTATTAGGTTTTTAACTAATTATTTAAACCATCGATATGGAGCGCAACTATACCTTACTTCGACTTACTAACCTATCAACTTTAACTACCGTTTTTGGTGCGTGCGATTAAAAATAATCACTTGATGCAGAATATGACTTTATGGGGTCTTATCAAGCAGTTATGTTCTTGCTTCAGTCACTCAAAATATAGGCAAATACCAGAATCTAAGGTAGCAACATGCTACTTACGTGATCGTGACGATCATTAAATCTATTCGAAAAGGGAAATTACGCAGCCCGTGAATGACAATGCGATGCCACCTTTAAAATGAGTGCTTATAGTAAGACTCTAGCCCGCATTATCAATCTGATTCACTTCTTGATCATCGCAATAAAAGCAGCAGATGAGAGAATACTGTCTTTGGCAGGCGTGAAATGAATTCCAAGATCACGGGAGGCCTTTGCTGCAGAAATACGCATTTCAATATTAAGGCGGGGGAGGACTGCTCTAACCTCACTATCGAATAATGAAACTAAGCGTAACAAAAATTTCGGTGCGATCTTAGTGGGTATCTTCCGATTGGGATAAGCCTCTGCAAGTATCCGAGCCACCTCTGGGAGCATGACAAATCGGTCAGCTGCAATATAGCGTTGAGAGTAGGTTTCGGGGCGATCGAGAGCTTTCACGTGCATTTCCGAAACATCAGAAATATCAACTATAGGCACTCCCATATTAGGGACAAAAGGATCCTTTCCGCGCAAAAAACGTTCGATAACAGACAGGGATGACCCATACACCCCGTCAACAGGGGTTCCAAGAACAAGGCCAGGATTTATAGTGGTCAATTGCATTTCAGGATGATCTGCCACAAAGTCCCAAGCAGACTTTTCGGCGAGTGTTTTAGATTTGTCGTAAGCATTAGCTGTAGGATGCTCTACGACAGTCCAATCGGACTCTGTAAGGAAGCCATCCACTTTATCCTTGCAGATTATTGCTGCTACAGATGAGGTAAGTATCACCCTTGAGACGCCGGATTCCTGCGCAGCACGCAGTGCTCTTAACGTACCCTCAACAGCAGGACGAATTAAAATGCTTTCATCTTTTGGCTGCGCTATCGGAAAAGGAGAAGCAGTATGGATTACCGCGTCAATTCCGGACATCACCTCAACCCAACCTTGGTCATTAGTAAGATCGAGCTCTACAAAACGAAGTTTTGCGTCTAGGTCTATCGATTCAGGAAGCTTTTCTTTTAGTGATCTTCTTACCTCGGTTTCTCGGTCTTTTGATCGTAACGACCCAACAACAAAGTAGCCACTACGCAGTAAATCAAGAGCGATTTGCTTCGCAATGAAACCGCTAATTCCAGTGAGAAGCACAGTCTTAATATCAATCATTAGCTCTTTTCAAATCTATAAATTTGGATCGATGAAGTCTCTGCATGAAACAACTTAGATTTACTGGTTGACGCACAAAACGACTTTATGGGGTCTTATCCAGCAGCTATACTCTTGCTTCAGTCCCTCAAAGCACTCATTAATCTGAGTGTAGCCACCGTTATTCCAGCAAAACTCCCATAAGCCGTCTTTAGCCGCGACACGTCCAAAAACACCGCCTCGAATAACCTCCATATCGTCAGGGTGACATTCGGACATACCTGAGCGACAAGCTGTTCGGAGTAAACCATCTGAAAACTCTCCGGTATCGGGGTTAAACGTACAAGGGCCATTCATACCAATGCCGCCGTTTACCGTGAGCTTGCAATAGCTGTCTGCGGCATAAACAGATGAAAAATGAAAGGTTGTTAGAACGGTGAGAAATACTTTTAAGACGTTGGCCATTACTCATTCCTAATAAAATAGGTTATATAATCCTTAAAAACTTATGATTTAAAACAGTAATATTTTATAAAAACGCAGTTGATAACGGAATGTCAGATGTTAGCGAACGCGTTATGACCGAGTTTATCTGATATATGTGATCTTTTGGATTTATTCACAAATAATCCACATTGCGTATAATCTATATTATGTCAAGTTGATGATTTATTCACTGTTGCCCTCGGTTCATGCAGCCTTACACACCCACCTCGCACTCCATTTACACCAGGGTCCAATATTTACAATGAATCATAAGTAATTGAGCGAACCATGCCTTAACCCTAAATTCACCGACTGGGTTATTTAGCCTCATCCCATTATTTTCGTGTGCTCACAGGAAACGGAAACTGAGACTCAGCTGACCGTTGAGTCAAGCTGAACGTCGCTAATCAGTTATCGTGGGTGCGCTCATCTCTTGCGCCAAGGATGAACTCTCGCCAATTCGACCATTTGCAAAATCTGTGGTGAACACTACAGCAGTATCCGTCTGCGGATTCTGAAAGCTATCCACGCTTAGTTGACATTCCATTCAAATTACATCTCTCGATGTCGAACTGGAGATCGTAACGCTGTCATCCACATGCAGGGAGACAGCGCTCGTAAATACGGATGTGTCAGTCGTCCATTTCATATTTCCAAACCTGAAACTGTCTACGAATTGAGATATCGGCTCATTTTTTATCTGTTCTCCAAGCAGACTGCGGTCATTAGCCACATCTCGTTATCGTTGCTCCACTGCCAATGAACGGCTGCGTTATAACGATTCGGACCAGTCACATCTACGGCAAACGCAGTATGCGCATTGGTAAGTGGTTTAGAGCCTGGGTTATCTTTCAATGTAAACCCACTCTGCTTTTTATAACTAACTCGGTCACACCAAGCACCCGTCCACAATTTACCTCTATACGCGTCCCCAATCGCTTGCATACATTCCCCATTACGTGGGCGAAAACGGATCTCCACATTATTGCCCCGTTTTTGCTTATCCGTACGATATTGAAATTTACCCTCCAGATAAATCTTTACATTTTTCTCTTGAATGGAAACACTTGACTGTCCAGGCCGTTTGAACAGCTCACTTTTGACGCACTCAACCTCACCGAACTTTTTTTCAACCGTGGGATCGTTCTCAAATACCTCTTTAAACGTCTTACCGTTTATTTTTGAATCGTCTGACTTCAATGGTCCACTGTCAATGCATCCACACTTATATTTTTTGGCGAAAGACATGCCAGTCGTAGTGCTCAAAAACAATACAAGAAGAATCGATAAACATTTAATTTTTGACATAGATCAGTCCTGTTTATAGAAAATATGGATTATTTATGGTGTGACTGGCATCTCATTTTTTCTTAATAACTCAACAACCTGGTCATTAAAAATATTCATCAAAATGCGCGTAGACGGCAAATCGTAAACAAATCCAACGCGTGAGAAATCTTCTTCGGGCACCTCGATTCCCAGCGAATCAGCGAGATTTTTCTCAATTGACTGAGGTGCTCTCTGAACACCTGAAACAAGACGTACGATACTCACCACCAAGACATCCCTTGCGGTTGCTGAAGCCGAATCCACGCCAAACAACCTCCCCGCGCCAGGCACATCTTTCAAACCTGTCTGTCCTGTGTCGTTGGTACGGAGGTTAAGCGATGAGAACGCGCTGACCACTACGGCTTTATCGTAAGGGAAAATACCTGTGACTTCAGATTCAAGTTTGTCCGTATTTAATGTCTCAAAATTTGATGTACTCGCCGTCGTGTTCACCGTCGATAAATTGACGTCCAGTGTCAGATTCGCTTCATTTTCAGTGAAGCTGTTTGCCGTGGCTTCCAGGCTAACGCCAATTTCTTTTTCGAACTGCCCAGAGGTCTGAGAACTGGTGGATACAATAAATATCTCAGCACCCTCAAAAATTTTCGATTTCTCATTAAGATTTAATAAAACGGATGGCGAGGCCTCAAGGCTGGTGTACACGGATGAGTCATTCGCAATACTCAGCGCATAAGTGATGCTTGGAATCGTTAAGTCCGCCGCGCTTGTCGTCGTCCACTGTGTAGCACTGACGTTGTCGTTTTGTGTCGTGGTTTTATCGAAGTCGTAGAGTGTAGCGCCAAAAGTCAATTTTAATGCCGATAATAAATCGATACCAATCGACGATGCTTGCTGCACGCTTCGTCGAATAACATAGGTATCCACAACCAAGTTAACGTTTTGACAAGGCTCAATGACGGGTTGGTCGCTATTTGTGAGTGACGCTGCTACTTCGCTGCCATCCTCATCCAGATCAAAATCTAAATCAAAATCAAATGAAAAACTAAAATCACCCGAGTCTGTCACGTAATCATCGTCACCGTCGCTGCCGTCATCGTCTGACTCATCATCTTCATATTCATCATCATCGTCGTCATCATCGTCGTCATCATCATCGTCGTCGTCATCGTCAT
>Ga0209630_10002484_pt1 | contig 17757 bp, 17 predicted proteins | sample COG_01_FD_184745 | JGI IMG/M metagenome (GOLD analysis project Ga0209630, IMG submission 184745) | Pelagic Microbial community sample from North Sea - COGITO 998_met_01 (SPAdes) (version 2) | ecosystem: Environmental > Aquatic > Marine > Neritic zone/Coastal water | place: Helgoland, sampling... | reverse complement strand
CGACGCCGCCAAGGCCCTGGTCCTGGTCGCCGACGCCCCGCCCCACGACCAGAACATCGGCGCGACCTGGGCGACCACCCTTCAGGCGCGTGAGAAACGTATCCAGATCGTGCCGGTGGCGGCCAGCGGCGTGGCCGAAAAGGCCGAGTTCGTCATGCGCGCCATGGCCGCCGTGACCCAGAGCCGGTACCTGTTCCTGACCGACGACAGCGGGGTGGGCAATCCGCACGCCGCGCCCGAGGTCAAATGCTACGTCGTCACCCGCCTGGACGCCCTGCTGCGCCGGGTGCTGGACGGCGTCGTCTCCGGCCGAAGGATCGAGCCCGAGAGCAATGAGATCATCCGCCGTGTGGGCGACTACGACCACGGCGTCTGCGAGCCTCGCTGAGGCGCCTGCCCGGGTGACCGGCCCGCGCGGAACCGCCGGTCAGCCCCCGCCGACGAAGATCACCATCTCGATGCGGTCGCCTTCGGCGAGGGCGGTCTCGGCGTGCAGGGAGCGGGGGACGATCTCGAGATTGCGCTCGACGGCGACCTTGCGCGGGTCCAGACCCAGTTCTCCGACGAGATCCAGAATCGTCCGGGCGGAGACTTCTTTCGTATCTCCGTTGACTTGAATGCGCATACCGCTACGTCAGCCTTTCGCGCGGGTCGCTTTGACCTGCGCCGTCAGTCAGTTAAAAGGCCGCCCGATTCATGGGCGTTCCCGCGCCCGGAGCCTCACCGCAGGTAATGCCCGAAACGCCCGTCATCTACGTCCTGAACGGTCCGAATCTCAACCTCCTCGGGGTGCGTGAGCCGGATATCTATGGGTACGAGACCCTCGCGGACGTTCAGGGGCTCTGTGAAAAGGCCGCGGGCGACGCGAAGATCGTCTTCCGCCAGTCCAATCACGAAGGCCAGCTGATCGACTGGGTCCACGAGGCCCGCACCGAAGGCTCGGCCGTGGTCATCAATCCCGCCGGTTACGGCCACACCTCCGTGGCCCTGCTGGACGCGCTGAAGGCCCTGTCGATCCCCGTGATCGAATGTCACCTGTCCAACCCGGCGTCCCGCGAGGAATTCCGGCACAAGACCTATGTTTCGCTGGTTGCGACCGGCGTCGTCGCGGGCTTCGGCCCGCAAAGTTACGAACTGGCCGTCAAGGCCGCGGTGAAGCTCGTTGCGGAACGCGCAGCGGCCGCCGCCCGTTCGTCCTGAGATCAAGAAGAAGGCTCGAGAGAACCCATGGCCGATCCGAAATCGTCCCCTGCCAAGCTCAAGAACGACGTCGAGATCGACGCGACCCTGGTCCGCCAGCTCGCCGACATCCTGAACGACACCTCCCTGACGGAGATCGAGGTCGAGCGCGGCGAGCTGCGCATCCGCGTGGCGCGTGAGGTCGTCTCCGCCCCCGTGATGCAATACGCCGCCGCCCCGGCCGCCGTCGCCGCTCCGGCCCCGGCCGCCGCGCCTGCCGCAGCCCCGGCCGCTCCCGCCGCCAGGGCCGGCGAGACGGTGAAGTCGCCGATGGTCGGCACCGCCTATCTGCAGGCCTCGCCCGAGGCGCCGCCGTTCGTCCAGCCGGGCGACAAGGTCAAGAAGGGCCAGACCCTGATCATCGTCGAAGCGATGAAGACCATGAACCCCATCCAGGCTCCGCGCGACGGCGTGGTCGCCGAAATCCTGGTCGGCGACGCCCAGCCCGTCGAATACGGCGAACCCCTCGTCCTGCTCGAGGCGTAAGCCATGTTCACCAAAGTCCTGATCGCCAATCGCGGCGAAATCGCCCTGCGTATCCACCGGGCGTGCAAGGAGATGGGCATTTCCACCGTCGCCGTGCACTCGGAAGCCGACCGCGGCGCCATGTGGGTGCGGCTGGCCGACGAAAGCGTCTGCATCGGCCCGGCCCCGGCGGCCAAGAGCTATCTGAACATCCCCTCGATCATCGCGGCGGCCGAGATCACGGGCGCCCAGGCGATCCACCCGGGCTATGGCTTCCTGTCCGAGAACGCCCGCTTCGCCGAGATCGTCGAAGCCCACGGCATGACCTTCATCGGACCCAAGCCAGACCACATCCGGGTCATGGGCGACAAGATCAGCGCCAAACAGACCGTCAAGGACGCCGGCATCCCGGTCGTCCCCGGCTCTGACGGCGAGGTCGAGACCGTCGAGGCCGCCATCGAGGCGGCGAAGACCATCGGCTTCCCCCTGATCGTCAAGGCGGCCGCCGGCGGCGGCGGACGCGGCATGAAGGTGGCCCTGACCGCCGACGACCTCGTCGAGGCCGTCCAGACCGCCCAGACCGAGGCCAAGGCGGCCTTCGGCAACGGCGCCGTCTACATGGAGCGCTATCTCCAGAAGCCGCGCCACATCGAGATCCAGGTCGTCGCCGACAGCCACGGCAACGTCGTCCACCTGGGCGAGCGCGACTGCTCCCTGCAGCGCCGCCACCAGAAGGTGCTGGAAGAGGCCCCCTCGCCCGCGCTTTCCGCTGAAGGCAGGAAGAGGATCGGCGAGACGGTCAACAAGGCCATCGCGGCCATCGGCTATCTGGGCGTCGGCACCATCGAGTTCCTGTGGGAGGACGGCGAGTTCTTCTTCATCGAGATGAACACCCGCCTGCAGGTCGAACACCCGGTCACCGAGGCCATCACCGGCGTCGATCTGGTGCGCGAACAGATCCGCATCGCCGCGGGCCTGCCGCTGTCCTTCACCCAGGAGGACATCCATTTCGAGGGCCACGCCATCGAGGTGCGGATCAACGCCGAGAACTCGGAAACCTTCACCCCGTCGCCGGGCGCCATCACCGACTTCCACGCCCCGGGCGGCCTGGGCGTGCGGCTGGATAGCGCCATCTACGCCGGCTATTCGATCCCGCCCTACTACGACAGCCTGATCGGCAAGCTGATCGTGCACGGGCGCGACCGGGCCGAGTGCGTGGCGCGGCTGAAGCGGAGCCTGGGCGAGATCGTGGTCGGCGGTGTCGACACGACCATCCCCCTGTTCCAGCGCCTTCTGGCCGAGCCCGACATCCTCAGTGGCGACTACGACATCCACTGGCTGGAGAAGTGGGCCGCCAAACGGACCCCGGCAGCCTGAGCGACCCGGGCTTCAGCGCCAGTCCCTTCGGCGGCTTCGGCCCCGAAGAGCTGCTGAACTGCTATGCGACGGGCGTCTTCCCCATGGGCGAGGCGCGCGACGATCCGCGTATCTTCCTGGTCGAACCGGACCAGCGGGGCGTCGTCCCGCTGGACGGCTTCCACATCCCGACGCGGCTGAAGCGGACGGTGCGGGGCGAGCCGTTCGAGGTGCGCGTCTCCACCGCCTTCGACGCCGTGCTGGACGCCTGCGCGGCTCCGGCGCCGGGGCGTGAGGACACCTGGATCAACGGCCCGATCCGACGCCTCTATCTGGCGCTCCAGGCCATGGGCCACGCCCATTCCATCGAATGCTGGAAAGACGAGCGGCTGGTCGGGGGCCTGTACGGCGTCACCCTCGGCGGCGCCTTCTTCGGCGAGAGCATGTTCAGCCGCGAGCGGGACGCCTCAAAGGTCGCCCTGGTGCATCTGGTGGCGCGGCTGAAACGCGGCGGCTGGCGGCTTCTGGACGCCCAGTTCCTGACCGAGCACCTCAGCCAGTTCGGGGCGGTGGAAACGCCGCAGGGCGCCTATCTGAAACTGCTGAAGGCGGCGCGGCCGCTGCGGCCCAATCCCAGGGCGCTGTTCGAGCCGATGACCGGAGAGGCGGCGGTCTTCTACGCCTTGCAGCCCACGACCCAGGCGTCATAGATCGGGTGCTGCAGCCCGTTGATCCCGGGCGTCGAGGCGAACATCCAGCCGCGAAAGATCTGGCGCGGCTCGGTCGCCTTGGCCGTGCCCTTGGGCTGGAGGCTGATGTCCAGATAGGCGATGGCGTCCGAGACCTGTTCGTTGTCGGCCGAGACCTCGCAGGCGCGGGCGGTGAAGATCAGGCTGTCGTTGAAACGCACGGGACGGCCGCCGACCACGACCTCGAACCGCATGCGGTCGGCGGTGATCTTGTCGATCGCCTCGACGATCGCCACGCGGCGGCGCTGGCGCGGCAGGGGCGTGTCGGCTTCCTGGATCTTCTCGTCGGCGGGAACCGCATCCTCGGGCTTGGCGGCCGAGGCGTCCGGGACCGTCTCCTGCGGCGCGCCGGCGGTCATGTCGACCGGGGTGGTCGGGACGATGGCGACCGGGGCGTTGGGCGCGGGCACGCCGGCGGGGGCCGTTTCGACCGGCGGGGCGTTCCTGAGGATGTCGCCGACCGGGTCGTTCGACGGACGCGCATCCTGGGGCGGGCTGTTCTGCAGCCCTCCGGCGACAACGACGCCCCCCGCCCCGACGATGGTCAGGGCGGCGACAGCGACGCCGATGAGCCGGGCGCGGTTCATTATTCGGGCTTCCAGGCTTCGTAGTCGCCGGTGGCGGCCGGGCGCACGCCCTCGGCGGCCAGCGAACCGGGCGGACGCCAGGCCAGGGGCGTGCCGGTCAGGTTCGGCTGGTGGTCCAGCTCCCACGAACGGCGCTTGAGCGGCTCGGCGGTCGGCGGCTCGTCGAAGGTGTAGTGCAGCCAGCCGTGCCAGTCGGGCGAGACCTTCGAGGCCTCGGCATAGCCGTTGTAGATGACCCAGCGACGCTTGCGGCCGTCATAGCTCTTGTTGTCGCGGCTCTCGTAGTAGCGGTTGCCCATCTCGTCCGTGCCGATCAGGTTCGCGCGCTTGGCGATCGTGAACATCGTGCCGATGGTGGCGCCGTTCCACCAGGTGAAAATCTGAGCAAGCACTGAGTGGGAATCCCGTCGAATCCGTCGCGCCGGGCGGTCCGGCGACGTTGGCGCAATCATAGAAACCGGGAGGCCCCGCGTCCAGCACGACGGGCGTTTCACCGCAATCAAGATGTTGGGGGTAACCCCTGCCCGGCCCGCAACATCTATTGATGGCTGTGTCCTGCCTGCCTAGTCTGGGAGAACCTTTCGGCGGAAAGAGTCCCGCATGCGCTTCGCCTCCCGCTTCATCGAGCCCGCGAGCCTGATCGCGACCGGCCCCCGCTGGGTCGAGCGCAGCGATTCGGTGGTCGAGATGATCGCGCCGGACGGCTGGTCCGACGCCCGGGTCGAGGCCTGGATGGACTGGGCCGACGGCCTGCCCCAGGACCTGCCCACCGGCATGGCGGCGGACACGGTCGCGCTCGGTCTTGAGGTGCTCGGCGGCCGGATTTCGGGCTGGGCCGCGCGGCTGGCCGTCTGGGGCCGGTCGACAGGGGTCTTCGCCGGGGCCGCCGACGCCCGCACCTTCGCCGAGGAACTGACCGCCAGCGTCCTGCTGGGCCTCGCCGCCCCCGCCCGGGGTCTGAAGGACGGGGTGCGCCTGCCCGCCAGCATCGGCGCCCCGCCGCCCGCGACGGTTCTGGATCTGGAAGAGGCCCTGGACCTCAAGGCCCTGACCACGGCGCTGGACGCCCGTCGGGCCGCGAAACTGGCCGAGAGCGCCGCCGAGGCCGCGGCCCGCGCCCTGTCGGCCGTCGGAGACGCCGTAGACCGCTGCGAAGGCCCGCGCGGCGACTGCGGCGATCCGGCCCGCAATCCCGCCCTGGCCCGCGCCGCCGCCGCCGCGCGCCGCGCCGGGGCCAGCGACCTCGACATCCTGCGCGCCATCGACGGCGAGCGGATCGTCATCGACTTCCCGCCCCTGCCCGCCGAGCGCATCGTCGCCGTGGCGGACCGCGAACCCTTCGTCGCCGCCGGGACCGCCCAATCAGCCGCAGCCCGCGCGGCCCTGACCGGCGACCTGATCCTGACCTTCGACGCCGCCGACGCCCGGGCCGTGGCGGACCAGCCGCTGGCCGCCGCCTGCGCCCTGAACCTGCCCGCCGTCGCGGCGCTCGGCGATTTCGCCCCCGCTCTGGAGGCCCTGACCCGGTTGTGGACCACGGCGCTGGAGATCGAGCTGACCTCCGGCTTCTCCGCCACCGTCGATCAGGCGCGTCGGCGTCAGGCGGTGCGGCCCGTCGCACTGGGCCTGTCCGGCGCGGCCGAATGGCTACTGGGCGAGGGGCTTGTTCCCGACGAGGCCGGTCAGGCGGCGCTGGCGGCCGTAGCGGGCGTGGTCGCGGCCAGCGCGGCCCTGACCGCCTGCGAACTGACCGAGGCGCTCGGCCCCTGCCCCGAGGGTCCCGCTTTGGCCGGAGAGGCGCTGGATGCTTTGCAACGCCGTCAGGGCCTGCTGGCCGCCTCCGACGCCCGCCAGTCGACGCCTTTGGCCGCCCATGCGGCGAAGCTGACCGCCGCCGCCCGCAAGGCGATGAAGCGCGACGGCCGCCGCCACGGCTCCATCTCCCTGCTGGTCGACGACGCCGAACTGGGTCTGAGGCTGGGCTCGCCCGCCTTCGCCCACGCCACCCTGTTCGAGACCGCCGACGGCGCCGTGGAACGCCACCTGTCGCCCGCCCTGATCGCCGCCATGGACGAGACGGACGCCGCCGCCGCCGAGCGCCGTCTGCTGGGCCGACGCACCCTCGTCGAGGCTCCCGGCATGGACCACGAGGTCCTGCGCGGCCTCGGCTTCACCGACGCCGAGCTGGAGTCGGTCGAGATCGCCCTGGCCCAGGTCGAGCGGCTGGAGGACGCCTTCGGGCCTCTGGTGCTGGATCCCGGCTATGTCCGCGATGTCCTGGGCATCGAGGGCGCCGGGCCGCTGCTGCCGCGCCTGGGTCTGTCCGCCGAGGCTCTGGCGGCCGCCGAGGCCTATGCCCTGGGCCACGCCGATCTGGCCCGCTGGGCCGAGGCGCCCGCCGCCCTCGTCGAAACCCTGAACCGCGCGCCGGCGGAGATCGAACGCGATCTGCGCCGCGCGATCGAGCCGTTCAGCGACGCGCCCGACGTCACGCCCGAGGCCGTCAGCTGGCGCGCCACCGCCGCCGAGGCCACGGCGCTTCTGGCCACGGCCGCGAGCGAGGGCCGCCGCGCGATCCGCCTGCTGCCCGACGCCGCCCCGTCGGCTCCCCTGCTCGACCTGCCCGAGCTCGAAGCCGCCCCGCGTCGCCCGGAGGCCACCGCCGAAGCCCCGCCGACCGAGAAGATCGTCGAGCGGGTGGTCGAGCGCGACCGCACCCGCCGCAAACTGCCCGACCGCCGCAAGGGCTATATCCAGAAGGCGGCCGTCGGGGGGCACAAGGTCTATATCCACACCGGCGAATACGACGACGGCGAGCTGGGCGAGATCTTCATCGACATGCACAAGGAAGGCGCCGCTTTCCGCAGTCTGATGAACAACTTCGCCATCGCGATTTCCATCGGACTTCAATACGGGGTGCCGCTGGACGAGTTCGTGGACGCCTTCGTCTTCACCCGCTTCGAGCCCGCCGGACGGGTCACGGGCAACGACCGCGTCGGCTCGGCGACCTCGATTCTCGACTACATCTTCCGCGAGCTGGGCGTCTCCTATCTGGACCGGACGGAGCTGGCCAATGCCGACGCCGAGCCGCTGGACGCCGACGGTCTGGGCGCGGGCAAGGCCGATGAACTGGTGCCCGCGGCCCACTTCATCTCCAAGGGCTTCGCCCGGGGCGCAGCGCCCGACAATCTGGTGGTCCTGCCCTTCGGCAAGCGCGAGCCGGAACAGCGCGTCGTCTCGGTCGCCAACGCCGACGCCTGCCCGGCCTGCGGCGACTTCACCCTGCAGCAACGCGGCGCCGTCCGGGTCTGCGACAGCTGCGGCGCGGCGGAATCGAAGAAGGGATGAAGCCGGGCGAAGGCTTCTACGACCAGGTCGCACGGATACTGGGCCGCCCGTTCCCGAAGACGATCGACTATCTGCTACGGATACTCTGGTGGCCCCTGTTTCTTCTCGGCATGGCCTCGCTCTGGCCGCCGACCTATCCCTTCGTTGAGAGATGGCTCGCGGGTCATGGCGTTGATGTCGTCCTGCCTCCGGGCCGGATGGTGATTCCGGCCATGGCGCTGCTGACCGTCTTCCTGCTGGGACACGCCGAACTGATCCGACGCCGCACCACGCTGGCGGCCAACGGCGCAGGCCACGGATCGTAAACACCTCTGCGGTATGGGTCTTCAAAGATCACAGCGCCGGCCTCGCCGGACCGGAGCCTGTCCGTGAAGAAAGCCCTTGCCCTGATCGCCGCCGTCGCGGCCGTCGCTACCCCTGTCCTGGCCCAGAACGCCGGTCAGATCGCCAGCGTCCGCGCCGGGCACGACTGCCGCGGCTGCAACCTGTTCCAGGGCGATTTCTCCAACTTCGAGAAGCGCGGGCTGAACCTGACAGGCTCGCGCCTGCGTCAGGCCGACTTCAGCCTGGCGGTCATGAACCGCACCCGCTTCGCCAACACCGACATGCGCGACGTCGAGGCCTATGGGGCGGTCTTCTCCAGCTCCAGCTTCTCGGGCGCCAACCTGACCAACGCCAGTTTCGTCGGCGCCTATCTCGAAGGTTCGTCCTTCGCGGGCGCGACCCTGACCGGCGCCAACTTCTCCGGGGCTCAACTGACGCGCGCCACCGGATTGACCCAGCGCCAACTCAACCAGGCCTGCGGCGACGAAGCCACCGTCCTGCCCGGCGGCCTGCATATTCCCGCCTGCTGAGCGGCCCGACTGTTACCGCGATTTAAGTAGGCTTTCAGGGGCTTCGGCGTCATTGAGGCGATGTGAAACAGTTCGCCGCACAAATCCGTAACGCCTCCGCCGCCGTCCTCGGGCTGGCGCTCGTCGCGGGCGCTTCCCAGGCCGCCGCCGAGGTTCGCTTCAGCCTTCAGGAAGGCGGGGCCTCCCGCTCCATCACCCTGGGCGGATCCTGCAATCGTTGCGAGCTGTCGGGCCGGAACCTGTCGGGCGCGACCCTGAGCGGCGCGACCTTCATGAGCGCGACCCTGGTCGGCGCCAATCTGCGCGGCGCCGAATTGGCGGGCGGCAACTTCACCAACAGCGACTTCAGCCGCGCCAATCTGACGGGCGCCGAGATGAACGGCGCCAACTTCACCTCGGCGGTCTTCGTCGATGCGACGATGAACGGCGCCGAGGCCTCCGGAGCTGTCTTCACCAACGCCAATATGGCCCGCGTCGACCTGACCGGCGCCGAGCTGAGCGCCGTCAACATGAACTCGACGGTGTTGCAGGACGCCCGTCTGACCGGGGCCGAGATGTTCGGCGCCAACTTGGCCAACGTCAACGCCCGCAACGCCTCGTTCTCGCACGCCGAGATGCAGGCCTCGAACATGACCTCCGGTGACTTCTCGGGCGCCAACTTCTCGGGCGCCAGCCTGGACAACGCCCGCTTCCGGAACGGCAACTTCAACCGCGCCAACTTCTCGGGCGCCTCACTGCGGCGGACCGACATTCGCGGCGTCGACCTGTCGCGCGCCGTCGGTCTGACTCAGGATCAGGTCTCCCAGGCCTGCGCCGACGAGACGACCCGCCTGCCGCGCGGCCTGCAGATCGGGAGCTGCCGCAGCCGGACGATCATCCGGGTGGCGCCGCCGGTTCCGCCGCGCCCGCCCGCGGTCCCCACGCCACCCGTCCGCCACTACGCCTCCAACGACTGAGGCGGCGACCTCCCGACAGCAAAAAGGCGGCCTCGACGGGCCGCCTTTTCTCTTTCGTGACAAGATCTTCCGATCAGACCTTGATCGGGACCGCCGTGCGGATGTGGACGTCCTTCAGTTGACGCTCCTGCGCCTCGGTCGGGGCGTTCATCAGCAGATCCTCGCCCTGCTGGTTCAGCGGGAAGGCGATGACCTCGCGGATGGCGGTCTCACCGGCCAGCAGCATGACGATGCGGTCGATGCCGGGCGCCAGACCACCGTGCGGCGGGGCGCCGTAGCGGAAGGCGTTCAGCATGCCGCCGAACTGGTCCTCGACCACCGAGCTGTCATAGCCCGCGATGTTGAAGGCCTTGAGCATGATCTCGGCCTTGTGGTTCCGGATCGCGCCCGAGCACAGCTCATAGCCGTTGCAGACGATGTCGTACTGATAGGCGCGGATGGTCAGGGGATCCTGGGTCTCCAGGGCTTCCAGACCGCCCTGCGGCATCGAGAAGGGGTTGTGCGAGAAGTCGACCTTCTTCTCTTCCTCGGACCACTCGAACATCGGGAAGTCGACGATCCAGCAGAACTTGAACTGGTCTTCGGCGACCAGCTTCAGCTCCGTGCCGACGCGCGTACGGGCCAGACCCGCGAACTTGGCGAAGGCGGTCGGCAGGCCGGCGACGAAGAAGGCGGCGTCGCCCTTTCCGAGGCCCAGCGAGGCCATCAGGGCCTCGGTCGGCTCCTGACCCAGGTTCTTGGCGATGGGGCCGCCCCAGGCGTTCTGGTCGTCCGACCAGAAGATATAGCCGAGGCCCGGCTGGCCTTCCCCTTGCGCCCACGAGTTCATGCGGTCGCAGAAGGCGCGGCTGCCGCCGGTCGACGCCGGGATGGCCCAGACGGCGTTCTTGTCGTCGGCGCCCAGGATCTTGGCGAACAGGCCGAAGCCGCCGTCGCGGAAGTGGTCGGAGACGACCTGCATCTTGATCGGGTTGCGGGTGTCCGGCTTGTCGGTGCCGTACCAGGCCATCGACTGGGCGAAGGTCAGGCGTTCGAAGCCGGCGTGCTCGAACTGCTCGCCGAAGTCGTTGGTGAAGGTATGCTTGCCGTCGATCGGCGAGACCGGCAGGCCGTTCGAGAACTCCTCGAACACGCCGTGCATGACGGGCTCGATGGCCGCGAAGACGTCTTCCTGCGTGACGAAGCTCATCTCGACGTCGAGCTGGTAGAACTCCAGCGAGCGGTCGGCGCGTAGGTCCTCGTCGCGGAAGCAGGGCGCGATCTGGAAATAGCGGTCGAAGCCCGAGACCATGAGCAGTTGCTTGAACTGCTGAGGGGCCTGCGGCAGGGCGTAGAACTTGCCGGGATGCAGACGCGACGGCACCAGGAAGTCGCGCGCGCCTTCCGGCGAAGAGGCCGTCAGGATCGGGGTCTGGTACTCCAGGAAGCCCTGACCGACCATGCGCTGGCGGATCGAGGAGATCACCTTTGAGCGCAGGACGATGTTCTTGTGCAGACGCTCGCGACGCAGGTCGAGGAAGCGGTTCTGCAGCCGGATCTCTTCCGGATATTCCTGATCGCCGAAGACCGGCATGGGTAGTTCGGCGGCTTCCGACAGGACTTCCAGGCCGGCGACGCGGACCTCGACCTCGCCGGTCGGCAGAAGGGGGTTCACGGTCGAGGGGTCGCGCAGGACCGCCTCGCCGTCGATCCTGATGACGCTTTCCGCGCGCAGACGCTCGACGATCGCGAAGCCCGGGGTCGACGGGTGCAGCACCAGTTGGGTGATGCCGTAGTGGTCGCGCAGATCGACGAACAGAAGGCCGCCGAGGTCGCGCTTGCGGTGGACCCAGCCCGAAAGACGCACATTGGCGCCCGCGTCCGAAGACCGGAGAGCGCCGCAGGTGTGAGAGCGATAGGCGTGCATGGGAAATATCGTTTGAATCAGCCGGAATCCGGCGGGAATTGGAAGGCGCGGAAGGGCGCATCATCGCCCTCGAAAGTCAAGGTCGGAGCCGATTTCACCGGCTTGTCCACAGACCTGCGAATCCACATATCAACGGGCGTCCAATTCAGCGGAAGCGCCAGATGTTCCTGATCGAGATCACCTACACCCGCCCCATCGCCGAGATCGAGGCGAAGACGGCAGAGCACCGCGCCTGGCTGGACGAGCAGATCGCCGACGGCCTGCTGATCCTCACCGGCCCCAAGGTGCCGCGCACCGGCGGCTTCCTGATCGCGCGCGGCGGCAAGTCGCTGGATGAGGTCACCGAGATCATGAAGCAGGATCCCTTCGCCGTGCACGGCCTGGCCGACTACCGCGTCGTCGAGTTCGCGGCGGGCCGGATCAACCCCGGCCTGGCCGACTTCGTCTGAGCCACCCACAGAACGACCGTCTTGTCCCCGATGTCCCCCGTTTCCGTCGCCTCGCCGTTAACCGCGTTGCCCGCGCGTGATGGTAAGATGACACCATGCCGGGACGTCTCGCCATGAACGATCAACTGCGCCTGCCGCTGCAGAGCGACGTGCCCCGGGGCGCGTCGAGCTTCGTGCGCTCGGCCTCCAATGAGGAGGCGGTGCGGGTACTGGAGCGCTGGCCCGACGCGGCGGGTCAGGTCATGGCCATCTGCGGCCCCGCGGGCTGCGGCAAGAGCCACCTCGCCGCCATCTGGGCCGAACGGGTCGGCGCCGTGGCCCTGAACGGCGCCGAGGCCGCCCACGTCGATCCGCTGGAGCTGGAAGGCCGCCCCGTGCTGCTGGACATCGCCCAGGACGCCGACGACGAGACCCTGTTCCACCTGATCAACCTGGCCCAGGCCGATGGCGGCGCCCTGCTGCTGGTCTCGCGCCCCTCCCCGCGCTTCTGGAAGGTCCAGGTCCCCGACCTGCGCTCGCGGCTCGACTCGATCCGGGTCACGGCCATGGAGGAGCCTGACGACGTCGTCCTGGCCGCCATCCTGCGCGCCCGATTCGCTGAACGCAGCATCACCCCGACCGACGAGGTCATCGACTATCTGGTGCGGCGTATCGACCGGTCCGCGGCCGCCGTGGAAGACGTGGTCGCCCGGCTGGACGAGCAGCACCGCCCCGTGACGCGGGCCCTGGCCCGTCAGGTGCTGGAAGCCGTCGGCGCCGAGGACGACGAAGAGACCTGAAAAGCGAGGTTGCAGCCGTCACGAACGGGCTGCACAACCTGATCCATGTCCGACGCCGCGATTGCCGACACCACCACCGGAGAAGAGGTCCCCTCTTCCCGCGCGCCCCAGCTGACCCTGTCCGAAGAGCTGATGGCCTCGCCCGAACGCTTCTTCAACCGCGAGATCAGCTGGCTGAAGTTCAACGCCCGTGTGCTGGAGGAGGCCGCCAACCCGACGCACCCGCTGCTGGAACGCCTGCGCTTCCTGTCGATCTCGGCCAACAACCTGGATGAGTTCTTCATGACCCGGGTCGCGGGCCTGAAGGGTCAGGTGCGCGAGCGGGTCCGGGTGCTGTCCTCTGACGGCCTGACGCCTGCGGAACAGCTGGAAAAGGTCAATCTGGCCGCCGGCGAGTTGATGGCCGAGCAGCAGTCGCGCTGGGCCCAGCTGCGCAAGGAGCTGACCGAGGCCGGCATCGAAGTCATCCACTCGGCCAAGATCACCAAGACCGAACGCGACCGGCTGGAGCCGGAGTTCCTGAACCAGCTGTTCGCCGTCCTGACCCCCCTGGCCATCGATCCGGCCCACCCCTTCCCGTTCCTGCCGAACCTCGGCTTCTCGCTGGTGCTCAAGCTGCGCCGTCACGCCGACAACCGGGTGCTCTACGCCCTGGTGCCCGTGCCGACCCAGGTCCGCCGCTTCTGGGAACTCCCGGTCGACGGCCGCTCCAAGTCGGGCCGCCGCCGGTTCGTGACGCTGGAAAGCCTGCTGCTGCTCTTCATCGACCACCTGTTCCCGGGTTGCGAGGTGCTGGAACGCGGCCTGATCCGTCTGATCCGCGACTCGGACATCGAGATCGAGGAAGAGGCCGAGGATCTGGTTCTGGAATATGAGGAGGCGCTGAAGCAGCGTCGTCTCGGCGAGGTGGTGCGGGTCAAGATCGAGGCCTCGACGCCCGACGACCTGCGCGACTTCATCGTCACCGAGCTGAAGGCCGCGCCGCAGGACGTGGTCATGGTTCAGGGCATGCTGGGTCTGGCCCAGTTGTCCGAACTGATCCCGCCGGGCCACCCCGACCTGAAGTTCCCGGGCTATGAGCCCCGCTATCCCGAGCGGGTCCGCGACCAGGGCGGCGATGTCTTCGCCGCCGTGCGCGAGAAGGACATCCTGATCCACCATCCGTTCGAGAGTTTCGACGTGGTGGTGCAATTCCTGCGTCAGGCCGCGCGCGACCCCAACGTCATCGCGATCAAACAAACGCTGTACCGCACCTCCAAGGACAGCCCGATCGTCGCGGCCCTGATCGAGGCGGCCGAGAACGGCAAGAACGTCGTGGCCCTGGTCGAGATCAAGGCCCGGTTCGACGAAGAGGCCAATCTGCGCTGGGCCCGTGCCATGGAGCGGGCCGGCGTCCACGTCGTCTTCGGCTTCGTCGAGTACAAGACCCACGCCAAGGTCAGCGTCGTGGTTCGGCGCGAGGGCGATGCGCTCAAGACCTACTGCCACTTCGGCACCGGCAACTATCACCCGGTGACCGCCAAGGTTTACACCGACCTCAGCCTGTTCAGCTCCGACCCGGTCCTGGCCCGCGACGCCGGCCGGGTGTTCAACTACATCACCGGCTATGCCGAGCCGGAAGAGCTGGAGGCCCTGGTCGTCTCCCCCATCAATATGAAGGCGACCCTGATCGAGCTGATCGGCAAGGAGATGTCGGCGGCGGCCATGGGCAAGCCGGCGGCCATCTGGGTCAAGCTCAATGCGCTGGTCGATCCCGAGATCATCGACGCCCTATATCGCGCCAGCCAGTGGGGCGTGCGTATCGAGCTGGTGGTGCGCGGCATCTGCTGCCTGCGTCCGGGCGTGCCGGGTCTGTCGGAGAACATCCGGGTCAAGTCGATCGTCGGCCGCTTCCTGGAGCACAGCCGCATCGTCTGTTTCGCCAACGGCCGCGACCTGCCGCACGACAAGGCCAAGGTCTTCATCTCCTCCGCCGACTGGATGGAGCGGAACCTCAATCGCCGCGTCGAGCTGATGACCCCGATCCGCAACGCCACCGTCCACGACCAGGTGCTGGACCAGATCATGGTCGCCAATCTCAAGGACGACGCCCAAAGCTGGACACTGGACGCCGACGGGAACTATGTGCGCGTCACACCGGCCGATCCGGAACGGCCCTTCTCGGCGCACAAATACTTCATGACCAACCCCAGCCTCTCAGGCCGCGGCCGCAAGGTGAAGAACAAGCCCGAAGCCCTGCGCTACGTGCGTCCCTCGCGTTGAGCCCGACCTAAGTGATCGAATCCTACATCGCCCCACGTGAGGCGGCGGTCGTCGATATCGGCTCCAACTCCGTGCGTCTGGTCCTGTACCGGCTGGAGGGGCGCGCGGCCTGGACGGTGTTCAACGAAAAGGTACTGGCCGGTCTGGGCCGCGACCTGCCCGCGACGGGCAAGCTGTCGCCCGTCGGCGTCGAGATGGCCCTGACGGCCCTGCGCCGGTTCGCGGCGGTGCTGGAGAGCGTTCGCCCGGCCTATCTGCACGTCGCCGCCACCGCCGCCGTGCGCGAGGCCGAGGACGGCCCCGAGTTCTGCCAGCGCGTCGCCGCCGAGACCGGACTTCAAGTCCGCGTCCTGTCGGGCGAGGAAGAGGCCCGCTATTCGGCGCTGGGCGTCCTCGCCGGCGATCCCTCCGCCGAAGGCGTGGCGGCCGACATGGGCGGCTCCAGCCTGGAGCTGATCCGTCTGGGCGGAGAGACGCTGAAACCCGGCGTCACCCTGCCGCTCGGCCCCTTCAGCCTGGCCGATCCGAAAGGCTTCGACGCCGGCCGGCTGCGCGCCACCATCGCCGAGCGACTGAAGCCCGCGGCCAAGCCCTTCGCCACCGAGAGCCTGCACGCCGTCGGCGGCGGCTGGCGCTCGCTGGCCCAGCTGCACATGGCCATCAGCGGCTATCCGATCCGGATCGTGCACCAGTACGCCATGAACGCCGAGGACGCGCGCGGAGTGGCCCGCTTCGTAGCCCAGCAGTCGCGCGCTTCGCTGGACCGCCTGCCCGGCCTGTCCAAGAAGCGCGCCGAGACCCTGCCCTATTCCGCCCTCGTGCTGGAGGGGCTGATCGACCGGCTGGACGTGAAGACCGTGCATTTCTCGGCCTGGGGCCTGCGCGAGGGCCTGCTGTTCGAGGCGCTGGACCGGGATGAGGCCGAGGTCGATCCCCTGATCGCCGGCTGCGCGGCCCTCGGCGGCCGTCAGGGCATCTCCCCGACCCTCCCCGGCGCCCTGCGCGCCTGGCTGGCCGAGGTCATCGCCGCCCTGCCCCCGGCCTTCGGTCGCAAGCGCGACGACATCCTGGCCTCGGCCGCCTGCCAGCTGGCCGACCTCGGCGCGCGTCTGCATCCCGACCACCGGCTGGAGCTGGTCTTTGATCAGGTCCTGCGTGCCCCCATCCCGGGCCAGAGCCACGCCGAGCGGGTCTTCCTCGCCTGCGTGCTCAACGCCCGCTACGGCGGCTCGGCGGCGACGCCGGACCCGACCATCGTCGAGCGGCTGCTGGAGGAGCCCGCCCGCCAGCGCGCCCGCGCCCTGGGTCTGGCCATGCGGCTCGGCTGCGACCTCTCGGGCCGCTCGCCCCAGCTTCTGGCCAACGCCTCGGTCACGGTCGACCGGGGCGCCCTGCGGCTGACGGCGTCAGAGGGCTACGCCGACGTGCTTCTGGGCGAACAGACCCGCCGCCGCGCCAAGGCCCTGGCCGAGGCGATGAAGCTGAAGCTGGATATCTGACGCGGCCCGGCTCATGGTGCGCCCATCAACAGGGGGAATGACCATGGCAGTGACCGGCATCGGCGGATTGTTCTTCAGGGCCAGGGACCCCAAGGCGCTCGGCGCCTGGTATCTGGAGCATCTCGGCGTCGGCGCGCCCGAGGGCCAGTTCGTCTGGGACCAGCAGGCCGGCCCGACCGTCTTCGCCCCCTTCAAGGCCGACACCGACTACTTCCCGGCCGAGAAGCAGTTCATGATCAACCTGCGCGTCGACGATCTCGACGGCCTGTTGACCAGCCTGCGCGCCGCCGGCGTCGAAGTCATCACCAAGGCCGAGTGGGACAGCCCCGAGGTCGGCCGCTTCGCCCGCATCCAGGACCCCGAAGGCAACCAGATCGAACTCTGGGAACCGGTGAAGTAGGCCCTTTCGGGCCTATTCGATCTCGACGACCTCGACCCGGGGGCCGTTCAGGACAAGAGCGATCTCGCCCCGCTTGAGCTTCAGGGCGTCCTCGCCGAACAGCTGACGGCGCCAGCCGTGCAGGGCCTCGACCTCGGCATTGTCCGACAGGGCGATCTTCTCGAGGTCCGCGACGGTGGCGATCAGCTTGGAGGCCACGCCCGCATTGTCGCTCTTGGCCTTGAGCAGGACCTTGAGCAGCTCGACCACCGAGGGCGGGGCCGGCTGGTTGTGCGACGGGCGGTCCAGCTTGGGCGCGTGGGCTTCCGGATCGGCCATGACCCGCTTCAACTCCTCGATCAGCTCCAGACCCAGGCGCGAGCCGCCGAAGCCCTTGGGCACCGAACGCAGGCGGTTGAAGGCCTCGATGTCGGTCGGGCCCTGGGTGGCGATCTCGTCGATGGCCTCGTCCTTGAGGATGCGGCCGCGCGGCTGGTCGCGCTCCTGCGCCGCCGTCTCGCGCCACACCGCCGTCGCCTTGAAGGCCGCGAGGTATTTCGCCGAATACTTCTTGGGCCGCAGACGCTTCCAGGCGTTGTCGGGGGTGGTGTCATAGAGGGCGGGATCGACCAGATCCTCCATCTCCGAGGTCACCCAGTCCAGACGGCCTTCCTTGGCCAGGCGGTCGCGCAGCTTCGGATACAGCGCCGCCAGATGGGTCACGTCGCCGATGGCGTAGGTCAGCTGGGCCTCCGACAACGGGCGGCGCGCCCAGTCGGTGAAGCGGCTGCCCTTGTCGAGGTCGATCTTCAGCATCTGGCGCACGAGCGAGTCGTAGCTGACCTGATCGCCGAACCCGGCGGCCATGGCGGCAACCTGGGTGTCGAACATCGGCTTGGGCATGGCGCCCAGCTTGACGAAGATCTCGG
>Ga0209630_10002481_pt1 | contig 17764 bp, 17 predicted proteins | sample COG_01_FD_184745 | JGI IMG/M metagenome (GOLD analysis project Ga0209630, IMG submission 184745) | Pelagic Microbial community sample from North Sea - COGITO 998_met_01 (SPAdes) (version 2) | ecosystem: Environmental > Aquatic > Marine > Neritic zone/Coastal water | place: Helgoland, sampling... | reverse complement strand
TGCTAAATAGCTTCTATAAATTCGATAAGGAAATTTTTGGTTTGGGAGAGATTATATCCTCTAATAACAGCCTAAAAGATACAATTTTTACCGTTCCAGGTACCAAATTAGAAATTATTACCTCGGGCGCTAAGCGATTTGATATGTCAGATATTGTTAGTAGGGAACAGATTAAAAAGTTTTTTGATGTATTGAAGACACAATATGACTATGTAATAATTGACTCGCCACCCGTTCAACCTGTATCTGATACATTAATTCTTACTCAAGCATCAGATTATAATTTATTTATAATAAGATCTGAAAGTTCAAGAACGTTAGCTTTTATGTCTTCTATAAAAAAAATTCAAAATGTTGGTGCTAAAATTGATGGAATTATTATTAATGATTTAGACACTTCAAAGGATAGTTATTATAATTATAATTATAATTATGATTATTCATCAAATTATTACAATAAAACTTAAATAATGTTTAGACTTGAAAAAGTTTTTCAACAAGATGACTACTTTTTTATTAAGATTTCAATTTTTTTTAAAAGCTTAATCGTTTTTTTATCTATTTATATTTTCTCGATATTAGAATTTAATTCAATTTTTGATTTATTTAATTTTAATATTTATAATAAATCAAAATATTTTTATTTATCTCTATATTTCCCATCTTTTTATTTATTATTTTCATTAATTTTTGAAACAATGAAAAAAAAATATATAACAAATTTTTCAATTTTTTTACTGAACGATATTGTTCCATTAGTTATTACAATCCTATTCTGCTTGTATGTATTTTTTATTCTTAAAATAGATTTCAATATAGATATCAATAGTTCATATCTGCTGACATTTGTTATTTTTATTTTATTCATATTTAGAAAATTTTTAGATTTTATTTATCAATATCTTATGAATAATAATATTATTCAAAGAAACATTATGTTAGCCGGATCTATTGAGAGTATAGAAAAAATTCTAAAAGAAAAAAAAGATCAAATTAATATATATAAATGTTGTCTTATTAAAACTGATGATAAAGGCACAAAAGAAAAAGCAAGAATGCTTTTAAAAATACCAGTTTTTACAGAAATAGCAGAATTAAAATCAATTTTTGAATATCACGAACTGGGGCAAATATGGATATTAGAGGATAACAATAAAAACCTTGTAAATTATTTTTTAGATTTAGTAATTAATTTTTCAGTAGATATTTTAATAATAAATTTTATAAGCAGTTCAAAGCCACAGTTTAGTAATTTAGTTAACAATACATATGGCTATAGTAATTTTCAAACTTCTAGATTTTTTGGTTTTAATTTATTTATTAAGCTACTGTTAGACAAAATTTTATCAATTTTATTTTTATTACTATTATCTCCTATATTTGTCTTAGCGATAATATTTATCTTAATTGAAGATGGGTTTCCTATATTTTCTTTAGAACAAAGTATAGGATGGGATGGAAGAAGATTTATTGTTTATAAATTAAGAATTTTTAAAAATGATAAATTTGGCAAAAATGTCACAAGAGATCGTTCTGATATAAAAATTCTTAATATTGGAAAATTTTTAAAAAGACTCCATATTGATGAGATACCTCAATTTTATAATATATTAAATGGTGACATGTCTATTGTGGGACCAAGACCCCATATACTTACTGAAGAGTTAATGTATTCCAAAGTATTTAAAAGATTTTTAAAAAGAAATAAAACAGTTCCCGGACTAACTGGATGGGCACAAGTTAATGGTTTTAGAGGAGACGTGAAGAGTAGTGATCACATGCAAAAAAGAATGGAGCATGACCTGTGGTATATGAATAATTGGAATATCTGGCTTGATATCTTAATAATTTTTAAAACATTTTTCATATTATTTACTAAACCAAAAAAATAAAAAAATAGTTTTAGAGTAATATAAAAATGATTGAATTGACTCACTTTTAAGACTGTTTTTACATAAATATTGACATTTATAGTTTTAAACTTATGGTTGAATCTTGATAAATATATTTTCCATAAATGAGATAGTTAATGCTACTAATAATCTTCTTTTAGAAGCTCATGAAGATGAAAAAAAAATAATCAACAATTATTCCAGCACGGTCAATAAAAATAATGAAACGATTAACCTTGATGTTAAAAAAAATCTTTTTCCAGAAGGGCATATCCCAGGTGAAATAGAAAGTATTATCCTTGAAGCAGAAAACTCTCAGATACAAACTAAGATAAAAGAGCCTACCAAAGAAATTAGTAATGACAATGAGAACTATGTTGAGGAATTTAAAGTTAATAAAGATGAATTAATTGAAAGTATGCATAAAACTTTCTCAAAAAAAATAAAAAAAAATACCCTCAAACTTATTTTAGATTTAAGAGAAGAAATAATTTTTTTAAATAAAAATATATCATCATTAAAAGAGAAGAAAAAAAAAGAAGAACTTAATAATAAGATATTAAAAAAAAATGTTTTTGATTTAAAGCAAATAGAAAATAAACTTGACCATCATCTAAAAAGAATTCAAGCTGAATTAGTTTCATTAAAGAATAAAAATGAAAAACTAAATCTGGATTATGATTTACTTAAAGAACAACATAAAGATTTAATTGAAAAAAATATTTTATTAAATAATGACAATATACAAATTAAATCTGAGTTAGCTGCATATATAAATAAAGACTCAATATCACAATCAAAAATTATAAAATTAGAAGAAGAAATTTCAAATAATAATAATCACTTAAATGAAACTACTAGTAATGATGAAGAGATTAAATCTGAGTTAAATGAATATAAGAATATAGAAAAGAATTTAAGAGAAAAAAATCAAGAATTACAAAAATCCATTAACGACTTAAAATCTAATGTAAATAATAATGTTAATGATAAAACTATTAGAGAACTAGAAGATAAAATAAAACATTATCAAGACGAGAATATTAGAATTGGTAGTGAGCTATTTGAATCAAATAAAAAATTCGAAATTACCAAAGAAAGTTTGAGTGAGTTGCAGAACAACAGAAGCCATTTAATTGAAAAAATTAATTCAATAAATGAAGTTATCCAAAATGAAAATATTGTTACTAGTGTGTTCCAGAGCGATGTAAATAATAATAAGATTAAAATAACCGATAGTAACAAACCTGAAAAAAAAGATAAGGTAGATTTAGACCAAGAAATTAAAAATATATTTTCATCAAGTTAATTTTTTTAATAAATGAGTTATTTAAACTAATTCTTAAGTGGTTAAAAAGAATTACTAATTTTAATAATTTTTTTTCATAGTATGGTTGAAATATTAAATGATAACTAAGTTCAAATCTCTTCAAAAAAATCAAGGTTTTATTAAATACTCAAAAAATATTTCATGGCTTTTTTTTGAAAGAATTCTACGAATAACTGTAGGTCTTTTTGTAAGTGTTTGGGTTGCTAAATATCTTGGTCCTAAACAGTTTGGATTTTTTTCTTACACGTTAAGTTTTGTTGGTTTGTTTGCATTTATTGCAACTATTAGTCATAATTCTATTGTAGTGAGAGAGCTCGTAAAAAACCCGAACTATAATGATGAAATTGTAAGTACAGCTTTTTGGCTTAGAATAATGGGTGCCATGTTGGGGATATTAATAACACTTGCCGTATCTATTAACCTCACCTCAAACGATAGATTTATAAATATTTTAATTCTTATTATTGCCTCGTCCACTATATTTCAAAGCTTCAATGTTGTAGATGATTATTTTCAAAGTAAAGTAATGAATAAGTTTGTAGTTATTACAAATGTTATAAGCCTTTTTTTGTCATCAGTTATAAAAATAATACTTATATTGAATGATGCTCCACTTATAGCTTTTGTGTGGGTAGTATTTTTTGATAATTTTATTTTAGCATCTGGATTTATATATTTTTATATTAAGCTGAATTCAAAATTCAAAATTAAAAATCTAAAATTTAATAGTAAAACTGCCATTCTACTTTTAAAAGATTCTTGGCCGTTGATGATTAGTAGTGCTGCAATTATGATTCACATAAAAGTTGATCAAGTAATAATAAAAGAAATTTTGGGTTTAGAGGCTGTAGGTCAATATGCTGCTGCTGCTAGAGTAAGTGAGGCATGGTATTTTATTCCTTCAGTATTAACAGCATCATTTTTTCCTGCAATTATAAATGCTAAAAAAAATAATGAAGAGCTTTATAACTCACGACTTCAAAAGCTTTATGACATTATGGTGTGGATTGCTATAGCAATTGCAATTCCCATGATTTTTCTAAGTGATTGGCTCATTGAAATACTTTATGGGTATCAGTATAGTGAAGCTGGAAATGTTTTAATGATACATATCTGGGCAGGAGTTTTTGTATCTTTAGGGCTAGCGAGTAATAGTTGGTTAATTTGTGAAAAATTACAAAAATTTTTGATGGTAAATACTTTCATTGCAACAATTACAAATATAGGCTTGAATTATATATTAATTCCAAAATTTGGAATTGTAGGTGCAGCGTGGGCTACAATAATATCATATTTCTTAGTAGGGTATCTATGCTTACTAATTTGGAAAAAAACAAGAATAAATTTTATCAATTTAACTAAAAGTTTATTTTTTATTACATTATTTAAAGAAAAATATAGATGGAATATAAAAGAAATTTAAGATGTGGAAATAATTAAGCAAACAAGTATTGATTGAGTGTGTGATTATTGTAAAAAGTATTGCTTTAGATTTGGGTGAGAATGGAGCGTTCACAGATTTAGTTTTCTCAAATGAGTTAGTGGTTTAACAGCCAGAAAACGCAAAATGGTGACTTCCGTATGTTGTTGCGAGAAAGAATTGATAAAACAATTCACGTTGCACAGACTGACAAAAGAGTAGCAGTGAAGGTTGTGAAATTAGCAGATATGACTGCAAGTTTACAACAGGAAAAGTTTATAAAATAAATTTATCTATTTATTTAAAGTAAATTGAGTACATTTAGAAAATGAGATGTAAAATCTGTGAAACAGAAATCAAAAAATGTTTTACTGAAAAGATCATGCTTAAATATGAGGTGGATTATTTTCATTGCTCAAACTGCGACTTCGTTCAAACAGAAGAACCTTATTGGCTTGATGAAGCTTATTCACGACCAATTAATCTGTCTGACACTGGTTACATGACTCGTAATCTTTTTTATTCTAAACGTTTAACAATTTTACTTTATCTTTTATTTGGTAAAAATGGTCGTTATCTGGATTATGCTGCTGGTTATGGTGTTTTCGTGCGCCTAATGAGAGACATTGGTTTTGATTTTTTTTGGGACGATAAGTATATACAAAATTTATTTTCCTCTGGTTTTGAATGGGATCAAAATTTTAATATTGATGCAATTACATTATTTGAAGTTTTTGAACATTTTAGTGATCCAATAACTGAAATTAAAAATTTACTTAAATTTTCTGACACACTTATTTTTTCAACTGATTTGCACCCTAACCCACTGCCTAAGCCAAAAGATTGGTGGTACTATGGACTAGAGCACGGACAGCATATAGCATTTTATTCAAGAAAAACATTTGAACTGATTGCCAAAAAGCTTGATTTAAATTATTATGATATAACTCCTTCCTTTCATATATTATCTAAGAAAAACATTGCTTCTCACAAACTCAAAATTTGTCGCTTGGATAGAATTGGGTTACATAAATTTTTTTATACACTTTTAAAATCCAAAACAGGATTGGATCATGATCTAATGATTAAAAAACCTTAAAATGAAAATTGCCTTAGACTATCAAGCTTTTACTAATCAGATTTATGGAGGAATATCACGATATTATAAGGATCTAACAGCCTCACTTTTGAAGCGGGGGCAAGATGTTAAAATTTTTGCAGGCATACACATAAATAATTATATTCAGTTATTACCAGAGAAAGTTGTTCGTGGAATCAAAATATACAATTATCCACCTAAATCTGTACGTGCTTTTCAGTGGTTTAATCATGGATTAACTCAACTGCAATTACCACGATGGAAACCAGATATCATTCATGAAACTTACTATTCTCAATTACCTGTCTTAAAAACAAATGCAGTACGTCTTACTACCGTTTATGATATGATTCACGAACTTTACGCAAGCATGCTTTCAAGTAAAGATATAACTTCAAGCTTGAAAAAAAAAACTGTTTCAAGAGTTGATCACATTATAAGTATTTCTGAAAATACTAAGAGAGATTTAGTCAAACTTTTTGGTATAGATGAGTCAAAAATTTCTGTAGTTCATCTCGGTATTGATTCTTCATTATTTCAAAATGTAGTGGGTAATCTTGATACCTCAAACAAACCTTATTTATTGCATGTAGGATCCCGCGATGGTTATAAAAATTTTAGTGGTTTAATTAAAGCTGTGGCCTCTTCCTCACTTTTGATGCGAGATTTTGATGTTATAACGGTTGGTGCAAGATTTAGTACCGTTGAAAAAAATCTTATTTCTAGCCTTGGCTTTGCAAATAACCAGGTAAAGAGAATATCTTATTTAACTGATATGCAACTAGCTCGATTTTATAGCAATGCAGCTGCGTTTATTTATCCATCATTATACGAAGGTTTTGGTTTACCACCTCTAGAGGCCATGGCAGCTGGCTGTCCGGTAGTATGTTCAAACACAAGTTCTATGCCCGAAGTTGTAAGAAATGCTGGTGTATACTTTAACCCGCTTGATATTGAAGAGATGCGTAATGCTATTGAAAGAGTAGTTTTTTCTGAAGATTTGAAAAATAAACTTGTAAAATTAGGTTATGAAAATATTAAAAACTTCACACCAAGTAAGTGTGCATCAAAAACACTTGAAGTTTACAGTAAGTTAACAGGAAAAATATAATTGAAAATATGAAAATTATAAAAGTTTCTGCAGGTGGATTAGAAAAGACTAGTTTATTATTGAGACAGTCAGTGAATTCTGAAGGTATCTGGAATGACTGTAAATTTATAATAAATGATAATAAATTAAAAAAATGTGACTGGTGGTTTGTGTTGCATGGAAGTGGTTTAGTTGAGAGAGAGAACTGTCTTTGTGATCCAGATCATGTTGTGTATGTGTCTATGGAACCTTCAGAAAAGATTAGCCAAGCTTCAGATAAATTTTTAGAACAATTTTCCCACCTAGTTTTATGCGATAGAGATATAAAGCATCAAAATATAATTTATAGTAATTGGCTGACATGGTGGGTAGGTATAGTTGTAAACAAAAAAAATAAAAAACATATTTTTTTACCACAAGTCAGATTAAATTATAATCAACTATCTGATATGCGGCCTGTTAAAAAGCTTAATAAGATATCCATCATTTTATCTGATAAAGATATTTCCAAAGGTCATAAAAAAAGAATAGAATTTATTAATAAGATTATTACTTTACCAATCTCAAAGCATATTGATGTGTTCGGACACGGTTTTAATGCGATACCAGATAAGTGGGATGCTATAGCACCCTACAAATATCACCTAGTATTAGAAAATAGTGTTCAAAAGGATTATTGGTCTGAAAAATTAGCTGATGCTTTTTTAGGGTTTTCTTTTCCTATTTATTATGGATGCCCTAATATATACGATTATTTTTCTAAAAATTCTTTAAGTGTTATTGACATTGACAGAGTAGATGAAGCAGTTAATGTATTACAAGGCATCATTGAAGATAATGTCTATGACAATAACATGTACGCAATTGACATATCTAGAAACCAAGTTTTAAACCAGTACAATATATTTAATTTAATGTCGGAAATGGCAATCAAAAAATCCTTAAGACATCAAAATAAAAAACTTAATACCAATATGTTCTTTAAAGATTCCTTAATCAAAAAATTAGCAAGATTTATACTTTCAAAATTTATTCATTGACTTTAATTTTAAAAAAAAAATATACTCAGTTCTACATTTTATCAAGGAATCGTCCAAACTTACTTAGGGTTACTCTTGACTCAGTTTTAAAACAAAACGATTCTTCAATAAAATTTGAAATAATTATTTCAGATGTATCGGATAATGACGATGTTTGTAAGATGGTTGATAAAGACTATTCTCAGAAAAATATAAAATATATTAAAAGAAATATAGTCCTATCTCAATTGAGGCATATACAATTAGTTGTCTCAGAGTTAGATTCAGAATATGCAGTTATATTTCATGATGATGATGTTCTACACCCAGATTATATGCATGTTATGTCATCATTTTTGAGTAACAATGATACTTCAGTTGTTGGATGTAATTGCATGATTTTTAAGGACAACATATCAGACCCTAAAAACTTATCAGACTCCAAATTAGGGATGCCTAATTTATCATCACCCATAAAATTTAATAATGCGAAAGACTTTTTAGAACGATACCTTCCTGGGAATGGTGGAGTTGCACCATTTCCATCCTATATGTATCGTACAAAATATTTAAAGAAAATAATGTTAAAATTTCCTTTCAGAACTGATAGAACTGACGAAAATACTACTGCTGATGTTTTATTGGTAAGCTCACTATTGAATTATGGAAGTATCTTATGGATTGAAAAACCACTAATCTATTATAGAGTTCATTCTTCAAATCTTAGTGTTAGAAAAAATGTTTTAGAAATATTTGCACTTCTTAATTATATGAAGAAAAATGGTGTTGATAAACACTCTACAGAACTAATTCTTTTTAGGGTTATGTTTTGGAAAAAGTGGATTTTACAACAGGAGAGTATTTTATCAACCATTACTCATAAGCGCTATCGTATAATTATTTTATCTGTTTCTTTAAAATTAATAAAAATCTCTATAAGATGGGATTTCTGGAAAATAGTATTTAAAAGATTGCTCAAGTGACTGTAAAAAAAATAGCAGTATTTAAACCTATCAATTCAAGGCGTGATAATGCTTTTATAACAGGGCAATACGAAATTTTTAAAAAAATAAATGAATTAGAGAAATATGAAGTGACATTTTTTCTTGCAGATAAAAATCAATATTTTGAAGGGGTTCATGGATCATGAAAAATTGCTAAATTCTTTTTGTGATTATGACCTGTTTATATCACACCCTATCGAGATGGATCACATTGCAGAGGCTTTTCTTATGGGAAATATGGAAGCTATGGTGTCTGGTTTACCTGTAATAACAACAGACTGTGGGGGTGTACCCTTTACTGTAAAAGAAAATGCAATTGTAGGTAAACAAAAGTCTGTAGACGATATAGTTAAATCAATTACTAAGCTTATTGTCGATAAAGTTTTATTTAATAAAATGTCTCTTATGGAGAGAAAATATATAGAAGATAATTTTAGCAATGAACTTATTGTTAAAAAGTGGAGAGAAGTATTTGATGAAAAATAAATTTAAAATAATTCATATAATTTCATCTCCATGTGGTGGTGGTGCAGAACTATTAGTTAGAGAGCTAACTAAACGAACAAATGAAATGAGTATTAACTGTAAAGCAGTATATTTTAATTACTGGGCTGAATGTGCAAATACAATTGAGTTTTCTGACAATGAACAAAGTTTGCATATAAACTATCGAAACCCTTTTTCAATAATTTCATTAAGAAGATTATTTAAAGCAGAATTAACAAGATATTCTAGTTTGATAGTTCATGCACACTTAACATGGCCCATGTTTTTTGTACCCTTGGCACGTATAGGTTTACCGATAAAGTTAGTTTTCACCGAACATGCTACCACAAACAAGCGTAGAAATTTTAATATTTTCAGATATATCGAAAGAGTATTTTACAATCAGTACAACTCTATAATTGCTATTACAGATGGAGTTAAAAATAGCTTACAAGATTGGTTAGGTTCTGATTTGTCCACTAAAGTATCGACTATTAATAATGGTGCTCGGTTTTTTTCTTATAAGGAAAGAAAGTCATTAAATAAATGTATAAAATTTATTTCTGTTGGCTCTTTGATATCTAAAAAAGGTTTTGACAGAACAATTAAAGCGCTATCGCAATTAGAAGGTTTTGATTGGCGATATGAAATTGTTGGTGAAGGACCTTCAAGACGTGAGCTAGAACAGTTAATTGTTTCGCTTGGTTTAGAAGATAAAGTGACATTATCGGGTTGGTGTTCAAAATTAGAAGAAAAGTATCATAATGCTGATATCCAACTCATACCTTCTAGATTTGAGGGATTTGGTCTTATTGCTATTGAAGGTATGTCAACTGGATTACCAGTTATAGCATCTGATTTAACAGGACTTAATGAAGTTGTTTCTAGTTCTGTAGATTCATGTTTTTTAATCAAAGATTCAAATAATATTGTTGAGTGGCTTGATCAAATTAAATTATGTATTAACACTTTAGAAAAAGATTTGGTTCATATTTCAAAAGAATCTTATCTACATTCTCAAAAATTTAGCTTAGAGAAAATGACTAAGAATTATATTGATTTATACAGAAAAGTTTTGAAAAATGAATAATATTCTATTTACTATTGGTATTTTAAATTCTGAATTGAAGCTGGATACTAAAAAAAGTACTTGGTGTTTACAGTCTATGATTCCCAAGGATTGTTCGTAATGAAAGTAAGAATTTCAGAAGATAAGATTTGGTCATTTGTTTATTTTATTACAATATTAAAAGTTATATTATTTATTTTTTTTACCTGGATTTCACCCGAATATTCTTTAGTTGGTGGGGGTAATGACGCCGATTATTATCATGACTATGCTTTAGGTTATTCTAATCTTGCAGTAAATTATTGGCCAATTATTTTAAGGTTTTTGAATGAAATGGGATTCTATGATCGAAATATATTAACCTTAATTATATTTGTGTCTTCCATCACAATACTGCCCATTCTGTTTTATAAAATGGTAAAAATTCAAACTGATGAAATTAAACTAGTTAAGGCAGGATCAATTTTTTTAGTTATTTTTTATCCTTCACTCCTTTTTATTACATTAGATATATACCGTGATATTTTGATGTTCACTATTCTGGCACTATCTTTAATTATTTACAAAAAGATATTAGAGACCAATAAATCAAGAAATAAAATTTATTTTCTTATTTACCTGAGTTTGTCTTACTTTTTGTATTTGCTACGTGAATACCTTGGTTTTGCATTGCTTTTAACTCCATTTATTTATTTGATATTATCAAAAACTAAAAAATATATTAAGACTTGGATAATTGGGTATTTTGCAATCTTAATTTTGGTTAAAATCTTTGGTGGACTTGATGAAGTACTTGATTATAGAGAAAGATTTGATCAAGGTGGGACAACAATAGGTATTAAATTGTTTGATCAAAATCCATTTATGTTTCTTTTTTATTATCTTTATAGTGTTCTAGCTCAGTTGTTTGGTTTGTTTCTGGTCAATCTAAATTCAATTATTACATTTATTTTTGAGTCAATACCTTTTACTTTAGCATTTATCTATTTATCAAAGAATGTAAAATTTATGAGTAAGTTTGTTATATTTTTATTAACATTTTTTGTTATTTACTCAACTATTTGGTTATTGGGCAATGATAACCTGGGTACAGCAGTCCGTTTAAGAATTCCAAGTTATTTAGTTATTTTTGCTTGTATGTTTATAGTATATCAAACAAAGATAGTAGCTGGTTATGAAATGATAAAAAGCAAGAGTAAAGAAATATGAAAAATAAAACAATAGCATTAATTGGTTTGGACTACGTTGACCTACCTCTTGCAGTTATTCCTAATAATGAAGATAAAAAACTAATTAATAACCTTAATTAAAGTTGCTAGAAAACTATAGATGAAAAAAATCATTATTGTTGCTCCTATATCTAAGTCTCTAATTAATTTTAGAGGAGATCTCATTACAGATATGAAAAATAAAGGCTATAACGTAATTACTGCATCGCCAGTTCTTTCAGAAGAGTATTCAAATATTTTTAAGCAGCAAAAGATTGTTAATATACCCGTTAATTTTCAAAATAATAAATTAAATCCCCTATATGATTTTTTTACAATTATTAGATTGTTTAAAATATTTTGGGAGCAATCTCCAGATATTATTTTATCATACACAATAAAGCCAGTTATATGGGGAGGATTGGTTGCAAAATTTTTTAAAACAGATTTTTATGCTTTAATTACAGGAACAGGTTTTGTTTTTTATGGAGTTTCATTTAAAAGAAAATTATTAAGAAAATTTATCATTTTTTTATATAGACTTGCGTTAAAAAAATCAAAGGCAGTTATTTTTCAAAACATAGGTGATCTTAATCTTTTTGTTGATATAGGCATTGTACCTAAATCAAAAACACATTTAGTAAATGGATCTGGTGTGAATATTGAAAAGTTTAATTTTGTTATTCTACCAAAAGGTAGTATTAATTTTTTATGTATTGCTCGTTTGAAAGGTGATAAAGGATTAAGAGAGTATGCTGATGCTGCTAAAATTGTAAAAAAAAAATTTCCTACTGTTGTATTTAATTTAGTTGGACCTGAAGAAACATCTCCTGATGCAATTAGCTTAGATGAAGTTAATAGGTGGTCCGATTATATTAGCTACAAAGGTGAAACTGCAGATGTTCGTCCGCTTATAAAAGATTCACATGTTTATGTGTTGCCATCATACCATGAAGGTCTACCTAGAAGTACATTAGAAGCTATGTCTATGGGAAGGCCTGTTATTACAACTGACGTTTTTGGATGCAAAGAAACAGTAAAAAATGGCATTAATGGTTTTATAGTTCCAGTTGCTTCTGTCGATAAACTTGCTGAAAAAATGATTTGGTTTATTGAACACTCAGAACACATAGAACCTATGGGAATTGCAAGTCGACGTATGGTAGAAAAAAAGTTTGATGTGCGAAAAGTGAATGCTAAAATGTTAGATATTATAGTATTGTAATTAAAAACACACTAGGCTTAACAATTATCTTATTAGGTATGATAAAATGAAGTTGGTTTAAAATGATTTATAATTATATTATAAGAGTCATGCATGAGTAAAACTAAAAAAATTTTTGATTTATTTTTAGTTCTTTTAAGCCTCCCGTTGATACTTCCAATTTATTTATTACTGATGTTATTAGTTTTAGTTGAATTTAATTTTCCAATTTTATTTAAGCAATCTCGTCCAGGATTGAATGGAAAAATATTCAATATATATAAATTTAGAACAATGACTCGCGAGTGTGATAAAGAAGGAAAACTTTTATCTGATGAACTTAGGCTTACTAAATTTGGAAAACTTTTAAGATCAACAAGTTTGGATGAGTTACCTAGTTTATGGAATGTTTTAAAAGGCGATATGAGTTTAGTGGGTCCTCGACCGTTATTGGTAGAATACTTGTCTTTGTATTCTTCAAAACAAGCTAGACGTCATGAAGTTAAACCTGGAATTACCGGGTGGGCACAGGTTAATGGACGAAATGCAATTACGTGGGCTGAAAAATTTGATTTTGATGTATGGTATGTTGATAACAAGTCTATTTTGTTAGATATAAAAATATTATGGTTAACAATAAAAAAAGTAATTATGCGTGAAGGAATAAACCAAGATAGGCAAGCTACGATGGAAAAATTTAAAGGTAATAATGAAGAAAATTGATAGATTTAGTATTTGGAAATACCCAAAAATTGAAGAAGGTAAACCTACTAAATATAATTGGGTTGTACAAAATTTAGATGGCTTAAATTTAGGATTTAATACTGATATAGGTGCCTTTTCATATATTAACGCTAAACATAAAGTCGTAATTGAAGACGAGGTTCAGATTGGATCACATTGTTCTATTTATTCTGTATCAACTATAGATAATTCTTTTGGTAAAGTTGTATTAAAAAATAATTGTCGAATAGGTAGTCATTCAACAATTCTTCCTGGTGTATCAATTGGTAAAAACTCGATTATAGGTGCGCATAGTTTAGTTAATAAAGACATTCCAGATAATGTTGTTGCTTTTGGTGTGCCTGCAAAAATAGTGCGTAAATTGAATAATGATAAATACTAAATTTTCTTCTTGGCCTTCGTTTACTTCAGAAGAGGCTGATTCTGTTCGTGATGTTTTATTATCTAATAAAGTAAATTATTGGACCGGAAATGAATGCCGTGAATTTGAAAAAGAGTTTGCAGTTTGGTCAAATTCTAAATATGCGATAGCTCTTGGAAATGGAACATTAGCGTTGGATAGTGCATTCAAAGCTTTAGATATTGGAATAGGTGATGAGGTAATAGTTACTGCTCGTACTTATATTGCTTCAGTCACATCAATTGTAAATGCTGGTGCTATTCCTATTTTTGCAGATGTTGATTTAAACTCTCAAAATATTACACCTGAATCTATTCGATCTAAGATTACAAAAAAAACTAAAGCTATCGTTTGTGTTCATTTAGCAGGTTGGCCATGTGAAATGGACGGAATAATGGATTTATCTAATGAATTTAATCTATATGTTATTGAAGACTGCTCTCAAGCTCATGGTGCCATGTATAAAGATAAATCAGTTGGATCAATTGGAAATATTGGTTGCTGGAGTTTTTGCCAAGATAAAATTATGACAACTGGTGGTGAAGGTGGCATGGTAACGACTAGTGATAAATCTTTATGGAGTAAGATGTGGTCTTATAAAGATCATGGTAAAAGTTATGAAGCAGTCTACGAACGAAAACATCCTGAGGGGTTTAGGTGGGTAAATGAGTCGTTTGGAACCAATTGGCGTATGACGGAAATGCAAGGTGCAATTGGTAGAATTCAGTTAAAAAGAATGCATGATTGGCATGCAAAGCGATCTGCTAATGCAAATGAAATAGGGAATACATCAAAGCAGTGTAAAGGTTTACGTGTGCCAAGTATTCCAGATTATATCAAGCATGCAGCTTATAAATGTTATGTCTTTGTCGAATTAAAAGAATTAAAAGATGGATGGGGGCGTGACAAAATTATTAAAGAGCTAAACACACTGGGTGTGCCTTGTTATTCTGGTGCTTGCCCTGAAGTGTATTTAGAAAAAGCATTCGATAATACTGGATTAAGACCAAAAGAAAAATTGGTTAATACAAAAGAATTAGGAGAAAGTTCATTAATGTTTTTAGTGCACCCAACTTTAACTAAAAATGAGATTAAACAAACATGCAATGCAATAATCTCTGTTATGAACTTAGCTACTACATAAACTATGATTAAAACACTAACAAACCTTTCAAGAATTAACAAAAAGTTAATTATGATATGCTTGGATTGTATATTGCTGATTGCTATATTGTTTATGTCATATTCAATTCGTTTAGATTATTGGTATTATCCAAAAGATGATACACTTAGGTTAATATTACTTGCGCCAGTTATTGGAATTCCCATCTTTGCAAAACTTGGTTTATACCAATCTGTTATTCGTTATATAGACCTTAAAGCATTGTGGTCTTTAGTTAAGGCGGTATCTTTATATGCATTGGTGTGGGGTTTTGTTGGATTTTTTACGCAGACTGATTTTGTAAGAGAAAAAGGCTTTAATATAGAAATGCTCCCACGTTCAGTCGTGGTTATTAATTGGTTATTAGCTTTAGTTATTATTATTGGGATACGAGTTAGTGCACGTTTTATTCTTAGTAAAAATATTAGATTTTCATTTTTTAATCATGATTTTAAAGGTCAAATAGAAGTTGATGATAGTAGCAAAAGTAGAGTTTTAATTTACGGAGCGGGTGATGCTGGTATGCAGTTATCATTAGCACTGAAGCACTCAAATAAACTTCAGCCAGTTGGGTTTATTGATGACAATAAAGAACTACAAGGCAACGATATTGGTGGTTTAAACGTATACCCTGTTGGTGATATTGAGGAGTTAATTAACGAACTTAAAATAGATGAAGTGCTAATTGCAATACCTAGTGCTTCTCGTTCAGATCGATTTTCTATTATTGATAAATTAGAGCGTTATCCAGTAATTGTGCGCATGTTACCTGGTTTGACAGAAATAGCTCAAGGTAAGGTAAAAATTGACGATTTACTTCAAGTAAGTATTAAAGATTTACTTGGACGTCAGTCGGTAGAACCTAATTTAAGTTTATTAGGAGAAAATATTACTAATAAAACTGTGCTTGTGACAGGTGCAGGTGGATCAATTGGATCAGAGTTATGTAGACAAATTTTATTGTTAAAACCTAAATCATTAATTTTATATGAGATGAATGAGTTAGCACTTTACAATGTTGAACAAGAATTATTAGAACTTAATAATTACACATTAAGTGTTTATCCAATATTAGGTAGTGTAAATAATAATAAACGACTTCAAGATATATTTAACCATTTTAATGTAGATACGGTCTATCATGCAGCGGCATACAAACATGTACCAATGGTAGAATTTAATAATACAGAAGGAATAAATAATAACATTTTTGGCACACTCAATTGTGCTATAGCTGCAATTGAGGGTAATGTAAAAACTTTTGTATTGATATCAACAGACAAAGCTGTGCGTCCAACTAACACTATGGGAGCCACTAAGCGAGTAGCAGAACTTATATTACAAGCTTTAGCTGTTAAACAAAATATCACAAAATTTAGTATGGTGCGTTTTGGTAATGTGCTGGGTTCTAGTGGTTCTGTTATTCCATTATTTAAACAACAAATTATAGAAGGGGGGCCAGTAACAGTAACTGATAAAGAGATCATTCGTTATTTTATGACCGTATCAGAATCTGTGGAATTAATAATTCAGGCAGGGGCGATGGGAACAGGGGGAGATGTATTTGTATTAGATATGGGTAAGCCGATAAAAATTAAAGAGTTGGCTGAAAAGATGATCCGTCTTAGTGGTCTACAGGTAAAAGATGAACTCAATATGGATGGAGATATAGAAATTAAATACACAGGCCTAAGAGCAGGTGAGAAGTTATACGAAGAATTACTTATAGGAGATAATGTAAGTAAAACAGAAAACCCCCTTATTATGCGAGCGAAAGAAGACATGTATGTTTGGGATGAGTTAAAACCACTACTAGACTCATTAAGTAAAGAAAATACCGATTCTAATCTTCAGAATTTGCGTAATCTGCTAATTAAAATAGTACCAGCATTTACACCGGAGAATAAAATTAATGATATTTTGCATGTAAATAAAATTAATTAAAATTAAAATATTTTAGTAAAATTCTCTAAACTTTTAATAATACAAATAATTATAGCCTACAGTTAAACATGCAATATCTACTGAAATAATTTAATAAAAGATTGCATCGTAATAATACTAACTAAACCAACAGTTACCATTGCAATAAATCCTACAACAAAAGGTTTATAACCCATTGATTTAAGGTCCTTTAGGTTAGTAGATAAACCAACTGCAGCCATTGCCATACTTAAAAATATTTTAGCAGAATCTTTAATCATTGATACAGAGTTTTGCCAAATAACTTGAGTATTTTCTGTTAAAAATATTTGATCACCAATATTTCGAAATATAATCATTCCAATAAAACCCAATACAAAATATGGAAAAATATTTAACAAAGAATAGTTTTTAGTCTTAGTTTCATTTCTATTATAAAGATAAGCAAATAGGGGGATCATAATCACTAAAAAAGTATTTCTAATTAATTTTGTAACTGTTGCTATATTTAAAGTTTCAGGACTATTAAATTGCTGATCATAAATCAATCCAGCTGCAGCAACTTGTGAAGTTTCGTGAATGGCAGTTCCTAAAAAAAGTCCCACATACATCGGATCTCCATTAAAATAAATATTTGCAAAATATGGATAAACTAACATTGAAATTATTCCAAAGACTGTGATATTTGCTATTGCATAAGCAACTTCACCTTTA
>Ga0209630_10002476_pt1 | contig 17782 bp, 14 predicted proteins | sample COG_01_FD_184745 | JGI IMG/M metagenome (GOLD analysis project Ga0209630, IMG submission 184745) | Pelagic Microbial community sample from North Sea - COGITO 998_met_01 (SPAdes) (version 2) | ecosystem: Environmental > Aquatic > Marine > Neritic zone/Coastal water | place: Helgoland, sampling... | reverse complement strand
AAAAATCAAAGCTCGCTTTAGATTTTTTGAGCGATTTAAGATGAAAAAGCGAAGCTTTTAGATTCGTTGATCCACTACTCGACCTCTCATGATCGCGCCAGCAATCTTGTCTTAAAACGATGCACGTATCAGTTTTAGCTTGCTTTTGGAATCCAGTCTACACAGCAGACTGATTCGTTGATCCACTGCTCGACCTCTCAAGATCGGGGTAGCACTCTTGTCTTAAAACGATGCACGCATCAGATTTAGCTTGCTTTTGGAATCCAGTCTACACAGCAGGCTGATTCGTTGATCCACTGCTCGACCTCTCAAGATCGCGGTAGCAATCTTGTTCTGAGTGCTATATTTGCCGACATACTTAGATTCAAGTCATGCGTAAACTCTTACTTCTGTTATTCGTTGTCTCATTCATTGGTTGCTCCGCACCGAAAACACCAGATTTTAAAAAAATCAAAAATGCCCGCGTTACTAATGTTGATGGTAAGGTGTATACAGTTACTGCAGACGCGGTGTACAACAACCCCAATAGTATTGGTGGGAATCTAGTTGGAATGGAAATGGACGTGACCATTGATGACGTGTTAATCACGCATTTAAGTCAAACGAAATCGGCTGTCATCCAACCTGAAACGGATTTCGAAGTGCCGATTACTTTCGATGCGGACATCACAAAAATCATTGGCGAGAATAAAGGCTTCTTAAGAGGCGTGTTAGATAAACTGTTGAAGGAAGAGGTCGATGTAAACTACAAAGGACACTTAGAAGTGCAGTTTTTAAACAAGCGCTTTAAAATACCGGTTGATTACACAGAAGCCGTTTCTGTTGGCGCTAATTTTGATTAATCAGATAGGAGTTGATCTACTGCTCGCTCTCAACTATCATCTATCAGCTATCAATTCACCTTGTAGGGAAGATTCAATTCTTTTAGCGCTTTAATCCAATCGTTATTGACGTTGATTTTAAAGGATGAAGAGAACATGTCAACCATGTACTTGTCTTCAACGTCGGCAATTTCTAAGTTCAAACTTGCGTTGCCTTTTTCTCCACTGGCCAATTCATGTAATCGATTAACCAAATGATCGTCTAGCTGCTCGAGTTTAATTTTTAAAGTGAGCTTCTCTAAATATTTGTCACGGATGTCGTGAAGGAAATCAATGCTTAGAATCTTAACCTCTTTAACCGTTTCGTCGTAATACCTGCCTTGTATTTTAGCCGTTATAAAAAGCATGGAGTTTGGCGTTAAATACCCTTTAAACTTGGCGTAATCGTCACCAAACAGCGCAAACTCGAAGGTCCCAGTAAAGTCTTCCAAGTTAAATATGCCAAACGCTTTGCCGTTTTTACTCATTCGACTTTGATGCGCGGTAACAATGCCAGCGATTTTTAAACCACTTTTGTTTTGCATTTTGTCCAATTCACTCAAGTCCTCCAGTCGTGTATTGCAAAAGAAGTCAATGTCGTTTTTGTGATTATCTAATGGATGACCAGAAATATACATCCCAATAATCTCCTTCTCTTTATTCAACCGTTCCATTTTATTCCATGGCTCGACCTCGGGGAATTTAGGTTCGCTTAACGATACGGCCGAATCACCACCAAATAAGGATGCCTGGGCAGTAGCCTGCTGTGCTTGAAATTCATTACCAAAACGAAGTGCGAGTTCAATACCATTGGCGCCGTCGTTTATCTTTTCAACCAACAAGGATCGATGATATCCCTCAAACTGGTCGAAAGCACCAGCCAATGCCAAACCTTCTAAAGACTTCTTATTGACAGTCCGTAAGTTGGCTCTTCTGGTTAAATCAAACAAGCCATCGTAGTAACCATTTTCGTTTCTTTCTCTTACAATTTCTTCGGCAGCTGCTTCACCAACGCCTTTTATCGCGGCCATACCAACCCGAATATTGCCTTCTTTATTTACAGAAAATGATAGCAGGCTCTCGTTAATATCTGGGCTCAAAACCTCCAAGCGCATGTTTCTGCATTCCTCCATAAACATGGTGAGTTTCTTGATGTCACTCATATTATGTGTTAACACAGCTGCCATGTATTCCGCAGGATAATGTGCTTTTAAATAGGCCGTTTGAAAGGCCACCACAGAATAGCACGTCGCGTGACTTTTGTTAAATGCATATGCGGCAAATGCTTCCCAGTCTTTCCAAACTTTTTCCATCACTTCCGCTTCGTGTCCACGTTCTGCCGCTCCTTCGATAAACTTCGGCTTCATTTGGTCAATGATGGATTTCTTTTTCTTACCCATCGCCTTCCGCAGGCTATCGGCTTCACCTTTGGTAAAGCCTGCTAATTTCTGAGACAGCAACATTACTTGCTCTTGGTAGACCGTAATCCCGTACGTTTCTTCGAGATACTCTTTCATATCCGGATCGTCGTAAACGATCTCTTCTTTGCCATGTTTCCGGTTAACAAAGTTGGGTATATACTCCATGGGCCCTGGTCGGTATAAGGCGTTCATGGCAATTAAATCTTCAAATTTGGTAGGTTTCAGCGACCGCAAGTGTTTTTGCATGCCCTCACTCTCAAACTGGAAAATGCCGACGGTAGAGCCGCGCTGGAAAAGCGCATAGGTTTTCTCGTCATCTAGTGGAATATCATCCGGGTCAATTTCAACGCCATGGCGCAGTTTAACCAATGCTATGGCATCCTTGATAATGGAAAGGGTCCGTAAACCCAAGAAGTCCATTTTTAACAGTCCGGCATCTTCAACCACACTGTTGTCGAATTGCGTGACAAGTAGGTCTGAATCTTTAGCTGTTGTGACAGGTATTAAATTCGTAATTTCTTCTGGTGTTATGATGACACCACAGGCATGGATGCCCGTATTTCGGACAGATCCTTCAAGTGATACGGCCTGATTTAAAACTTGACTTTCCAGGTCGTTCCCATTTTTAATGGTGCGCAATTCTTCCACCTGAACCATCTGGTCCGAATTCAGTTTCTTTTTAAGCGCTTTGATGTCTTCGTTGAAGATTTTATTCAGTGAGATATCAGGGACTTTTTTGGCGATTTTGTCTACCACAGGCAAGGGCAAATCCAATACTCTGCCGACATCTCGAATACTTGATTTGGCAGCCATGGAACCATACGTGATGATTTGGGCGACATTGTTTTTGCCGTATTTGTCAATCACATAATCGATTACTTTACCACGCCCAACGTCATCGAAATCAATATCAATATCGGGTAACGAAACCCTTTCAGGATTCAGGAAACGCTCAAACAGTAAATCATATTTAATCGGATCTACATTCGTAATGCCGACACAATAAGCTACAGCAGAACCAGCGGCTGACCCTCTTCCAGGTCCAACGGCAACGCCAAGATTACGCGCTACTGTGGTGAAATCCTGTACAATTAAAAAGTATCCAGGATATCCAGTATTGGCAATTGTTGCCAATTCAAAATCGAGACGTTCTCGAATCGTCTCAGAAATTTCACCGTATCGCCGTTTTGCACCTTCGTAGGTTAGGTGGCGTAAATATTCATCTTGATCTTTAAACCCAGCAGGCAACACAAAGTGAGGCAGCAGCACATCTTGCTGCAACTTGGGCGGTGTAATTTTGTCCGCGATTAAATTCGTGTTGTCAATGGCATGTGGAACGTCTTTAAATTTTTCCAACATTTCTGCCTGCGATTTGAAATAAAACTGGCTGTTCGGAAATCCAAAACGATAATCTCTGCCTTCTCCCACCGGTGTGCTCTGCAGGTCACCTGTATTTATGCAGAGTAAAATATCGTGCGCATTGTAGTCTTCTTCATCAACATAGTGAGAGTCGTTCGTTGCTATTGCCGGAACATTGTATTTTTCAGACCATTTTAGCAATACTTGGTTGACGTCTTCTTGGCTCTTACCTGTTTTGTCTAGATCTTGTAAATCGTGACGCTGTAATTCTATGTAATAGTCTTCACCAAAAATATCTAACCACTCTAAGAATACTTTTTCTGCTTCTTCTTCGGATTTGTGGAGAATGGCTTGAGGTACTTCAGCACCGATACAACAGGTCGTGGCAATAATCCCTTCGCTGTGTTTGCGTATAAGGTCTTTGTCGATCCGTGGGTATTTACCATACAAGCCTTCTATAAAACCTAAAGAGCACAGTTTAGATAAATTCTTATATCCCTCTTGGTTTTTGGCGAGCATCAGTTGATGATATCGCTTGTCTTTTTTTCCTCCAGTAAACGACCGTTGAAAACGATCTTCGACCACATAAAATTCACATCCTACAATCGGCTTGATGCCTTGTCTTTCAGCTTCAACAACAAATTTGAATACACCAAACATGTTTCCATGATCTGTTAAAGCTACAGCCTTCATACCATCGGCCTTCGCTTTGGCCATCATACCAGGAATACTTGCTGCACCATCAAGCAATGAGAATTGAGAATGACAATGAAGGTGACAAAAATCGGGCATGGCGGCAAAGAATTATGATGTGTATTCGAAGATAAGTCGGTCGACGTTAACTTTTGGTAGTTTGTATAAAGTGTGGATTAATCGATGCAGGATTTAATTTGATTGCACAAGAATATAGAGGATAGACTTTTTGTAGGAATTAGCGAATATGAATTAGGGAAAGGTATTCAGTAAGTTGATATTGAAACAAGTGCTTTGTGAAATTAAAAATTAAAAATTAAAAATTCAGAATTTTACATTTCGCGACAGCGATAATCTTCAATCCGTCAATCCTTCATTCCCTTATTCCCTCTTCCAAAATCTCCCTATCTTTGACCCATGACGCTTACAGAACAAATAAATGAGCAGCTTAAGGCTGCAATGAAGGCTAAAGATCAAGCGACAATGCGCTCGCTTCGTGCAATAAAATCGGCACTGTTAATATTAAATACTTCTGGCGGAAGTGCTCCTACTGAAGCAGATGAAATCGCTGCTTTGGTTAAAATGGCGAAACAGAGAAAAGATTCATTAGCGTTGTATGTAGAGCAAAACAGACCTGATTTGGCTAAGATCGAAGAAGAAGAGTTGGCTGTTATAGAAACATTTCTACCAAAGCAACTTAGTGAGTCAGAAATCACTGACGCTGTTCAGGCAATTATGACACAGGTGAGCGCCCAAGGAATGAAAGATATGGGCAAGGTGATGGGTATGGCTAGTCAGCAATTAAAAGGAAAGGCCGATGGCAAACTGATTGCTGATATTGTCAAGAAACAACTCATGTCTTAATGGGTGATGCAGACCAATATGTAGAGCGGCAACAAAATATAATCGCTCGTTTTGTTACAAATGTATTTGGTCAGTTCTTTGGCTACATAAAACGTTATGTCAAGGAAGAATTTGATTGGAAATACCTCACCTTTCTTGTCGTTTTTTTGATCGGATATATTTACTGGGCTTACCCTGATGGCACCTACGGTGCGTATCGCACTTTTAGAAATGAACAGATCGGTAAAATTGGTCTTTTTTGGTACCATTTCTGCCTGTATGGATTGCCATTTTCTGTGGCGTATGGTGGATATATTGTGTCTAAACGCAGGTACGACCTGCTGAAAAACCCTGGGTTTATATTCCTGTCATTGTTTGCCGTTGGCGTGTTTAGTCTAAGACAATACATTGTGTGGAAGGTACATTTAGACGGGTTTGATGTCGGGCGATTTCCTCACTTTTCGAATAGAATTATTGGTGATTTATTGAAAATGGCCGCAGCTATGCTGCCTATAACCGTGTATTGGTTGTGGGATAGAAAGCAAATCGAAAGTCCGTATGGTTTTACAATAAAGAACTTCAATCTCAAACCGTATTTCTTAATACTGCTTATCATGCTGCCGTTTGTGGTGGGTTTTGGTTTGACTGATCATTTCGGAGGGTATTATCCAAGAGGTTTAAAAAATCTGACGTATTATTTTGGTTATGGGATAGAGCCCCCATCGGCGTATCTGCTTTTTTATGAGTTGATTTATGGTTTAGACTTCGTATCCATTGAGTATTTTTTCAGGGGATTCCTGGTCCTTGCTTTCTTGAAATATGTTGGTCCAGGGTCGATATTACCTATGGCGGCATTTTATGTGTCTATTCATTTTGGTAAACCTATGGTCGAAACCATTTCCTCTTTCTTTGGAGGCAGCCTATTGGGGATATTGGCTTTTTATTCCAGATCCATATGGGGTGGAATAGTTGTGCATATGGGTATTGCTTGGTTAATGGAATTGGGCGCATTTTTAGGTAAATTGGGTGACTGATAATCCAAGTAATTGAGCAGTTTTTTACAAACACCAATAGAGTTTTTGAAGGGCGTTGGGCCTCAACGCGCCGAACTTCTTCAACAAGAACTTGGCGTGTTTACATTTAACGACTTCCTTCAATATTACCCATTCCGCTACGTCGATCGGACCCATGTACATTTGGTGAAAGACTTGACCCCGGATATGCCCTATGTTCAACTGAAAGGCAAACTCTCTCAAATAAAAGTGCTCGGCAATGCAGGCAAGCAACGTCTAGTAGGCAAGTTTAGCGACAGTTCTGGATCCATAGATTTAATCTGGTTTAAAGGTGTTAAGTGGCTTCAAACCGCTCTCAAGTCCGGAGAAACCTATGTGCTATTTGGGAAGCCTGCGGTATTTAATAGAAGCTTAAACATTGCTCACCCTGAGTTAGAATCACCTGACTCGCAACTGGGGTTGCCTCGTTTTCAAGCTGTTTATCCAAATACTGAAAAACTTAGAAATCGGAAGATTGACAATAAGGTGTATCAAAAATGGTTTGCTAACATTTTTACAAATCCTGGTTTTCAAGTCAAAGAATATTTGCCCAATCAAATTATTGCCAGACAAAATTTGATTTCGCGCGAGTTGGCTTTTAAGTGGGTGCACAATCCAGCCAACAATACCGAACTAAACTCAGCTTTAGAAAGGTTAAAGTTTGACGAATTCTTCCTTTTGCAATTGTCTATTCTGCGGTTGAAAAAGAATCGTAAGGCGTATCCGGGTCTTGTGTTCAAAACAATTGGTAAGTTTTTCAATGCGTTTTTTACCGACCAACTCACCTTCGAATTGACAGGTGCCCAAAAACGTGTCATTAAAGAAATTAGGAGTGATTTAGGCAGTGGGCAACAAATGAATCGACTGCTACAAGGTGATGTGGGTAGCGGTAAAAGTATTGTTGCGATTCTCTCGTTGTTGATTGCCATCGACAATGGATACCAAGCGGCGTTAATGGCGCCTACAGAGATTTTGGCTAACCAACATTATGACGGATTTAAAGACAAGCTCGAGGCCATCGGATTGAAGGCGGCTTTGCTAACAGGCAGCACAAAGACCGCAGAAAGGAAGGAAATATTTGAGGGGCTATTGACTGGAGATATACATCTACTCATTGGCACGCATGCGCTGATTGAGGACAAAGTAAAATTCAAGAATCAAGGTATGGTGGTGATTGATGAACAACATCGATTTGGTGTTGCGCAACGGGCAAAACTCTGGGCAAAGTCGAAACACCCACCGCATGTCCTGGTTATGACCGCGACTCCAATTCCGCGAACCTTGGCGATGACCGTTTATGGCGATTTGGATGTGTCAAAAATAGATGAGCTACCAGGTGGAAGAAAACCAATTATTACAGCACACAGATCCGAAAGTCATCGATTGCGTGTTAGGGGTTTTATTAAAGAACAGGTCGATGCCGGTCGGCAAGCGTATATCGTGTTTCCGCTAATAGAGGAGTCTGAAACGCTGGATTATAAAAATCTCCAAGAAGGTTTCGATCATCTTATAGATTATTTCGAAAGGCCCAAATATCAAATTGATATGTTACACGGACGCATGAAACCAGACGAAAAAGACGCTGTGATGTTACGGTTTAAAGATGGCGTAAGTCATATCTTGGTTTCTACGACGGTTATCGAGGTAGGCATTAATGTGCCCAACGCAACGGTTATGGTTATTGAAAGCGCAGAAAAATTTGGACTGGCCCAATTACATCAGTTACGCGGACGGGTTGGTCGAGGCTCAGAGCAGTCTTTTTGCATATTGATGACAGGCAACAAACTAACCAAGGTGGCACGTAAGCGATTATCGGCCATGGTAGACACGACCGACGGCTTTGAAATAGCGGAGTATGATTTAAAACTTAGAGGTCCTGGCGATATTGAAGGTACGCGTCAAAGTGGATTATTGGACTTAAAGCTTGCCAGCATTACCAAAGACCAAGACTTGCTAGAAAGAGCACGTAATGAAGCGTTCTTGCTCCTTGAAGCAGACGCAACATTTGCTGCTCCTGAACATCAATCACTCAAGAGACACTTACAAGCTTCTAAGGGCTTTGTTGATTGGAGTCGAGTGAGCTAATAACCTCAACCAGTAGTTTTTCAGACACCAGCAGACTTAACGTTTCATTTGGCTTGTCATGATAAGATACAATCATACTGTTGTCGAACGGTTCAACCGAAACCAATTCCATTTCTGTATCCAACTGAAGTTCACGTTTGTTGAGGAATGACAAAAAATCAGCTGAGGAGTTTACTACGGCAGCTAGTCGAACACGATCACCAACTTTACATTCGGATAGTTTGGGGTAGTTTATCCAATCCACTTTTCCGTTTTTATCAGGAATCGGAGAACCATGCGGGTCGTGTTTCGGGTGATCTAAAAGTTCATCCATTCGATCAAATAAATCAGGCGATTTTACATGCTCCATCTGCTCGGCAATCTCATGGACGTTTTCCCATCCAAAACCCATTTTTTCTACCAAATACATTTCTGTAAGTCGGTGCTTACGTATTATAATTCCTGCAGCCTTTCGACCTTTTGCAGTTAGTTTGATGGGCTTGTAACTGGTGTATTGCACTAATCCTTTCGTTGAAAGTTTTTTCATCATGCTCGTAACTGTCGGCATTTTGATATCTAGTTTTTCCGACAAGTCTTTTACACTAACCTCACCTTGATCATTGGCATAGCTAAACAGCGCTTTCAGATAATTCTCTTCAATTAGTGAATTCACATTGCAAATGTAATCATCTTATTGCTTTTGTAATAGATGTGAAATAATTTTGTTAGATGCGTCTAACAATATACTTTTGTATTTGAAATATGAACTTGTCGAATAATAAATTATTGTTGGTGCTGTTTAGCATAGCGATTGCTTTAGCCGCTTGCGAAACGTTTGAACCTAAAGCTCCAGAAGAAAATGAGTTGTTGGATGGACCTATAGAAGGGCTAAGTTTTGAGGAGTCAAAAAGATTTCTAGATGGAGACATCGCGTTCAATGATGAGGTGTTTTTTCGTGAAACTGGATTAGGCCCAACCTTCGTCGCAACAAGTTGTGGGAGCTGCCATGCAGGTGATGGCAAGGGGCATCCATTTTCAACCTTAACACGATTTGGACAATCAGCGCCTGGACAGAACACTTTCCTTGATCACGGTGGGCCGCAACTTCAGAATAGGGCCTTGCCTGGATATAAACCTGAGTCTTTACCAAGCGGCGTTACGTTTTCTAGGTTTACGCCTCCTGCCAACACAGGGTTAGGTTATTTAGAAGCCGTTAGTGATGCAGACATTATAGGCATGGCGGATCCTAACGATAGTGACAATGATGGAATTTCTGGTAGGCCGCAATGGAAAGAGCTGGCTTCATTCATAGAGCCGAGTAATCGTGCAGTTGAAAGAAACGGAAAATACATTCACCGATTCGGTAAAAAAGCATCAGCTTATAACCTCTTACACCAGACTGTTGGGGCATACAGCGAAGACATGGGAGTTACCTCAACGTACCTGTCGAAAAGTGTGTATTCGGGTATAGAAACTGATCCAGAGGTGAGTAACCAAACCATAAATGACCTCGTGTTTTATTTGCAAACCTTGAAAGCACCTATTCGACGCCATCAAGACAAGCCTGCAGTAATTGCTGGAGAAAAGTTGTTTGTAGATATCAATTGTAGCGGTTGCCATAAATCAACGCTAAAGACAAGTTTTTCTCCGATAGGAGTCCTATCAAATAAAACCTTTCATCCCTATACCGACCTTTTACTGCATGATATGGGAACAGAGTTAGACGATGGATATACTGAGGGGAATGCACAAACTAGCGAGTGGCGCACACCTCCATTGTGGGGCCTTGGTTTATCGCCAAATTCGCAAGGTGGTCAATATTACTTAATGCATGATGGTAGAGCTACGTCAATTGAGGCAGCTATCTTGCTGCATGGCGGCGAAGCGAAAAATAGTCGCGACCAATTCAATAATTTGTCCGAATCTGACAAATCGAATCTACTAGGGTTTTTGGAGTCATTGTAGCCATGGACCGTAAAGAATTCTTAAAATTATGCGCAGGTGGTTGTCTGGGTCTTTTCGTTTTGGAAACCATGTTGTCTGGCTGTGCTGCCCAAAAGCAGGTCAATGCCTTAGTGGTCGATGAGAATTTAGAAGTCCCATTAGCGGCCTTTGCAAAAATGAAAGATGGAGAAATTACCTACTTAGATAGCGTTGTTGTAAGAAATCCGCAGCTTCAGTACCCTTTAGCTGTATTTCGATTTTCTGAAGACGTTTACGAAGCTTTGCTTATGAAATGTACCCACCAAGGCACGGAGTTAAAATTATATGGTGATACACTCCAATGCATTGCGCATGGAAGTGAGTTCGATAATAAGGGGCAAGTTACCACGGGTCCTGCCAGGGAAACATTAAGGAATTTTCCAGTGGTTAAGGCCAATCAAAAACTATTTATATCCCTAAAATGAAGTTAAACTTTTTATTCATTCTTGTATTTGTTGGTCAACTACAGGCTTTAGCTCAAATAGATAGCACGTTGTTGAAGCAAGCAGAGCCAACAAAAGATTCGTTAGCACTTAACATGGATGCAGTATACAATAGGCCCTTCATGCAAAGCGGTAAAACAACTGCTGTTGGTGGATATTTGGAAGCAAACTGGCAGCATTTAGGGACAGATGGCGTCTCTGACGGTCACCAATTTCAAGTGCGCAGAATGACATTGTTTGTAGCTTCTGCTATTAGCAGTAGAGTTTCTTTTATGAGTGAGATTGAATTTGAAGAGGGTGGTAAGGCAATCGCAATTGAGTTTGCAGCTGTGGATATCGAATTTAATCCGTTACTGAATCTACGTTCAGGCATTGTGATGAACCCGATTGGATCTTTTAATCAGAACCACGATGGTCCGAAGTGGGAGTTTACCGACCGACCGATTTCAGCTACTCAATTGTTGCCAGCAACATGGAGTAATGCTGGGTTTGGCTTGTTTGGGCAATACTATAAAAACGATTGGAAGTTGGGGTACGAAGGGTATGTTACAGGTGGGTTTGATGCTACAATTGTCGAGAACGAGTTTAATAGAACTTACCTTCCTGCTTCCAAAGTAAACGGAGAGCGGTTTATGGAAGGCAATGTACTGTTTACCGGAAAAATTGCGGCAAGACATAAGCGAATTGGAGAGCTTGGAATTTCCTACATGGCAGGACAATACAATAGAGATTTGGTCGACGGATTGCTGTTAGACGAAGCAAGATGGGTTAGGGCGGCTGCAATCGATTTTGGAACGATTTTGCCGAAGTTAAACACCAAAATAATAGGTGAAATCACTAACATTTGGATTGATGTACCTTCGACCTATTCTCAGCAATTTGGCGAAGCACAAATGGGTGGCTTTGTCGACTTGGTTCAACCCTTACTGATTCGGCCATTTTTAAATTATAATAATACCATCGTTAGTTTTGCCCTTCGACTTGAGTATGTTGATTGGAATGTTGGCACTTTCGAACAGACTGGTGGTGATATTGGGGATGAACTTTGGAGTGTGATGCCTGGGTTAAGTTTTAGGCCTACCCAGGAGACAGTTTTACGTTTAAACTACCGGTATATGAGTGAAGTTGATTTTATAGGAAACCCACCAGCTAAAACCGCTGGCTTTAGTTTCGGTGTGTCTTCCTACTTCTAAATACTTAGCTGGGTGCTATTTTTTTATCTCATGATTAGTGCGCTGCAACCAACCGATACAAAATTCATATCGATATTGATGCCTGAACCAATAACCCAATCCAATTGCAATCTATCGTTTATAAGATATGCTAATCCAGCGTCGTAGCCGAACATGTCTCCTAATTCGGGTACAACACTTACATTACTCAAATTAAGTTGCCCGTATTGCTCTGCAAAAACAGATAATTTGTCTGTCACTGAATAGCTAACGGCGCATGAATAATCAACATAATCGAGGGTGCCTGTACTGCGATATCCAAGATTATATCCCAGGCTAATGTTTTCTGCGAGTTGATGAGAAACACATAGTTTGCCAAAGAATTGTTGCTCTTTACGTGCAGTATTTCCTTTTGGGATGCTGTACTGACCTAGAATGAGTGCTTCAGTTTTAGCCCCTTCTTTACGATAAAGCTGAAATTTAGCCCCGACTTGAATGTCGCTGAATGAAGACCTGTAAGAAGGGTTTGTAACTCGTGGATTAAAGGTGCTATTGAGCTCAATTTGGCTCACAACGCGGAATTCAAACTTTTCTGTAAGACCCAATCGAAACACACTAATTGGTGCGGTGATTTGTCTATCTACTCCGTCATATTGGATGCCGCGTAGGCTGATGTAGTGCCGGTTGTAGCAAAACCCAACCCAGTTTCAATCTGTAAGCTTTTGGCTGGAACTACGGAGGAAGCTTCTGTTTGGTTTGGCCTATCGGTTTGAATAGTTTGTGCGAAGCCGCATAGCCAAAAACTGAGTGTGACAATTGTAGAAAATACCTTTTTCATGTGCACCAATTTAAGATTTCTTGCGCAGAATACCGGATTGCTCTGCGATCCAACAAGATCCCCAGCCCAAGTCTAGAGCCCTATCGGGCCATTAATCATTATAAAGTTCACTTACAAGCGAGCTTGACGTGCCCTTTATGAACGATTAACCACTACGTGGTCTGTTCTTGTGGAGAATACCGGATTGCTTCGCGATCCAACAAGATCCCCAGCCGAAGTCCAGAGCCCTATCGGGCCATTAATCATTATAAAGTTCACTTACAAGCGAGCTTGACGTGCCTTTTATGAACGATTAACCACTGCGTGGTCTGTTCTTGTGGAGAATACCGGATTCGAACCGGTGGCCTTTTGACTGCCAGTCAAACGCTCTAGCCAACTGAGCTAATCCCCCGTTATATATAATCTCTAAAACTTGGGTCAAAGTTAGGATAAAGATTTAAGTAAGGTTTTGAATTGAACATGTTTTAAATACAAAATTGTTGCTTAGGGCTTCCGCCCTATAACCCGATTTCATTTTTGAGACCAAAAACGAAACAAAAAGTCTTCCCAAAAATATGACTCCCTTCGCCGCGTCCTTCGCCGCCCCCGCATTTTTGGTGGGCCAACGCTCATTGAGTTCTGTATGTACTGAACTAAGAATTCGGATTTACTATCAACAATAAACACCCTATGCGTCATTCAAAGGGTTGAGGATAAGTAACCCGAAGAATCTCTTCCGGTTAGTTAGTCATCATATATGTATAAGATCGTTGATATGAGATTCTTCGCTACGCTCTGAATGACGCGTAGTAAAATCCAGCTATCAACTATCAATTGTCAACTCTCAATTGTCAACTCTCAACTAAATCACATGTATTCAGCAAAAAGAGCGCGAAGCTGCGCTTCATTGAGTCCACCCATTTTTGTCTTAACCTCTTTGCCGTCTTTAAACAACTTCAAAGTTGGGTAGCCTTTAATGTTATGTGCAGTAGATAAACTTACGTTCTTTTCTGCGTCGATTTTAACCACTTTCAGTTGGTTGTCTTCGTACTCGCCAGCAATCTTTTTCAAATGAGGTGCCATTTTTATGCAAGGTCTACACCATGTGGCATAAAAATCAACTACAACAAAAGGCTGAGAAGAAACCAAAGCATCGAAGTCTTCAACACTCATGTTGACGATTTCTTTATTGGCGTTACTTGATTTAGCCGCTTCGGAATCGGATTGTTCAACACCGTCTGATGTGTCGGTCGTTGTTTTCGTTTCCTTGTTTTTGTCTGTGCAGCTCGTAAATAGAAAAGCTATAATGGCAAATAGAGCCAGGCCTTTATTAATCATATTCATATGTATTAGTTCTGTTTGGTCGTATTCATTTTCGTATTCTGACAAACGATCTTAAATAAAACAACTGTATTAGGTAAAATACCTAAAGTCGTGACCAGCTTTTAATTGAATTAAAAACTCATACATCAACTTGATGCAGCCTTCAATATCGTCGTAGTCTACCATTTCTACAGTGGTATGCATGTATTTTAACGGAAGCGATATCAAGGCAGAAGCACGTCCGATATCACTAAAGGCAAATGCGTCCGTATCCGTTCCTGTCGAACGACTCGCAGCCATACGTTGGAAATTGATTTTCTTTTTTTCGGCAACGCCAATGACCATTTCCAACAAATTGTTCTGAACCGCAGGGCCAACTGTTACGCATGGACCTTTGCCACATTTTGTGTCGCCTTGTTGTTTTTTGTTATACATAGGAGAGTGCGTGTCATGACAAACATCGGTAACTATGGCAACGTCAGGTTTGATTCTTCTACTCACCATTTCAGCTCCGCGTAATCCTATTTCCTCCTGAACGGCATTTACAACATACAGCGTAAAGGGTAATTTCTTTTTGTTTTCGTGAAGCATTCGCGCTACTTCTGCAATCATAAATCCACCTGCGCGGTTATCTAATGCGCGGCCGACGATGTATTTTTTGTTGAGTTCCATGGCGTCTGCATCAAACGTTGCGACAGTGCCTACATGGATGCCCATTTTTTCTACTTCTTCTTTGCTGCTGGCGCCAACATCTATCGTTAAATTCTTCACCGAAGGTTGTTCCTCTTTGGCTCTGTCGCGCACATGGATTGCGGGCCAACCAAAAATGCCATCTACTTGTCCCTTTTTGGTATGCAGTTTAACACGCATACTCGGGGCTATCTGATGGTCACTTCCTCCGTTGCGAACGACATAAATATATCCGTTGTCGTCGATATAGTTTACAAACCAAGCTATTTCGTCTGCATGTGCCTCAATGACAACTTTGTATTCTTGACCTGGGTTAATGATGCCATAGGTCGTTCCATAAACATCAACCTCATAGTCGTCGATATATGGTTTTAAATAGTCTAACCACACTTTTTGACCCGCGGTTTCGAATCCAACTGGTGAGTTGGTATTTATATATTGTTTTAGAAAGTCTTTACTCTTTTTACGCATCGTTTATATTTTATGAAGGCAAATGTATGTTTTTGTATTTCTATACTTCAACCAGAAGTAGGTAGTTATTGTTTTTTTACGTCGGAGCCAAACATCCAAAAAGGCGTGTCTTTCATCGCTTCTTTAGATTCAGATTCTAGAAATCCACCAACCACTTCAGGTGGTTTGCTGAAAAAGGGTTGGAACTGGGCAATTTCTTCATCCTGCAGTATGTCCCATTTGGTATAGCCGCCCATGAAAGGGGAGGGTAGGGCAAAAACCACGCGGCTGATCTTGTACTCTCGTATCATAAACGAGCACATCGGACAAGGTTCGCAGCTTGTATATAAGGTGTGTTCACTTAAGTTGGAACTCCCCGTTTCGTTATGTGCATTGTGGAGCGCAATAACTTCAGCGTGTTCGGAAACCTTGTTCGCTGCATCGTTCAAACCTTCAGCAACGAGTGTGTCTCCTTTAGCCACAAGGCTACCAAAAGGAGCGTCACCATCTCGCCAACTTTGTTTAGCCAAGTCGATGCATCGGCGCATAAATTGAATATCTATTTCGGATTGAGTTTGTTCCATTATTAGCCAAATTAAAGCATAAAAAAAGAGCCGAACAAAGTGTCCGGCTCTTAATGAATAAGTTTATTTATGCTTTCGTCAACTTAGCGACTAGGTTTTTAACTTTTAATGTGCCTTTGTCTGAGATGTAATACATCACAGGCACAATAACCAAAGTAAGGAAGGTTGCAAATACCAACCCATAGATTACAGCCCAAGCCATAGGACCCCAGAACTCTGCGTTCTGTCCACCCATGTAAATATCTGGCTCAAAACTTGTCAATAGGCCGACAAAATTGACGTTAAATCCTACTGCCAATGGTAAAAGACCCAGAACTGTGGTAATCGCTGTAAGCAACACAGGTCGAAGCCTAGTTTTGCCCGATTCAACAATTGTCTCAACAATTTCGTTTGGCTCTAGTTTGCCTTTTCTTGGGTCTAACCCATTTTGTGCTCGTTTACGCTGTCGTAGCAAGTTGGTATAGTCGACCAGTACAATGGCATTATTAACGACAATACCCGCCAGCGATATGATACCAATGCCGGTCATCATGATAGAGAATGTAGTTTGCGTCAACGAGAATCCTAAGAACACACCAATTGTACTAAACAATACAGACAACAAGATAATAAACGGTCCAGCAACCGAGTTGAACTGCGTTACGATGACTAAGAATATTAAGAAAATAGCCAATTGCATGGCTCCAAGTAAGAAGGCCATGGATTCACCTTGTTCTTCTTGCTCACCTGAAAACTTAAACTCGTAACCATCTTTCATTTGATGATTTTCCAATAACTTTTTGTATTCAGCCACCAAGGCATTTGCATTTGCCCCTTCTTCTACTTCAGAAAAAATGCTAATGACACGGTCTAAGTCTTTACGTTTTACAGAACCATAGGTCGAATTGTATTTAACATCTGCCACTGCAGATATTGGTACTTGACTAATTTGACCTGTAGCCATGTTTCTAAAGGTGATTCGGGTATTCATCAAATTGTTAAGGTTGTAACGATATTCTTCTTTCAACCGTAGCTGTATTTCATAATCGTCTTCACCCTCTTTATATTTTGAGATTTCCTTACCTAGCAAGGCTGTACGAATGGTACCGGCAATTTGCATTGTGCTTAAGCCAAATCGTCTGGCAGATTCTTGATTAATCGATATCTCCAAAACGGGTTTACCCAATTCAAGATCTGTTTTAAGTTGGTCAACTCCTTTAAGGTTAAGATCTTCCATCTTCTTCTTGATTTTTTCAACTTCGCCAATAAGCGTTAAGTAGTCTTCCCCTTTTACCTCAACATTAATTGGTTTACCCACTGGAGGCCCCATATTGTCTTTGGCAAACGTCAGTTTGGCTTCCGGGAAATCACCACAAGCGTCCTTGATGACTTGCATCACGTCACTAGTCGTGCGATCTCCTTCCATCAAGTTTACACGTTTCTCGAATTCAAGAAAGGAAATGGTGATTCTAGCCTTATGAGGAGATGATCCGCTTTGAGGACCTTCGTTAGGGTCAGCTGTTTTTTCTCCAACCTGTGTTAATATCGCTTCCAAAATAGCGCTGTCTGGTTGTACCGCAGCAGCTATTCGTTTCTCTAGTTTCTTAGATATTTCATTTGTTCGCTCAATGTCTGTACCCAAAGGCGTTTCCACATATACGTTTACGTAGTTAGGTTGACTATCTGGGAAGAAAACAATAGGTGGTGGATGAACAGCAAATACACCCAGCGTTAGGATGAACAAAATAACCATACCAATTAAATAGATTACTGGTCGCATCCCACTTAACGCCTTGGTCAGAAAGTTTGCATAAGCAATTTCTATTTTGGGCATGATGTTGTTCATAAACCAGTTCCCAACAGGTGTTAAGTAAAATCTATTGATTATGGATATGATTACGCCAGCAATGAAAATACCGCCTAGAAGTCTCCAGCCAATCATGAACAGCAGTACAGCAACAATAACTGTGATGCCATTTTTTACCCAAAACTTGGAAGATTTAGATTTTTCTTTATTTCCAATTTTGATATAGTCAGACGTCAGCACTG
>Ga0209630_10002473_pt1 | contig 17799 bp, 19 predicted proteins | sample COG_01_FD_184745 | JGI IMG/M metagenome (GOLD analysis project Ga0209630, IMG submission 184745) | Pelagic Microbial community sample from North Sea - COGITO 998_met_01 (SPAdes) (version 2) | ecosystem: Environmental > Aquatic > Marine > Neritic zone/Coastal water | place: Helgoland, sampling... | reverse complement strand
CGCCCTTGGCGGCCAGGTCCTTGGCGGCCTGGACCATGGCCATCTGGGCGGCGTCGACGTCCTTCAGACGCACGGGGCCCATCGACTCCATGTCCTCGCGCATGATCTTCGACGCGCGTTCGGACATGTTGGTGAAGAACATCTCGCGCAGCCCTTCGGAGGCGCCCTTGAGGGCCAGGCCCAGCTGATCCTTCTCGACCGCGCGCAGCAGGGTCTGGACGCCGCCGGGATCCAGCTTGTTCAGGTCCTCGAAGACGAACATCAGGGCGCGGATGCGTTCGGCCGACTCGCGGTTGCGCTCTTCCAGGGCGCCGATGAAGCGGGCCTCGGTCTGACGGTCGAACGAGTTGAAGATGTCGGCCATCATCTCGTGGCTGTCGCGCTTGGAGGTGCGGGCCAGGTTCGACATGAACTCGACGCGCAGGGTCTGTTCGATCTTGTCGAGAATCTCGCGCTGCACCGGCTCCATGCGCAGCATCCGCTGCACGCATTCCAGGGCGAAGTCCTCGGGCAGGGCCGTCAGGACGCGGGCGGCGTGGTCGGGCTTCACCTTGGACAGGACCACGGCGACGGTCTGGGGGTATTCGTTCTTCAGATAGTTGGCGAGGACGGCCTCGTTCACATTGCCGAGCTTGTCCCACATGGTCCGGCCGGCAGGACCGCGGATCTCCTCCATCAGGCCGTCGACGCGCTCGGACGGCATGAAGGCGGCCAGCAGGCGCTGGGTCTGTTCGAACGAGCCCATGACCGCGCCCGAGCCGCTCATGCCCGAGACGAACTCCATCAGCAGTTCCTCGACCACCGAGGCGCTGACCGTGCCGAGGCCGGCCATGGCCTGGGAGATTTCCTTGATCTCGTCGTCGTCGAGGTTCTTCCACAGCTCGGTGTGCTCTTCTCCGAGGGAGAGCAGGATGACGGCGGCCTTCTCTGGGCCCGTCAGCTTCTTGGCGTCGTCGACCGACGGCTTCTTGTTAGCGGCCATGCGCGCCGACATCAGGTTTCATGGAGCCAGCCGCGCAGGATCGCGGTGGACTCATCCGGATGGTTCTGAACGAACTCGGCGACCTTCTTGACGGAGGAAGCCTTCACCTGACCCTCGATGCGGGCGATGTCGAGCCGCTGGTCCATCTCGGTGCCCGGGCCGACCAGTTGGGGCACGCCGTCGACCATGACGGTCTGCAGCTGGGTCACGCCGGGCACGCCGCCGCCGGCCGCGCCGGCCAGGGCCGGGACGCCCGTCGTGTTGGCCGTCTTCAACAGCGGACGCAGGACGAAGAAGATCAGCAGCAGGCCGGTGACCAGCAGGACCAGCAGTTCCACGCCGCGCATGATGTCGTTCTTGTCGAAGTCCAGCAGGGCCGAACCGGTCTCGGTGCCGCCGGCGGCCGAGGTGTCGTGGCTGAACTTGGCGTTCTCGACCTTCACCTGGTCGCCGCGCTGCTGGTCGTAACCGATGGCGGCCTTCACCAGGGCGTCGATCTTGGCAATGTCCTCGGCCGAACGCGGGGCGTAGGTCGGCTCGCCCTTGCCGTCCTTGGCCGGGGTCCAGACGCCGTCGATGGCGACCGCGACAGCCAGTTTCTGGACCTGACCGGCTTCCTTGATCGTGGTCGTGGTGGTGTTGGAGATTTCGTAGTTGGTGGTCTCGGTCGAGGCCTTGTCGCTCGATCCGGCAGGCGTCGTGGCGGGAGGCGCGCCGCCCGGGATGTTGTTGGTCGCCGTCGCGCCGCCGGAGGGATCGCCGGTGGTGTCGGTCTTTTCCGAACCATTGGTCGAGGTCGAGCGGACGACCTGGCCGTCCGGATCGAACTTCTGCTCCTGGGTGGTGGAGCGGCTGTGGTCGATGTCGGCAGTGACCTGGACCTTGGCGGCGCCTGGGCCGACGACGCCTTCGACGATGTCGAGGATGCGGGCCTGAAGCTGGGCCTCGGTGGTGTTCTTGGCGTCCTGGGCCGAAGCGGCGGAGAAGCCCTCCTCGCCCGAGCCGGCGGCCAGGGTGCGGTTGGCGGTGTCGGTGACGGTGACCTTGTCGGGCTTCATGCCGGGCACCGAGGAGGCGACGACGTTGCGGATGGCCTGAACCTGATCGCCCGTCAGAGGGCGGCCGCCGACCCCGACCACGACCGCGGCGGTGGGCTCGCCGGTGGCGGAGGCGAACATTTCGCGGCGCGGCAGGGCGATCAGCACCTTGGCCGAGGAAATGCCCCGATAGGACAGGATGGTCCGGCCCAGTTCGCCTTCCAGGGCGCGCTTCTCATTGAGGTTCTGCTGGAACTCGGTCTGGCCCAGCACCGACTGGTTGTCGAAGATCTCGTAGCCGACCGACCCCTGGGTCACGAGCCCCTTGGACGCCACCAGCATACGGGCGGTGCCGACCTCGTCGCGGTTGACCATGATGGTCGAGCCGTCGCCCTGGGTCTTGTACTTGATGCCGGCCTGTTCCAGCGAGGCGGTGATGTCGCCCGCCTCTTTCAGGTCGAGGTTGGAATAGAGCAGCGCGTCCGGCGCCTGGCCCATGCGCAGCATCAGGGCCACGAGCACGGCGGCGACGCCGGCGGCGACGCCCAGCACCGCAGCCAGACGGCCGACACCAAATCTCTGCAACGCCGCCGTGAAGCCGCCCACGCGTCCCGCCTACTGAAAATCGGCGGAAGCCCAACCACGTCCGCTAGGCAGAAACTGCCGCCTGCGTGGTAAACGGCGCGTTAAGAGAGGTTACCTTCCTTTGGTTAGCGGCCCTTTTTTGAGCGCGGGCAGCACCGGCGGCGCGCCTGACGGAAGCGGCGCGGCCGGGTCGCGGATGTAGGCCTCGACGTCGCGATAGACCCGCTCGGCGCCGAGGTTGCGGTTCAGCAGGTGCCAGCCGTCGTCATAGTATGCGGTGCGCAGATTGGGCGGCGTCCCGGCCCGCTCCAGCGCCAGCCGCATGGGCCCCGGCTCCACCACCTGGTCGTGGGCGCCGTACATCAGGATGACCGGCGCCTTGATCAGACCGATGCGCCGCGAAGCGCTCTCCATCAGATCGACCAGACCCGAGATGGCGTCGAAGCGCGTCGAGAGCAGGCTGTCGGGATCGCGGCCGTTGCGGATCAGCTCGAGCAGATTGTCGGACGCCAGGATGTGGCGAGCGATGAAGTCGGGCGGCTCGACAGCCAGATCGCCAACGACGCGCGAGGTGATCCACAGGCTGGTGCGGTTGAGGATGTTCTGGCTGGACCAGCCCCAGACGCCGGGGGCCAGAAGGACGACGCGGTCGGCGTCCGGCGGGCGGTCCGAGCCGAAGGCGGCGGCGGTCACCGATCCGCCCATGCTCTCGCCCACAACCGCCAGCGTCGCCTCGGGACGGCGGGCGCGGACGAGGGCGGTGATGGTGCGCAGGTCTTCGGTCATCAGGGCCTCGCCGCCCCAGATCCCTTTTTGCGGCGCCTGGCCGAAGCCGCGCTGGTCGAAGCTCCAGACCTCGATGCCGTGCGCGGCCCACCAGGGCCCGGCCAGACGGAAGGAGGCGTCGTGGTCGTTCATCCCGTGCAGGGCCACGATGGTCGCCCAGGGCTTCCCGTCGGCGGGCGCCCAGTGCAGGAACGGCAGCCGCGCCCCGTCCTGAACGATGAAGGCGCCGGTCATCCCCGGAGCGGGGGCGTCCTCGATGCGCGGACCGGTGAAATCCGGCGGCGGCGTCAGCGGCGACTGGACCAGGGGCGTGGCGCAGGCGGCCAGCGAGAACGCGGCGAGGGCAGCGGCGATCAGGCCGGAAATACGAAGGGTCATGAGTTCAGGATGTCCGCCACGCGCCGGCGCAAGTAAGGCACGATCTCGGCCTCGAACCACGGATTTTTTCGGAGCCAGGCCGTGTTTCGCCACGAGGGATGCGGCAGGGGCAGGATGTCGGGCGCGAAGGCGCGCCAGTTCCGCACCGTCTCGGTCATGTTTCGCCCTGCCCGCGACCCGAGCGCCCATTCCTGGGCATAGCCGCCGACAAGCAGGGTCAGCTCCATTTGCGGAAGGGCGTCCAGCAGCCGGGGTCGCCACAGTTCGGCGCAGCGGCGCGGCGGCGGATAATCGCCCCCTTTCGGCGCGGTGCCCGGATAGCAGAAGGCCTGAGCCGCCACCCCGATGCGGTGGTCGGCGTAGAAGGTCTCATAGTCCACGCCCAGCCACTGGCGCAGGCGGTCGCCGGACGGATCGGTGAACGGCAGGCCGCTCTCATGCACCCGCCGCCCCGGCGCCTGGCCACAGATCAGCAGCCGGGTCTCGGGAAAGACCCGCACCACAGGACGCGGCGTATGCGGCAGTTCGCCCAGACAGGCGCGGCAGGCGCGGATGTCCGAAAGGACGTCCTCGAGATCAGTCGTCATCGTCCTCGCTGACGGGCGGCAGGGCGGCCTTGGCGGCGGCGGCTTCCTCGGCCGTCGGCAGGCGCAGGCGGACGACGCCCTTCATGGCGTTCGGGTCGATCGCCTTGCCCTTCTTGGTGATGGTCAGCCTGCCCTGACGCATCAGGCCCAGGGCCACGGCGCGAACCTTGGGCAGCATCCGCTGCCACTGTTCGGGCTGCAGATCCTTGGCCACGTCGGAGGGTTCGATGCTCTTGCCGTTGTCGCCCTTCGGGTCGATGCGGGAAAGTTTTTCGAAGATTGCGGTTTCGATGGGGTCGCTCATCGCGCCTGTATGCTGCATTGCAGGTCCGGAAAGAAGGCGGAGTTCAAAATGGTCGCGAAAATTACCGTAGAGGAAGGCGAGTTCGCCGGCTGGCAGACCTATGACCTGCACGGGACCTTCGACCAGACGGTGGGCCCCTTCTACTTCAAGCCCGACCCCGACGGCCGGATGCGCTGCGCCTTCCGGGCCGAGCAGAAGCATATGAACTCGGGCCACCGCATGCACGGCGGCTGTCTGATGACCTTCGCCGACATCGCCCTGTTCCAGACCGCCTATCAGGAGATGGAGGGCAAGAACGGCGTCACGGTGCAGCTGGATTCGACCTTCGTTGACGGCGCCCGCGTCGGCGAACTGATCGAGGCGACCGGCGAGGTCGTCCGCGCCGGCGGCTCGCTGATCTTCGTGCGCGGCCAGATCACCACCGGCGGCCGGATGCTGATGACCTTCTCGGGCGTGATCAAGAAGTTCACGCCGCGGACCTGACGGACGCCTAGATCCCCGCCCCGGCCGCCGGACGCGCCCGGCAGGTCTCCAGCCAGCGGGCCAGATGGGTCAGTTCGGCCGGCGGGCGGTATTTGACCAGCCGGGCGAAATCCAGACCGATCACGGCGACGATGTCGGCGATGGTGAAGCGGTCCAGGGCGATGAACTCATGGTCGGCCAGACGGTCGTCCAGGGTGCGCATGAAACGCTCGGCCCAGAGGCGGTTGTACTGGGCGACCTCGGCGACCTGGGCCCCTTCCAGCGCCGCCATCAGCGGATGGGTGTGGCGCACGTTCAGCATGATCGGGTTGGCGAGATAGAACTCGTTGCGGCGGGTCCACATCTCGACGATGGCCTGCTCGCGGGCGTCGACGCCGAACAGGTTGGGCTCGGGATACAGCGCCTCCAGATAGCGGCAGATGGCGACCGATTCCGAAATCGTCGTGCCGTCGTCCAGCTCCAGCGCCGGGACGTGGGGCACCCCGACCCGGGCGCGATAGTCCGGCGTCTTGTGGTCGCCGGCCATGATGTCGACCTCGACCAGATCGACGTCGGTGATGCCCTTCTCGGCCATGACCCAGCGGACCCGGCGCGGATTGGGCGCGCGGTGGGAGGTGTAGAGCTTCATCGGCGTCTCCTGACCCGGGCTGTCCCGGTGTTTTTACAGGCCGAAGATAGAGGCCGGCATGGCTCCGACAATGGCCGCCGTCATCAGGGTCGACAGGAAGCCGGCGAACAGGGCCTTCCAGATCAGGCCCAGAACCTCCTCGCGCCGCTCGGGCATCAGCACCGACAGGCCCGAGACGGTGATCCCGACCGAGCCGATGTTGGCGAAGCCGCAGAGCGCATAGGTCATGATCATCCGGGTGCGCTCGCTCATCTCGGCGACGGGCACCTTGCCCAGGTCGATGAAGGCCACGAACTCGGTCAGGGTCAGTTTGACGCCCAGCAGCCAGCCGGCGCGACCGGCCTCGGACCATTCCACTCCGGTCAGCCAGGCCACCGGCATGAAGATCCAGCCGAGGATGCGCTCCAGCGTCAGGGGGGCGTCGAAGACCACGATGCCGCCGATCATGATGTTCACCAGGGCCACCAGAGCCACGAAGACGATCAGTACGGCCGAGATGTTCATGACCACCATCAGGCCGTCGGCCGTGCCCTTGGAGATGGCGTCGATGGCCGAGTCGTATTTGAGCGCCGAATTGTAGTCGGCGACCGCCCCGCCCTCGCCCGGCTTCTCGGGGATGATGATCCGCGCCAGCAGGACGCCGGCGGGGGCCGAGACGATGGACGCGACAAGAACGTGGCCGGCGGCGTTGACCAGCACCGGCGACAGGATGGCGGCATAGGCGACCATGGTCGAACCGGCGACGGTGGCCAGGCCGACCACCATCATCAGGAAGATTTCCGACCGGGTCAGCTTGTCCAGATAGGCGCGGATGACGATCGGGCTCTCGATCATGCCGAGGAAGATGTTGGCCGCGACGGCCAGGGCCGAGGCGCCGCCCAGACCCATGGTCTTCTGGAAGATGAAGCCGAAGCCGTGGGTGACCCACTTCAGGATCTTCCAGTGCCACAGCAGGGCCGACAGGGCCGAGATCACCAGGATCATCGGCAGGACGTTGAAGGCGAAGGTGAACAGGGCGCCCTTGTCCCCCACCACATAGGGCTGGTTGCCGCCGGCCAGATAGCCGAACACGAACTGGGCGCCCTGCGCGGTCGCGACCGACAGGCCGTCGACGGCGCCGGTGATCCCGGCCAGCACGACCTGCGAGCCGGGAATGGCGAACAGGGCCAGGACCAGCGCCGCCTGCACTCCGATGGCGCCGAGGGTCAGCCGCCAGGGAAAGGCCCTGCGGTTCTCCGAAATGGCCCAGCAGGCGAAGACGATGACCACGAGCCCGAACAGGCTCTGGAGGTTCAGCAGGCTGAACATGAAACGACGATCCCGGATCTCTCCCCCTCGGAGAGCACTCCTTCGCTTGAACGCGAAGGCGCGCCGGGCCGCAAGTCCCCCGGGATCAGGATTCACCTGACAAAGGTGCGAAAATCTCAGGCGGCGCGGGTCCGGCCTTGCGGACTGTAAACGGCCGGCGCGTTCGCGGGGGTCCAGAAGCGCCAGCGGGACATCCACATCTCGCCGTCACGCAGATGCTGTTCGCGGCGTCTCTCATCGTCTTCCGCAACAGCCAGGGCGAAGCAGTCTCGCGCCCGGTCGCGACATTCCTCGGCTGACAAATCGACGTACATTACACAATACCTGTATGATAGGGTCAGGATCGCATCGAATTGTTAAGGTTGTATCTACGGAAAACACCTACCTGAGCGAGCGGCGGCGGTTCCGGGAGGACGACCGGTCTTCCGAACGGGCCGAGAAACGGCGCAAAACCCGAAACTTGGCCTGGGGCGCCGGTCCGTCGTATAGATTCGTCCATCCGGCTGGCGCGCGGCCGGATGCGACTGGGGTATGAGATTCGACCATGAGTACTGATTCACGGGGCGGCCGGTCGGGCCCGATCGCCGGCGCGGGCGCCGGACGCCACCTGCTGATCGTCGATGACGACGACCGGATCCGCGAACTGCTGAAGGAATATCTGGCGCGCGAGGGCTATCGCACCACCGGCGCGGCCCATGCCGCCGCCGCCCGCCGCCTGATGGAGCTGATCGAGTTCGACCTGGTCGTGCTGGACGTCATGATGCCGGGCGAGAGCGGGCTGGAGCTGACCAGCTGGGTCCGCAACAAGGCGCAGCTGTCGCGCACGCCCGTCCTGCTGCTGACCGCCCGCGGTGAGGCCTCGGACCGCATCGAAGGCCTGTCGCGCGGCGCCGACGACTATATGTCCAAGCCCTTCGACCCCAAGGAGCTGGCGCTGCGCGTCGACGCCATCCTGCGCCGGACGGGGGGCAAGCCCCTGACTCCGCGCGAGATCAAGCTGGGGCCGGCGTCGTTCGACATGGAGCGGCTGGAGCTGACCCGCGACGGCGCCCCGATGCGCCTGACCGAGGCCGAGGCGCAACTGCTGAAGACCCTGGCCATCCACGCCCACTCCCCCGTCGAGCGGATGGACCTGTCGCCCGACACCGCCGACATCACCGGCCGCGCCGTCGACGTCCAGGTGACCCGCCTGCGCCGCAAGCTGGAAGCCGACCCGAAGAACCCGCGCTATCTCCAGACCGTGCGCGGCGTGGGATATATGCTGGCGCCGGACTGATGCGTTTCACGCCCCTCGCCGTCTGGGGGCGCTTCCTGAAGCGCCGGGTGCCGTCGTCGCTGTGGGGACGGTCGCTGCTGATCATCGTGGCGCCGATCCTGATCATGCAGGGCGCGGTGACCTGGGCCTTCTTCGACGCCCACTGGCAACGCGTGACCGCGCGCCTGTCCGACGGGCTGGCCGGGGACATCGCCTGGGCCTCGGAAAGCTACCGCGCCGATCCGACGCCGCAGAACCTGGCCGTCATCACCGACCGGGCCCAGCGATCGATGCAGCTGTCCGTCGCCCTGATCGAGGACGAGAAACTGCCGACCGAGCAGAGGCGCGGGGCCATCGGCATCGTCGACCGGACGCTGGAGAAGGCTCTGGACGCCCGGGTGGACCAGCCCTTCTGGTTCGATACGACCCGCTACCCCGCCTATGTCGACATCCAGGTGCAGGAGCCGAACGGGGTGCTGCGCGTCATCGCCCCACGCGAGCGGGCGGTGGCGACCCAGGCCCATATCTTCGTCCTGTGGCTGATGCTGGCGACGGTGCTGCTGATGTCGGTGGCCATCCTGTTCATCCGCAATCAGGTCCGGGCCATCGAGCGACTGGCCGAGGCTGCCGAGGCCTTCGGGCGCGGCGAGATCCAGCCCCGGTTCAAACCCCACGGCGCGCGCGAGGTGCGTCAGGCCGCGACGGCCTTCATGGCCATGCGCGACCGCATCCAGCGCCACATCGACCAGCGCACCGCCCTTCTGGCCTCGGTCAGCCATGACCTGCGCACGCCCCTGACCCGGCTGCGGCTGGAGCTGGCCCTCGCCCCGCCGTTCAAGCGGGCCGAGGACATGAAGGGCGACATCGACGAGATGGAGCATATGATCGACGAATACCTGGCCTTCGCGCGCGGCGAGGCCGGGGAAGCGGCCCAGACGGTCGATGTCGGCGCCATGCTGCGCGCCGCCGGCGACGACGCCCGCCGCGCCGGGGCCGAGGTCGAGGTCTCCGCCCCCAACGGCCTGACCGCCGCCCTGCGCCCCATCGCCTTCCGCCGCGCCATCAGCAATCTGGCGGGAAATGCGGCCTCGCACGGCGAACATGTGCGGCTGACGGCGCGCGCCCTGCCCTCCGGCGGGCTGGAGATCGCGGTCGACGACGACGGCCCGGGCATCCCCGAGGACATGTACGACGAGGCCTTCACCCCCTTCTCCCGCCTCGACGAGAGCCGCAATCAGAACTCCAAGGGCGTGGGGCTGGGTCTGGCCATCGCCCGCGACGTGGCGCGCGGCCACGGCGGCGACATCACCCTCGCGCGCAGCGACATGGGCGGGCTGCAGGCGCTGATCCGGCTGCCGGGCTAGATCATTTTGTCGCGCCCTCTGGTTAAGCGAGGCCGCGCGGATCATCTTGCGGTCCGACAGGGCCGATCATCAGGATTCATGGAGTTCGTCATGCGCCGCTTCGCCTTCTTCGCCCCCCTCGCCGCCGTTGCGGCAGCCGCGTCTCTGGTTCACGCCGAGCCGACCGCCGGCCAGGCTCCTGCGCCCCAGGTCACCGTGACCATCGGCGGCGACCTCATCAAGGATGCGCCGAAGCTGGGCGAGCGCGACGTGCGCGAACAGCGCGAGGATCTGGCCAATACGGTCACCCGCGCCCTGGCCCGCAGCGGCGCCTATCCCGGCGCCCAGATCAATCTGGTCATGACCGACCTCAAGCCCAACCATCCGACGATGCAGCAGACGATCGACCGCCCCGGACTGTCGATGTTCGACAGCGTCTCCATCGGCGGCGTCGCGATCGAGGGCGAGATCATCACCGCCGACGGCCAGCGCCTGCCCGTCAGCTATTCGCGCTATACGACCAGCATCGCCGATGTCTTCGGCTTCAACACCTGGGAAGAGGCGAACCGCGCCTATGACCGGTTCGCGGACAATATCGTCGAAGGCCGGCTGAACGCGCGCTACTAGGCGACTTTCGCCACCCGGCCGCCGCCGCTCTCGAGGGAGTCCAGCAGGGCCATGACCGAGGCCAGGGTGTCGGCTTCGCGCGCCGGCTTGTCCCAGCGGATGCGGCTGATGCGCGGAAAGCGCATGGCCACGCCCGACTTGTGTCTCGGCGAGCGGTTCAGCCCTTCGAAGGCGATCTCCAGCACCAGGCCGAAGTCGCGCTCGGCCCGCACCGAACGCACCGGGCCGAAGCGCTCGATCGTGTGATCCCGCACGAATTTGTCGAGCAATTTCAGCTCCTCGTCCGTGAAGCCGAAATAGGCCTTGCCGACCGGGGTCAGGGCGCCCTCTTCCGTCCAGACGCCGAAGGTGAAGTCGGAATAGAAGCTGGAGCGCTTTCCGTGTCCGCGCTGGGCGTACATCAGGACGGCGTCGAGGGTGTGGGGGTCGCGCTTCCATTTGAACCACGGCCCCTTCGGTCGGCCTGCGACATAGGCCGAGTCCCAGCGCTTGAGCATCAGCCCCTCGGCCGCCGCCCCCACCGGCGGATCGGCGCGCAGGACGCCGAGGCCCTCCCAGCTGTCGTAATCGACCACCGGGGACAGATGCAGCCGGTCGCCCTGATGCCCGGCGATCAGGGCCTCCAGACGGGCGCGGCGCTCCCTCAACGGCAGGCCGCGCAAATCCTCGCCCTTCTCGGCCAGCAGATCATAGGCGACCACCGCCGCCGGATGGGCCGCCATCAGCTTCTGATCGACCGTCTTGCGGTTCAGCCTCTGCTGCAGGTCGCCGAAGGGAGCCACCTCCCCCACTCCTTCAGAATTGGCCCGCCAGACCAGCAGCTCCCCGTCGATAGCCCCCTCGAAGGTCAGCCCGGCCATGACGTCGGGAAAGGCGCCGGAAATCTCGTCGCCGGTGCGGGAATAGAGTTTGGCCACCCCCTGTTCGCGCACCGCCTGCACCCGGATGCCGTCCCACTTCCATTCGGCGGCATAGTCGGCGGGATCGAGCTTTGGAAAGTCCACGGCCTCGTCGATGGCCACGGCCAGCATGACCGGACGGAACCGCCCCGGCGCGTCCGGGCTGGGCCGCTCTCCTCGCCCCTCCAGCCAGGCGAACAGGTCGGCGTAAGGCGGTGCGACCGCGTGCCAGACCTCCTCGATGTCCGAGGCGTCGACGGGCTCCAGCGTCGTGACGGCCTCGCCCCCGCCCGGCTCCGGCGGTTCGCTGACCGACGCCGGTCGGATCATCGCCGCCGCCGTCTTGGCCAGCCGCGCCGACATGCCGACACGCAGGCCGCCGGTGACCAGTTTCAGCAGGGCCCAGCGGCCCTTGGGCGCCAGGGCGTCGAGCCAGCCCTCGATCAGGCCCTGAACCTCGCCCCGTTTCGCCGCCTTCAGGGCCTCGACCACCTCCGACAGCTCGGGCTCGCGGTTGGGCCGCCGGTCGGGATCGCCGGGCCAGATCAGGGCGACGGTCTCGGCCAGGTCGCCGACATAGTCGTAGGACCAGCCGAAAAGCACGGAATCCACCCGCGCCTCCACCGCCCGGCGGATCATGGCCGGCTTGGCCGCATCGAAGCTCAGGTCGCCGGTCAGGGCCGCCAGCGCCCAGCCCCGGTCCGGATCCGGCGTCGCCTTCAGATAATCGCGCAGCAGAACCAACTTCGCATTGCGCGAAGAGGTCAGGGACAGGCGATCCAGAAGCTCGGCGAAGGCGCGCAAGTGGCGGGTGGTCCGGAGAAGGTCGCCAGGCGCGACCCGTGGCCAACGACTCTGGCCCCTAATCGTTTCGGATCAAGTGTCTGAGGAAAGAGGTCGGCGGCCCGGGTCGCGCTCGCGGGGGGAGACTGTCCCGGGCCGCCTGCGATCACCTGGGGTCGGCCCTGTGATCGGTCGCGTGATCGGTTCCGGGGGCCGGCTGGCGCGCGGCGGAATCGAAATAGGGCTGGCAGATACGGCGCATCTCGCGCGTGGCGAGGGCGGCGTCCGCGACATCGTCCCTCTGGGCGACACGGACGGCGAAGTCCTGGGCCTCGGAGCAGGCGATCAGGGCGTCGGCGTGGGACAGGGGTCGGGTGGACGGCGTGCGGCCTTCGCGCAGAACGGCGAGGCGCGCCTCGATCGCGTCGTCCGCACGCCCGCCCTGCATCCGCGCCATCACCCCTTGCGGCCAGCCGGACTTGAACAGCACCAGAACCAGCGCCGCAAGGACGATAACCACAATCGAGAAGATGACGCCCGGAGGAATCTCCGGGACCTGAAAAGCCCTGCGACGCATACCTGTCCTGACACAGTATAGCGGAAACTGAATAGTGATCGCGTCGCGCGAACCTCAGCCCGAGGCGGCGCATCGACACAGAGGGCTTTTATCCGACCAAAGTTATAGGCGTTGTAAAATGGTGTAAAACTTCAGGATGTTGTCCCGACACGAGACGCCGCCATCCCGGCCCTCCCTCGCGGGAAGGACCGGGCGGCGTCGGTCGCATCAGTTGAACAGGCCGGCGATGACGGCGGTGATCAGGCCGGTCGTGACCGCGGCCAGGACCACATCATTGCCGCTGCGGACGTACTGGTAGCCCGAGGGCGGGCGGCGCAGGCCGTAGCGGCTGTACTCGGTCACGACATAGGACCGGGTGCGGTACTCGGCGGGCATCCGCTGGCCGTAGCTCCAGGCACGGGACTGATGGCCGCGCGGGGCGATGTAGCGGGGCGCGCTGTAGCGACGTTGCGCCTGTTGCCAGCGGCCATAGGACTGGGGCGCGGGGGACGGACGGGCAGCAGGCGGGGCCGGTTGGGCGTGCGGCGGCTGGGCGTGAGCCGGGCCACGCCCGTAAGACTGGGCGTCGGCGGCCGAGGCGATGCCGAAGCTCGAACCCGCGATGACGGCGGCGAGCGCGGCGGTGAGGACCTTCTTGTTCATGGCGATCTCCTTTGTTCCAGAGCCATGAACAGAGATTGCGCCCCACGACCTGAGCCGTTCCTGAGACTGTCGTTTTGTTCAGTTCAGCGGGGGACCGAACATCCGCCCCTCTGTTTCCGGGCGGACAAACCGCGACACGAAGCGATACATCCGCCCACACGAAAACGCCCCGGAGGTTTCCCTCCGGGGCGAGATCGCAAGGCCTTCGGGCTTCAGCCGCAAGCCTAGTTGAACAGACCCGCGATCACGGCGGTGATCAGACCGCCGGCGACGGCGGCCAGGACCACGTCATTGCCGTTGCGGACATAGTGGTAGCCGCGCGGCGGGGCCCGCAGGCCGTAGCGGTTGTAGTCGTTGACGACATAGGCGTTGTACGAGCTGGGCAGGCGCTGGCCGTAGCCATAGACCTGATAGCGGGTGCCGCGCGGCTGCTGCCAGCGACCGGCGTTGTAGCGGCGCTCGGCCCTTTGGTAGCGGTCATAGGCGCGCTGGTCCTGCCGGTACTCGCGGCGGTCGTCGCGGGCGTCCTGACGATACTCGCGGCGATCTTCCCGATTGTCGCGGCGGTCATCGCGACGATCGTCGCGGTGGTCCTGGCGTTGTTCCTGACGGTGGTCATTGCGCTGGTCGGGGCGGCCGTACGACTGGGCGCCGGCGGCCGAGGCCAGGCCCAGCGAACCGGCGGCGATGGCGGCGGCGACAGCGGTGGTGATAAACTTCTTCATGGTGACGAGATCCTTGGACAGCCGAACCTTCGACCTGCCCTCAGACTAGTCACCGGCCCTTGAGCCGGGTCTGAACACCCCTGGTAAGGTTAGGTTCAGGCGGCCGCCGCGGTTTCGCCCTGCTCCAGCGTCGCGCGCACCGCCGACCGGCCTCCGCCGACCTTGTTCATCAGGACGGCCAGGGCGGCGAAGTCGATGGGCTTGTTCAGATAGGCGTCGGCGCCGGCGTCCAGACCCGCGGCGTGGTCCTCGCTGCGGGCCGAGGCCGACAGGACGGCGATCGGGGTCTCGGCATTGGCGCCGGCCTCGCGGATCAGGCGGGTGGCGGAAAGACCGTCCATCACCGGCATGTTGACGTCCATGATGATCAGGTCGAACGCCTGGTCGGCGGCCATGTCGACGGCGATCTGGCCGTTCTCCGCCGAGGCGGTGGAATGGCCCGCCGAGCCCAGCCAGGCTTCCAGGATCATGCGGTTGACCGGGTGATCCTCGACCACCAGCACGCTCAGGGCCTGGCCCTCGTCGATCTCGGCGGCGATGGCCTCGGCGGCCTCGATCGCGCTCCATTCGACGACATCGGCCTGGACCGAGAAGGTGAAGGTCGAGCCCTCGCCCACGGTCGATTCCACGGTGATGTCGCCGCCCATGATGTTGGCCATGCGCCGGGCGATGGTCAGGCCCAGACCGGTGCCGCCGAAGCGACGGGTCGAGGAGGCGTCCACCTGGGTGAAGGGCTGGAACAGGCGCGCCAGGTCCTCGGGGCTGATGCCCGAACCGGAATCGCGAATGGCGAACTCGAAGGCCACCCGGCGCTCCGACAGGCGGGTCGAGCGGATGGTGTAGTTGATCGCCCCACGCTCGGTGAACTTCACGGCGTTGGACAGAAGGTTCTGGATCACCTGACAGACGCGCAGCGGGTCGCCACGCACGATCGACGGGGTCTCGCCCTCGAAATGGGCGACGAACTCGATGCCCTTGGCCTCGGCCTGGGCCATGAAGGGTCCGGTGACGCGGCGGTGCAGGTCCTCCAGCGAGACGTCGACGGTCTCGAAGGTCATCTTGCCCGCCTCGATCTTGGTCATGTCGAGGATGTCGTTGAGCAGGCTCAGGAGGTTGTCGCCCGAGTTGCGGATGATCGACAGATAGTCGCGCTGGGTCGTCTCCAGACGGGTGGCGCTGAGCAGCTGGGCGGCGCCGAGGACGCCGTTCATCGGGGTGCGCAGCTCGTGCGAGATGACGCCGAGGAAGCTGGACTTGGCCTCATTGGCCGCATCGGCCTTGTCGCGGGCGCCCTGGAGCTCTTCGATCAGATGGGCCTGATGCTCCTGGAAGGCGCGGATCCGCTCTTCGCGCAGCATGGTCATGGTCACCAGGACGAACATCCCGGCGGCGGTGAAGGGCAGGACGCAAAGGAAGGGCCAGAACAGCGGGCCGCCCCACTGGCTGGCCAGAATAATGAGGCCGGCGGCGCCGTAGGGCGAGGAGATGATGACGGCCTGACGCGGAGCGCCGCGCAGCTGGGCGAACACCAGGACATAGCCGGAAATCAGCAGGGCGACGGCCAGGGTATGGCCGAACGGCGCGCCCGAGAACCAGGCGAGCAGGGGGGCGGCGGCCCAGGCGCCGGTGGTGACGGTGGCGACCGCCGGGAAGACGAAGCCCCAGCCCGCCCCGACCTTGTCGGCCATACGTTTTTCGAAGGCGCCGCGGATGGCGCCGGCGGTCAGGGTGACCGCGAACCAGATCAGGGCCTTGGTCCAGCCGACCGTGCCCAGCAGGCCGATGGCCCAGCTGGCGATGATCAGATAGCGCAGATACTGGGTCTGCAGGATGGCGGTCAGGGCCTGGGCCGCATCACCTGCGCCACTGCCGAGCCCTTTGCCGATACCCTCGGATCCGACCATTGATATTCCCGGAAAACTGAACCGCCCGGGCAGACGCTACGTAAAAGTGTCTAAGACGAAGTGAACGCTTTGTTTTGAGATTCGGAAGGCGTCAGGGCACGGATCGAAAGGGCGTGGACGGGACCCGCCAGTTCCTCGGCCAGCAGGGCGTTGATGGTCCTCTGGCGCGCGACTCGCCCCTGCCCTTCGAAGGATTCGGACACAACCGTGAGGTTGAAGTGGCTCTCGCCGCCGGGCCGGGCGTCCATGCCGCCTTCATGATGGTGGCCGGCGTGGCGCCAGCTGTCATCCTCGAGCTCCAGATGGGTCGGCGACAGGGCTGAAACCAATTTTTCCCGGATAATCGTCGCTACAGGGCCGTCCGGCATCGATGCGTCCTTGATGAGGTCCAAATCCACCCTACACTTGGGACAATGGCTGCGTCATTCGAATACAAACCCCGTTTCAAGGACATGCGGATCAAGCCGTCGAAGCCCGGAGAGGCTGAGGCGGAACAGGATGTCCTGCGTCTGAAGCCCGGCGAGAAGCCGTGCGACCACCCCGACTGCTCGAAAGCGGCGACGGCGCGTGCGCCGAAATCGCGCGAGCGGCTGAACGACTTCTATAATTTCTGCCAGCCCCATGCGGCTGAGTACAACAAGGCTTGGAACTTCTACGCCGGCATGAACGAGGCCCAGATCCGGGCGGCCAAGGAAAACGAGGCCATGACCGGCGGGCGTCCGACCTGGGACATGAAGGCCTCGAAGAACTCCAGAGAGGCCGCGACCTTCGCCGCCAAGATGGGTACGGCCAACAATACCGGCGAGGGCTCGTGGCGCGACAGCTACGGCCTGTTCGGTCGTCGCGGCGAACACGCGGCCGCCCCTGCAGAACCTGTCTACCGCGTCGGCAAGATCGAGGGCGGGGCCCTGCGCGACCTGGACCTGGAGCCCGGGGCGACCAAGGAAGAGATCAAGGCCGCCTATCACGCCCTGCTCAAGCGCTGCCACCCCGACCACAACGGCGGTGACCGCGGGGCCGAGGCCAAGCTCGTCCGCGTGATCAAGGCTTACAAGACACTGAAGAAGGCCGGGCTGGCCGCTTAAGCCGCCACCTTCGTCCGGAACTCCCGCACCAGATCGCGCAGATGGCCGAGTTCGCTGACCGCCATGTCGGATTTGGCCCGCAGGGCCTCGGCCAGGCAGGTCGAGCGGGCGATGACGTCCCGGCCCGTCTCGGCCAGCCGCACCTGAACCTCGCGCTCGTCCTTGGGGCTGCGCGTCCGCGTGACCAGTCGCGCCGCCTCCAGCCGCTTGACCAGCGGCGTGATGGTCGAGGGCTCCAGCGCCAGCCGCGACGCCAGACCGCCGACGGTCAGAAAGCCCTCCTCCCCCGAACCGGCATCCTTCAAGGCGTTCAGCACCAGATACTGGGGATAGGTGATGCCCAGCTCGTCCAGCATGGGCTTGTAGAGCCGCGTCACCGCCATGGAGGCGGAATAGAGGGCGAAGCACAGGTGGTCGTCGAGCGACATCTCGGCGGGCGACAGAGCGGACGGGTTTTCCATGCCCAGTCATTTATCACAATAACAGTTAGCGTCGCAAACTTTTCACTGGACTCGGCGAAAGGGCGGGCCTAGAGGATGTTTATCGCGATAAACAAATCGCCGACGCGACGGCTGCGAAGGAGTTTCCGATGAACATTCTGTACAAGGCTCACGCCACCTCCACCGGCGGCGGCCGCGACGAAGGCCGTTCGACCACCGACGACGGCAAGATCGACGTCCTGCTGTCCCTGCCCGCCGAAATGGGCGGCAAGGGCGGCGCCGGCACCAACCCGGAACAGCTTTTCGCGGCCGGCTACGCCGCCTGCTACATGGGCGCCCTGCGTCTGGTCTCCGGCAAGGCGGGCACGCCGGTCGGTCCGGACACGAAGATCCACACCACGGTCGGCATCGGCCCCAACACGCGCGGCGAAGGCTTCAACC
>Ga0209630_10002471_pt1 | contig 17808 bp, 14 predicted proteins | sample COG_01_FD_184745 | JGI IMG/M metagenome (GOLD analysis project Ga0209630, IMG submission 184745) | Pelagic Microbial community sample from North Sea - COGITO 998_met_01 (SPAdes) (version 2) | ecosystem: Environmental > Aquatic > Marine > Neritic zone/Coastal water | place: Helgoland, sampling... | reverse complement strand
CTCTCTACTTTTTCAACTTGTACATCCATCTTTACAATTTGCTTTGACTAAAATTTAAGATTCATTTCAAAAATAACCCGATTTGATATTATTCGTTCACCTTTCCTTCGACATTCCCAAGCTGAGGTAGGCAAATTGTTTTAAAAAAAAACTAATTTTGCCGACCTTAAAAAGAACGCAACAAAGACAATATAACATGAGTAATTCTGCTATCGAACAACTATTGGGAAGTGAATCTGAGTATTTACTAAATCACGAATCAAAAACGATTTCAAAAGACAGTTTACATTTACCAGGTCCTGACCATATTGACCGTGTTTGGGGGATTTCAAACCGAAACCCACAGGTATTACGAAGCCTAAATCAATTGATCAATAATGGTCGTTTAGGAGGATCAGGCTATGTATCTATCTTACCTGTAGATCAAGGTATTGAGCACTCTGCTGGAGCTAGCTTTGCACCAAACCCTGCGTATTTCGATCCAGAAAACATTGTTAAACTTGCTATTGAAGGTGGTTGTAACGGTGTTGCTTCAACGTTCGGCGTATTGGCAAGTATGTCAAGAAAATATGCCCACAGAATTCCATTTATTGTTAAGCTTAACCATAATGAGTTACTCTCCTACCCGTCTACCTACAACCAAATTATGTTTGGAAGCGTGGATGAGGCATGGAATTTAGGTGCTACTGCTGTAGGCGCAACTATCTATTTTGGATCAGAAGGTTCAGAAAGACAAATCATTGAGGTTGCAGAAGCATTTGAACGAGCACATGAATTAGGCATGGCGACTATATTATGGTGCTACACGCGAAATTCAGGGTTCAAAAAAGACGGAGTTGATTACCACGTGTCTTCTGACTTAACGTCTCAAGCAAACCACTTGGGTGTTACCATTCAAGCAGACATCATCAAACAGAAATTACCTGAGAACAATGGTGGGTACACAGCCATCGGATTTGGCAAAACACACGACAAAGTATACACTGAGTTGAGTTCTGACCACCCTATCGACCTTTGCCGTTACCAAGTTGCCAACTGCTACATGGGACGCGCTGGTCTTATTAACTCTGGAGGAGCATCAGGAAGCCACGATATGTCTGACGCTGTAAAAACAGCAGTCATCAATAAAAGAGCCGGGGGATGTGGTTTAATCTTAGGTCGTAAAGCATTCCAACGCCCAATGAATGAGGGTATTGAACTTCTAAACAAGGTGCAAGACGTTTATTTGGATAAAGGGGTTACCATTGCATAAACCTTGTCACGACAACTTCGTGATATTTATTTAAATTTGATTTAATATGAGTTGGTTTAAGCGCGTAAAAGACGGGATTTTAACAAAAACCCAAGACAAAAAGTCTACACCAGATGGCTTGTGGGTTAAGTGTCCTGAGTGCCAAACTCCACATGCAAGCAAAGACTTTGCAATGGAAATGTGGGTCTGTAAAGACTGTGGTAATCACACAAGAATCGGTTCCGATGAATACTTCGAAATATTCTTTGACAACGGTAAGTTTCAAGAATTAGATGCCAACATCACCTCTGGAGATCCTTTAAAGTTTGTTGACAAGAAGGACTACCCAACCCGAATTGAAGCTGCACAAAAAAAGACCCAACTCAAGGATGCCGTGAGAACTGGTGTCGGCAAGGTGAATGGCTTAAAAATGGTGATTTCATGCATGGACTTTAGCTTCATTGGAGGGTCTATGGGATCTGTAGTAGGAGAAAAAATTGGTCGCGCAATTGATGCCGCTAGAAAACAGAAGATCCCACTCATGATTATTTCAAAAAGTGGTGGAGCGCGAATGATGGAGGCAGCATTTAGTTTGATGCAAATGGCTAAAACAAGCGCCAAACTTGCTTTGCTAAACCAAGATGGTATCCCATTTATTTCCTATTTAACTGATCCAACAACGGGAGGGGTAACCGCTTCTTTCGCCATGTTAGGCGACTTCAACATCGCAGAGCCAAATGCCTTAATTGGGTTTGCAGGACCTCGAATTGTAAAAGAAACGATTGGCAAGGACCTTCCTACAGGCTTTCAACGTAGCGAATTTCTTCAGGAGCATGGATTTGTTGACTTCATTGTTGAACGCAAAAATGCTAAAGATCAAATACATACAGTACTTTCTCTAATCTGTGACAAAAAACCACGTGTTAAAGCAGAAACAGCAAAGTCGTCTTAGACGTAAATAATTCCGAAGAAACCATCAAAATCCGTTAGAAAATTATTAATTCGCAATAAAAAGAATATGAATTTACCAGCAGACTTAAAATACACGAAAGACCACGAATGGGTTAAGCTAGAAGGTGACGTTGCAACTATTGGTGTTACCGATTTTGCACAGGGTGAACTAGGCGATGTCGTTTTTGTTGAAATAGAAACTGAAGGAGAAACTTTAGACGCTGAAGATACTTTCGGTACGGTAGAAGCAGTTAAGACTGTTTCTGATTTATACATGCCAGTGGCTGGTGAGGTTGTTGAAATAAACACTGGATTAGAAGATGCTCCTGAAAATGTAAACAATGACCCATATGGTGACGGTTGGATGATTAAAATTCGTGTAAACGATACTGCAGATGTCGCTGCATTAATGGACGTAGACGCCTACAAAGCGGCTATCGGACAATAGTGATCAAAGCCTTTCGTATTACCCTCGCTCTAGCGGTTGTAATATTAATTCTAAGCGTAGTATCGGTCCCCAAACTTCCTGAAATTAAAGTCAGGGCGGTAGACAAGTGGGGACATCTTTTGGCCTACATGTCACTATCTTTTGTTCTGTTTGTTGAACTAGCAAAAAAATACCATTGGTCAAATACTTATAGACGTTGGTTAATTCCGTCAATAACCATTTGCATTATTTACGGCATCCTTATGGAGCTTTTGCAAGCAACGCCTTTGTTTGATAGGCATTTCGAGTTTGCCGACATGGCTGCCAATTCCATTGGTGTTAGCCTAGGGTTCGTGTTATTTATCGGGACGTCGGCTTGGATTAAAAAATTATATATCAAATAATCTGATTTTATCGTTTACCTTTTATTCAACAGGTATATATATCCATGATAATTCATAAATTTGGAACTTTAAATCTTTGTAAAACATGGAAATTAAAAAACTAAGGAACATTGACGTCAAGTATAAAAGAGGACTCTTCTTTTTAATTGGTATGACTATTTCTTTGGGATTTGCGTATGGCTTAATGCAATACAAAAAATATGACCCAATCGTAGTGGAAGATCTTGATCAAGTGTACGATGAAGACATGGTACAACAAGAACAGACACAACAACAGGAAGAGAAACCACCTCCGCCAGAAAAACCTCAAGATCCCGTGATTGAAGTTGTGGAAGATGAGGTTAAAATTGATGACACTCCTGATATCAGTATTGAAACAGACGACGACGAGGCGTTCGGAGAACTTGATTTCGACGATGGTCCTGAAGACACCGATGAGGTATTCAAATGGTTCCAAGTGCAAGAAAAGGCAACATTCCCTGGTGGATTAGCGGCAATGGATGTTTTCATTAAAGAAAACATGGAAATCCCTGAAATTGCTTACGAAGAAGCTGAAAATGGAACCGTGGTTGTATCATTTACTGTTGAAAAAGACGGTAAATTGTCAAACATTCATGTCACCTCTACAAGAAAAATTGGATACGGTGTTGAAGAAGCAGCTATAGCTGTAATTAAGAAAATGCCAAGATGGAAACCTGCTTTGCAACGTGATAAGCCTGCACGTATGGCATTCCAAAAACCAATCAGACTTAGCTTTAACTAGCAGCTAAAAAGAATTTACAAAAAAGCCTCATTGATATCACTGAGGCTTTTTTTATAGTTGTATTGTTCGTTTACGACATCAATTGGGACTCAATTGACGTATCATAGATTCCTTTGTACTCTTCAATACTTCCAAAGTCCTCATCGTTGATACAAATTCTATTGCCGCTTACGGCACCTAATACTCTGTAGTGTTGCTCTTCCCCTTTCAAAAATGCTTCAAACACTTCGGCTTGAGACTCCTCGACAGTAACAACAACTCTACTTTGTGCTTCACCAAATAGATACGCGTCCTTTCTTTCCTCAATGTTTGTTCTGACATCAACGCCCAACCCAGAAGCCATTGACGATTCCAGTAACGAAATAAATAGTCCTCCTTCTGAGATATCGTGACAACTTTTCACAACGCCATTCTCAATAGCTTTTGTTACCGTTGCTTGAACCAAGTATTCTTCGTCCAAATCGAAATATGGGCAAGGCGAATGAGACACTTTGTGATACTTTGCTAGATACTGTGACGAACCTATATCCACGATTTCCTTACCAAGAAGGAAGATCACATCACCTTCGTCTTTAAAACCAAGGGTCGTAATGTGCTCAGGCTTTTCAACTAATCCAACCATACCAATTGTAGGTGTAGGATACACAGCAGTTCCGTCAGAGCTTTGGTTATAAAAGCTAACATTACCTCCCGTTACTGGTGTTCCAAACTTTAGGCAGGCTGCTTTCATTCCAAGTATGGCATTCTTAAACTGCCAATACACGCCTTTATCGTAAGGATTACCAAAGTTTAAGCAGTTTGTCACTGCACTTGGCTTACCTCCACTACACACAATATTTCTTGCTGCTTCACTCACGGCGATTGCTGTTCCTACTTCAGGGTCGGAATACACATATCTACTGTTACAATCTACGGTGAGCGCTAAGGATCTATCTGTCCCCTTGATTTGGACTATAGCCGCATCACTGGATTGATTGGTACTTTGATTAACCGTACCCACCATGCTGTCGTATTGTTTATATACCCATTGTTTAGAAGCAATGTTTGGCAATCCTGTCAAGAACCTTCCAATCTCTTGGATGTTACTTGGCTCTGGGATATCATCTATAGAAAATGATTTTATCTTTTCAGTATAAGCCGGCTCTTCCCACTCTCTTTCATAAACAGGAGCACCTCCACCTAACACCAAACTTTCTGCAGGGACATCACAGGTAACTTCCCCGTCTTTCACATATTTAATCCTTCCAGATTCATTGACTTCCCCGATCTGAGCAAAGGTTAGGTCCCACTTCTCTAATATCACCTCAACTTCCTTTTCGTGCCCTTTTTTAATAATGGCAAGCATTCGCTCTTGACTTTCGCTTAAGAGGATTTCCCAATCCTTCATATCCTGCTGACGCAACGGAACTTTATCTAAATCGATGGTCATACCCGTTTCACTTTTTGCGCTCATTTCGCAAGTAGAGCATGTAATCCCTGCAGCACCCATGTCTTGTAATCCAACAATTGCATCGGTTTCTAACAACTCCATTGTGGCTTCAAGTATCAACTTTTCCCAAAAAGGATCACCAACCTGAACAGCAGGCAAATCGTCCATGGCGTCTTCACCAATGTCTTTACTTGCAAATGCTGCTCCAGCAATACCATCTTTACCAGTCGATGAACCAAAAATATAAACAGGGTTTCCGTTTCCTTCTGCAATGGCACTTACCGTTTTGCCTACTTCGACAATTCCGACACTCATTGCATTCACCAAAATATTGGTCTCATAACAGTCGTCGAAATACACTTCACCACCCACGGTAGGAATGCCAAATGAATTGCCATAATCGCCAATTCCTTTAACAACACCTTTGGTTAACCACTTTGTACGGTCGGTATTGATGTTTCCAAAACGAAGTGAATTTAACTGTGCTATTGGTCGTGCGCCCATTGAGAAGATATCGCGATTGATACCCCCTACTCCAGTTGCCGCGCCTTGATAAGGTTCTATGGCAGATGGGTGATTGTGACTTTCTATCTTAAAACAACAAGCCAAACCTTCTCCAATATCAACCAAGCCGGCATTTTCTTCTCCAGCTTCGGCTAGCATCATAGGTCCTTCTTTAGGAAGTTTCTTTAACCAAGTGATGGAATTTTTGTAGGAACAATGTTCACTCCACATAACAGAATAGACGCTCAATTCTGTAAAATTGGGTGTGCGCCCTAAGATTTGTTTTATGTGATCGAATTCCTCTGCTCGTAAGCCTAGTTCAATGGCTGTGTCTACAGTTACTTCTTGCATGTTTGCTGATTGTTTTGCGTCGCAAAACTAACTATTGCGGCAACAAAAAAAGAGTCTAGGCTATGATTTGGGGAAAACATTTTAGTGACCGTGAATCCGCCTTAAAAAAGTGATAAAATTTCATCTTGTTTTTAACAATTGGTTGAAACTATCTTTGCCGTCCTTTAAAAGAACAAGGCAATGATTATAGGAGTACCTAAAGAGATTAAAAACAACGAGAACAGAGTAGCGCTAACACCAGCAGGTGTTAGAGAAATGGTTAAAAGAAACCACACCGTTTATGTTCAATCAACTGCAGGAAATGGCAGTGGATTTACCGATGAAGAATACATTGAAGCAGGCGCAAGCATCCTTCCAACTATTGAGGAAACCTACGCAATTGCAGAAATGATTATGAAGGTTAAAGAACCTATCGAATCTGAATATGCGTTAATCAAGAAAGACCAACTTGTTTTCACTTACTTCCACTTTGCAAGTTATAAGCCGTTAACGCATGCAATGATTGATAGCGGAAGTATTTGTTTAGCCTACGAAACTGTTGAAAAAGCAGATAGAAGTCTTCCGTTACTTGTTCCTATGAGTGAAGTTGCCGGCAGGATGGCAACACAAGAGGGGGCAAAATATCTTGAGAAGCCAATGGGTGGAAGAGGCATCCTATTAGGAGGTGTTCCAGGCGTTCAACCTGCCAAAGTACTTGTACTTGGTGGAGGTGTAGTTGGAACTCAGGCGGCTAAAATGGCTGCAGGATTAGGTGCTGACGTAACCATAATGGATATAAGTCTTCCGAGGTTACGCTACCTGGATGACGTGATGCCAGCAAATGTTGGAACAATGATGTCGAACGAGCATAACATCATGAAGCTAATTCAAACGCATGACTTAATCATTGGTGCTGTTTTAATCCCTGGTGCAAAGGCTCCACACCTTATTACAAGAGACATGCTAAAAACAATGAGACCAGGAACGGTACTTGTTGATGTAGCAGTTGACCAAGGTGGTTGCATAGAAACGTGTAAACCAACAACGCACCAAGACCCAACATTTTTTATCGACGACGTTTTGCATTATTGCGTTGCGAATATGCCAGGAGCGGTGCCTTACACATCGACATTGGCTCTAACCAACGCAACTTTGCCGTATGCCATTCAATTGGCCAATAAAGGCTGGAAGCAAGCTTGCAAAGACAACAGCGAGCTCAAACTAGGACTTAACATCATTGAAGGGAAGGTTTGTTACCAAGGCGTTGCAGAAGCATTTGACCTTGACTACACTCCTGTTGACGAGTTCCTAAAATAGTCTTTCCGTTTTTGGATTTAAATTATAAAAGATACGGCGACTCTGGCGAGTACGTTGTGATTGTTCACGGTTTATTCGGGATGCTGGATAATTGGCACAATATGGCCAAGAAGCTTTCTGAACATTTCCAAGTCTTATCTATTGATGTGCGTAACCACGGTAGTTCGCCACATCATGAAGACATGTCTTATGAGGCGATGTGCGAAGACATTCATGGCCTACTAGACTCCCTAGAAATTTCTTCGGCTCATTTCATCGGTCACTCGATGGGTGGCAAGGCTGTGATGAAATTGGCCGATCTATTCCCAGAAATCATCCATAAACTTTGTGTTGTTGATATCGCTCCAAAGCGCTACAAACCAGGACATACTGAGATTTTTGAGGCCATGCTAACATTACCAGTATCTGAATTATCATCGAGGTCTGAAGCCGAAGAAAAAATTGCCGTTAAAATAAAGGATAAAGGCGTTCGGTTATTTATCCTTAAGAATTTAGATCGAAACAAAGAAGGTGGATATCGTTGGAAAATTGGATTGACACATATTCATAATAATTATGATACCATAATTGGTGGTATCACTTTATCGTGGCCTTTCTCTAACGATACGCTTTTTGTAAGAGGTGAAAAATCTCAGTACGTCACTGAGCAAGACGAAGTGGACATTGTAGACCTTTTCCCAAATGCTACATTCGAAACAATCCCGGATGCTGGTCATTGGGTGCATGCCGACAGCCCTGAATTATTTTATCAAACGCTGATTCGATTTCTCCTGTAACTTTGGGTATTGCATTTGCCTAAATTAATTGCCTTTTCTTCATAGGTTTTCATAGATTTGATTCCATTTTAATAAAGCGGTCTCATCATCATGGCGAAATCATCAAAAAAGAAAATCTCTACGCCTTCTGCACCTTGTTCGGTCATTATTACTGGAATTAATTCTGAGGAATTAAAATCATCTGTAACAGAAGCACTAAACGGGATTCAAAGTAAAATCTCCAATGCGTCTGTGTTAATGAGTGGTACTGCCGCAACTGCTTACAATGATTTGTCAGGAATTATCGAAGCCGGAGAAAGTTCAGAGATTGTGATTTGTCCAGAATCAGCCATCACTTTGCTACCAGCTGCGATTCAAGGTTTACGTCAGAACAAACCAAGACCCGGAAATGTCTTGCTACCTGACTTTGCTCAGGGAAAAAACAAGCGTTCATTATTACAACTGTTAGGAAACTTTTGGTCTAAATTATTTGGAATCGTTGAGGTAAATGGTGTTGAGAGTGGCATTGTCATTCTACATAAAACAGACATTGTTAGCCGCAAGCTATTCTCAAATGCCGAATCAATACTGGACAAAAGTGGTTACAAACTATCCAATTGGGCCGTTTTAAACGGGATGACGGCATCTGCAACCAGCTTACCTAATACAACTGCAAAAGACGTGTCTCATTCCTACGCAAAATCTGTATTGTCGAGCATTGGCAGCCGCTGGAACTGGTTTGTTTCTAGTCCTCTGAAGGAGATATCTTTAGGAAACCTTAAGCAAGGAAATTCGAGCACTTATCGGCTACTTTTTAGTGCATTGTGTTTGTTTAGCTTGGTGCTACTCCCAATGATCAGTTTCGATTTTGGCACAACTTGGGACGAACCAGAAGACAGAAAATACTTCACTGAGGTTATTTCATATTTCCAGACTGGCGGAGAAGATACAAGAGCGTTAGATGAAAGTAGAAAACTACATGACCACTTAGTCAATTACGGCCCCTTTGTAAATCTAACGTGTGCCTTTGTAGAAGAATACCTTTCACCGTTTGACACTTACGAAACCCGGCACTTGGTATTGAGCGTATTCGCACTTGTTGGTTTATTATTTACAGGTTTACTCGCTAGAAAAATTGGCACTTGGCGAACAGGCGTTATCGCCATTATTATATTGCTGGTCACACCAGCATTCTTAGGCCACTCGGCCAATAATCAAAAAGACTTACCCTTTCTTGCATTTTACATCGCGAGTATCTTCTATATCATAAGGTTTGTACAAGAATTACCCAAAGTCAGAATCAAAACTTTGATAATGGCCGGATTGACCATGGGCATATTGTTTAGCATCCGAGCTGGAGGACTTATTGTCTTTGCTTACCTCATATTGTTTGCAGGACTCAGATTTTTATGGGCGATTAAACAAAAAGAAAAAAACATTGGCGTTCAGTTTAGAAAGTACATTTTGAACGGCTTTTTTGTCATGGGACTGGCCTATTTTATTGGCGTCATTCTTTGGCCAGCTGCGCTACAAGACCCTTTCGGACATCCACTTGAAGCCCTAAGTAATTTCGAGAAATTTAGCTTGGTACACGTATACGAAATTTTCGAAGGTGCCCGCTATTACATGAAAGATTATCCGTGGTACTATGCCCCGAAAATGATGATGATCACGCTGCCACTCTTTGTACTTATTGGGTTGGTCATGCTCATCGTTGGGTTTAAATGGCAGCGCAAACATTTTAATGCTGTTATTCTTTCTATCGTGGGTTTCACTTTGGTATTCCCATTAGGGTATATCATTTACAAAGAATCTGCTTTGTACAATTCCTGGAGACATGTCCTTTTTGTTTTACCAAGTGTCGTTATTCTCTCGGCGGTTGGATGGGATTCTATCATGCACGTAAAGCAAAAAATGGTTCAGCTTGCCACTCCAATCGTCTTACTTGCACTTGTTGCTATAACGAGCGTTTGGGTGATACAAAACCACCCCTATGAGTACATGTACTATAACCAACTGGCAGGTGGTGTTGAAGGAGCGTACGGAAATTACGAATTAGACTACTGGTGTCAAACCCCTAAACAGGCCATTAAATGGATTCATGAAAATGAAGATTTGCCACAAGGGAAAACCAAAATCATATCGAATAATGAGTTGTTTAGTATCCAATACTATTCAGACAAATACCAAGAAGGCGGTGAAGAATTACGTGAATATAGCCGGCAACTAGAAGTGCTAAACGACGAAATAGATCGCCTTAATCATTACAAAAAAGAAAACATTCTCACCGAAGCGGAGCACAAGTCAGAAGTAGATTTATTGGTCCTTGAACGCAACCCGTTAAAAGTTATGGTTGACTCCTTACGAAAAGCGAGCATCCTCTGGAGTCGTGAATTAAATTGGAATAAAGACGATTGGGATTATGCAATTTGGACAAATCGAACTGTATCCCCAACGGCTTTGCGCAAAGGTTATTTTCCACCAAAAGGGACGATTCACGAAATTAAGGTTGATGGCGTGACGGTATGTGCGGTAGTTAAACGTGAGAACAAAAACATCTATCTAGCGAATCAGAAACTTAAAACTAGAAATTACGCTGAGGCAGAGGCATTACTTGAAAACTATATTGAATATGACCCTTTAGAGGAAGAAGCGTATCGCACATTAGGGTATACACATCTTATACAAGGTAGAAATGAACAGGCCATCGATTGGTGCATGAAGAGTTTAGAAATTTGTCCTGAAAGTTACTTCAGCCACCATTTCATCGGAATTGCATATTTGCAACCTGTTCAGATGCAAAAAGCGGGCATAAATAAAAACGCAAACTTAGATTCGGCCGATAAGCATTTCAAGTTGTCGGCTAAATACAAGCCAAACTTCAGCTCTTCGTACGACGGTCAAGGCGATGTGGCGATGGCTAGAGGGAATACGCAGCAGGCTCTTAAGATGTACAAACTGGCTTTACAGTATGGAGGGAACAACCCTCAGTTCTTCTTTAAAGCCGGAAACGCTTATCTGCAGCTTAACGACCTCAATAATGCAGGCAACTACTTCAACGCAGCTATTCAAGCCAATAAAAACTTTGCTCAAGCATATTATGGCATGTATCAAGTATATCTAAAAGCGGGCAACGAGGCGGAAGCAAACAAATATTTGCAACAGTATCAGCAAACAATAGGCAGATAGCGTATGTTAATTATTTGGCTGAAGCCAAATAATGACACACATATAATTTTTGTTCGCTAAAGATTCCCGATTTTTGGAATATACGGAAGAACATAATTGTCTTACGTATAGCTTTACCTTGAAACGAGTAGTCTTCTTCACAATAACTTATCTGACTTGTCTTGCTGCAAGTGCAACCCATATTGTGGGTGGTGATTTTTATTATGAACAAACTGCCAACGGTTCATATGACGTTACACTCAAGTTGTACATGGACTGTGAAAACGGGAGTCCACGTGCCATTTCAGATGATGCAATCGCTTATGTTAGCATTTGGAACGCAACCAACAATGCCTTAATTCGAACAGAAACTTTTTCTCGCACAGGTCCCAAATATTTAGACAAAGTGCACTATAAGTGCCTTATCCCGCCTAAAGATGTATGTGTCTCGGAATATGTGTATACCAGAACCGTTACCATCAATCCAGGTAAAGACGGCGTCATTTTAGCATTCCAGCGTTGCTGTCGCAACAACAGTATTAATAACATCATTTCACCAGAAAGTACTGGTGCAACATATTGGGTAAAGATTCCAGGAACGGACTTAGTTTCAAAGAATTCGAGTGCCATTTTCAAAGAACTTCCACCCAACTATTTGTGTACGGATGCGCCTTTAAAGTTTGACCACTCAGCTACCGACGCAGATGGTGACTCTTTGGTTTATGAATTATACCAACCGTATAAAGGAGCAGCAAGAGACCAACCGCGTCCAAATGGAAATGCGCCAATTGGTGGCTCTGGTGGTTTTTTTAAGGCTCCTCCATTTAACAACGTCATCTGGGGAAATGCCTACAATACGTACAATCAAGTTTCTGGAGATCCTAAAATGGAGATTAACAGAAAAACAGGTGAGCTCACCTTGACACCCAACCTAGTTGGACAATATGTTATTGGAATTAAAGTATTGGAATATCGAGACGGAGAACTTATCGGAGAAACTTTACGTGATTACCAATTTAACGTTAGGAACTGTCAAACCACCTTGGTTAGTAACTTCCAAATTAGCGCTGGTTCTTCAGCATTGGTTTATTCCTGTACAGACACAGTAGACTTCGTGAATAAAAGTCAAAAAGCCGAACATTATTTCTGGACTTTTGGCGACCCTACTACAACCCAGGACACCTCTTCTGAGACAAATCCACGATGGGTTTATCCAGGCAATGGTGAGTATTTAGTAACCCTGAAGGCATGGAACGAAGTATGTGAAGACGACTATAAGTTTATCGTTCGTATCAAATCGAATATTCAAGTTGAGCTAGGCCCAGACTTGTTCTTTTGTGAGGAAGTTGATCGCTTTATTTCACCCCGCGTTTTCGATGCAACAAAGATTTCTTGGAATACGGGTCAATTTGCGACGTCAATTCGTGCTCAAGACACAGGTAAATATATCGCAACTGTTTTTTACGGGGCCTGTTCTGGAAGTGATTCAGTAAGTCTTTTTGTAGACCCAGTTGAAATGGATCTTACCTTAGACAGTTTGTTTTGCACGGAAGAAGAAGTTGACCTAACCTTAGATGCGGGCATTTCTGGTCCGGATATTACATACCGGTGGAGTACAGGATTTTCCGATACGTCCAGAACGCTGTATGTAGACAAACCCGGAAACTATTGGGTACGTGTAATGAACAAACATTGTCGTGCTATAGACTCAACTAAAATTACCATCGCCAAACCTGAAATTGGCGACTATTTTTTTGTGTGCAACGAGTTTCAAAAAGAAATAGACCCGGGAGAATACAAAGGAGCCTCATACTTATGGAGTAATGGCGCAACTACTCGAAACGCTATAATCACTACGCCTGGTGAGCATTGGGTGCGTATTACATATAAACACTGTGTCACAAGCGACACCATATTCATTGAAAACCCAGTCATAAACCTTGAACTTGGCGCTGATTCTAATTACTGCGATGACCTATATCGAACGTTTAACGCTCCGCAGGGTATGGCATCCTATTTATGGCATGATGGATCGACCGACCCGACTTTCAGCACCACCGAACCAGGAACCTTTTTTGTTTATGTGGTTGACACCAACGGATGCGACAAATCCGATACTATACGCTTAACAAAAACCAACTCGCCGCAATTTAATATTGGGCCAGACACAACGCTTTGTTTACGCAGTTTTATCTCTTATGGCGTTCCCGATGAATATGCCATTTATGAATGGAATACAGGTGAAAACGGCCCTCGTGTTGAGGCTTCTGATTCAGGATATTACATCTTAAAGGTTATTGATGCCTTTGGTTGCAGCGGATATGACACTGCGCAAGTGAATGTCGATCCAAATGCACTCCCCAATGTCCTGCACATCCCCAATGCCTTTAGTCCAAATGACGACGGATTAAATGAATTGTTTCCGTTTAAAGACCTTATCCCTCAACCCGAATATGCAGTAAAGGTGTACAACCTTTGGGGTGAAAAGATTTTCGATTCGGAGGAGTCTGGAACGCAGTCTTGGGACGCTATGTACAAGGGCAAAAAAGTAGAAGCCGACACCTACATTTATACGGTGCGCTATCGTTCGTGCGATGGTCAACAAAAAAAGGTCAAAGGCTCGGTCAACGTCTGGGAATAAGCGTTATTGAATCAATTTTTCTTATACTTTTGTTTTTTAACCTAAAATAAAAGCCGCATGCCTATTCGAATGGTGGATGACCCACAAAATCCGAAACGTAATCAAAATACAAATTCACGAAGAGGAGGATTGCCAAAGATTCTATTGCTGTTGATTCCACAGTTGTTAAAATTCTTGGTCAAAAAACCCAAGGTTCTCATACCACTTCTTTTGATTGTTGGTGGACTTTACTTCTTCACTGACATCTTTAAAGGTGGTGGCCCAGTGGTTAGCCCAGATAGTGAAGAATATTCTGAATTATCAACTGGTTTAAACATGAGCCAGGAGATGTATGATAAAAGCAATATTTACGAGCCACTAGTTGCTGGTTATAAAAATAAACTCCCTAGCCGTGTCAGCTTAGAAAAATATTGCCCACCAAGGTTGAATCAAGGCGCACAAGGGTCTTGTGTTGGTTGGAGTAGCTCGTATGCTGCGCGAACAATTCAACAAAGTGTTGCCACAGGCAAGTCGCCGAAGGAGGTCGCTTTTAGCCCATCTTCGTTGTACAATCAAATCAAATTACCGAACTGTCAAGGCGCTTATATCCACGACGCGATGGAGGTTATGCAGAAACGCGGTGTACTTCCATTCAACGAGTTTAAGTACAATCAGTACGATTGTGAAAGAACGCCGTCTAATTCTCAAATGTCTGTAGCTTCTCAGTATCGAACACGTGGGTTTGAACGCTTATGGGAAAACCAAGGTGGAACAGACATACTTGCGATTAAACAGAACATTGCCCAAGGAGCGCCAGTTGTTGTAGGCATGCTAGTTGGAGGCAGCTTTATGAACGCGATGCAAGGTCGTAAGCTATGGAAACCAACTGCTTCAGACAGGCGTATGCAAGGATTTGGCGGTCATGCGATGTGCGTTATGGGCTACGATGACAACCTCAAAGGAGGTGCGCTGCAAATCATGAACAGTTGGGGCGAAAAATGGGGTGACAGGGGTTTTTGCTGGATAACTTATAGCGATTTTGAATATTTCACGAAAGAAGCTTATGGTTTGCATCCAATGGGTATTGCCAAAAACCAAGACCCAACTAAACTTTCCATAGACTTTGGATTGGTTGACAACCAGTCTATGAAAAACATCGCCTTAACCCAGGTTGGCGCAAACGTATTTCGGTCTAATCAAGCCGTCAGTGTAGGAACACGATTTAAAATTGAGGTAACCAACTCCATTGAATGTTACACCTATGTTTTGGGTGAAGAAACGGATGGAAGCAGCTATGTGCTTTTCCCATATACCGATAAACACTCCCCGTACTGTGGTATTACTGGAACAAGATTGTTTCCTCGAACACAATCACTGATGGCAGATGAATTGGGAAACATAGACCGCATGGCCGTTGTAATTAGCAAGGTACCGATAGATGTTAAGGCATTGAACCAAGCCATGAATTCTGCTCCTGGCAGCTACGATCAAAAACTAAATGCGGTAATGACTCAGTATAACGTTCCGAACGTGGCATTTAAAAGTGGTGATGTCATCCACTTCGACGCTGAAGTTAAAGACAAGAAAACAGTATCAATGGTTATTGAACTGCAAAAACGCTAATGCCAAAAAAGAACTCACTTGGTGCAGTGCTATTTGTCATTGGCCTGTTCCTTTCTGGTAGTCTGTATCTAACAATCTGGATGATTTCACCTTCCGGTCTGTTTGATGAGGTTACTATTCAATTACACGACACCTACCTAACACTACATCCCCTATTTATCCTTGCAGGTGTGTTCTCTGTTTTGTCCAATTTGTTTTTAATTGGATTACAGCTGACCAAACGTTTTAAATACATCAATTGGAATTTGGGTCACATCTTTTGCCTAAGCACTTTGGGTGGTTTTGTCATTTATGGCCTTGAAGTATTGCGGTTTGGATTCACGTTTTTTGGTCGACGTCTGGACCTTCCAAATCAAGAATGGACTTTAAACCATAACATCACGTATACAGCTGGTCGATGGGAAAAACTATTGCAGAAGGTACCTGAAGCGGCGGTTGTTGCAGTAACTGCCTTTATTCTGGTGCTTGTCGTGCGTTCGTTAGTTATAAAACGGCGCAACAAATCCTTGAATTGATCTTATTTCAGAAGGTTCAGCTTACGCATTAACGTTTGACGATTGTTACGGCTAATTGGAATTAATTTACCGTTAATTACTAATGAAGAATCATCAATATCACGAATCCAATTTACATTAACAATATAGGATCTATGCACTCTAACAAAAGCTTCGTTACCTATTTTTTCTTCAATTGCCGCTAATGTTGTTTTCACAACATACCGCTTACCGTTTACTTGAAATCCTGCATAATCGCCAAGGGCTTCAATCCACTCAATGGATTCCAGTTTCAAGTTGACGAGCTTGGAGTCGACTTTCACAAAAATGGAATCTACTTTATTCGTTGGCTGACTTTCATGAACACGGTCAAACTTTTCAAGAGCACCAAGAACAGCCTTTAATGTCACTGGTTTTAATATAAAGTCGACCGCTTCAATTTCAAAAGCGCCAAAAGCAAAGTCCTTCTTACTGGTAGTTATAATGATCTTAGGAGGAGTCTTCAGCGTTTTCACAAATTCAATCCCAGAAATCTCTGGCATTTCGACGTCTAAGAAAATCAAGTCTATTGCATCAAAATCTACTTGGTTTTTTGCTTCAAGAGGGTTCTCAAAATGGCCAACGCAATTTAGCCTATCGATCTTCGAAATGATTTGTACTATCGATTTGGCTGCAAGTTCATCATCCTCAAGTACTAAACAACTTATTTCCACATGACAAAAATAGCGTAAATCTATTTGCCATTTACCGATGCAATTGATCCGTTCAACTTCGATGACTTGCCAATAGTCTAATCTTTAGAAATCATCGTAGGTCTCAACTCACCTTTTTAGTGTAATAATAAAAATTATGCTCAACCTACTCTCTAAAAAAATTTATGTTGTCGACGATGATGAACTTGTGTTAAAGTCGATAAAACGCAAACTCGCCAACTATGGTTTTACCGACATTACAACGTTTGATAATGGGTATGATTGTGTAGAGCATCTTAACAACAAACCATTTCTTATTCTATTAGACTATCAGATGGAAAATTTCAATGGACATGATGTTCCTAGAAAAATTAAAAGATACAATCCAAATATCCATGAAATTATGCTTTCTAGTCAGCGTGATGTAGCAAATGCAGTAAAAATCCTAAAACATGGAGCTTTTGACTACATAACCAAAGGCAAAAGTGACTTAAATTAATTGGCAATGAACCAAGTCAACTTGCAGAAACTGCGTTTTCTCGAGTTACCGCAGTTTTGGGCATTTTCATCCTACCTGTGTTGGATTCCGTTCGGGTATATTGGGGTAGAATCACATCAGGTTACTCACCATTTAGAGCAGACAAATCACACATGCATCATTTGGTAATAGGTCTTAACATTAGTCATAAAGGGCTTCATTTATCATCGTGCTTAGTGCCCTGACATGCATGTTACTAGTGGGTTATGGCCTTGCCTTCATCAACTTTACTGCTATTTTGCTCCTCGTTATATTTATTCTAATAACAATAAGTCAAATTCTTTTAGCCATTCACAGATTAAACGAATGGCAGATTAGAATTAAAAATTTGGAATATCGAGACTAGGTAAGGTATGTTTCTAAATCCCTTAATGCCGATACAATCTGTTTCTCTATTTTGATGTATAGCTCATCAACTTTCACCTTATCGAAGTCATTTTCATCCATGTCTTCTAAGGCATCTGTACGTCTTCAGCGAAAGTTGAACTTTTTGAGTGAAAAACTAAGAGAGAGTTCATGCTAATTTAGTTTAAATTTCTGATACTGTTTTTTACGAGCCTTA
>Ga0209630_10002466_pt1 | contig 17845 bp, 2 predicted proteins | sample COG_01_FD_184745 | JGI IMG/M metagenome (GOLD analysis project Ga0209630, IMG submission 184745) | Pelagic Microbial community sample from North Sea - COGITO 998_met_01 (SPAdes) (version 2) | ecosystem: Environmental > Aquatic > Marine > Neritic zone/Coastal water | place: Helgoland, sampling... | reverse complement strand
CATATAATTGAATAAATTGTCTTAATAAAAACATAAAACTAATTTTGGGTCTCACTATCTCTTCATCTGGTATTTCCGTCTCATAAAATGCTTTATATAATATCATTCCTAATATATTATCCATTGGCACATTTTCAAAAATCTTAATAGGGAAATTATTCGTAAACCCCCCATCATAATAATAATCATCATCTATCTTTACAGGTTTAAATAATATTGGCAAGGCCATTGATGCCGAACACGCTTTAAATACACATACATCGGGTGTCGTATCAACGCTAAATATTTTGTTTTTACAAGTATATATATTTGTAACCGATACATAAAGGTTTACTCCAAATCTTTTTGATAAATATGAAAACGTTATTTCATCTGTAATATCAGGATATTTAGTATAAATAAAGTCTTTTAAATAATTAGAAAAAATATTGATATCGGATAAACCACAGTCAGTTAGTAATTTAATACAGTTTTTATAGGGAATATTACATAATTTAAAATCTTGATTACCTTTTAATATTATTTCTTCCATCTCTTGTATAGTTAGTTTTAATGCAACCGCTAAACCTATGATAGAACCGATTGATGTTCCTGCAATATGTGTTATATTTTTATGCAAATTCTCAAAATATAAATATCTTATAGCGCCAATAAAAATAACACCCCGCATACCCCCCCCGGAAAGTACTAAATGTGTTATTTTCATATAACTATTTGAAAATATATAAAGATTATTACTTATATATTTGAATTATATTCATTGACATTTATATTATAATATTTTAAAGCTTCAAGAGCAGCGTTATTTTCGGCTTCTTTTTTGCTTTTTCCCGTGGATGTTGATATTATTGTTCCATTTCTATCCTTAACACAATAATTGAAAATTTTATAGTTATCCCTCGTAGATACACTCAGTTCCTTGAATTGTGGAATATCTTGCAAATAATTTTGCATATGTGATGTTAACATATCCTTATAATTATTTTTTACCCTTATCAATTCACTGAAATCTATATAATTTTCAATAATATATATTAGCCACGATTCTACCACATAATAACCCACACCTGTCATCGGAGATAATTGTATATTTTTGGGCAATATTACTTCATCATCTTCCGACTGATAATCTAAATATAAAGCCCCTATAAATGCTTCAAATATATCTTCCATTATTTTATAATTATTTCGCCCATTAGAGTCTTCAACCTGTTTAGATATTATTGCAAATTTTGGAAATCCTATCTTATCTGATAAATATCCCAACATTTTTCCATTTACTAATTTGGTTCTTATTTTTGAAAGAAATCCTTCGTTTTGATCAGGAAATCTACTATATAAATAATTTGCTACTATCATTCCCAGTAACGAATCGCCTAAAAATTCTAACCTTTCATATGAAACATCTTGTAAAGGCAGGCAATCACTCGGACAATTTATATTACTTTTATTAAAATCAATGTTTTTCATCGTACAATACGATTTGTGAACAAAAGCAACGCGATATAAATTAATGTTTTTATATTTTAATCCCTTCAACCCATTGGTATCAAATAATTCTCGCAAGTTTTCATCATTTAAAAGTACATTCTTATTATTATAAGGTAAATTTACACTATCTATTTCTTTTGTTTTATTATGAATATTGTCTATTCTCTTCATTGTACTGTCTAGGATATGAATTATATATATATATCATTTTTTCTTTATACATAAAGATATATATATAAATATTAATAGTATATTTCTTTTAAATAGAATAACATAATAAATGAGTTTTATTGGCAATCAAGGTATAGAACCAACAATACAACTCGATTCTGTTGGAATTGGATTACAACTCGGCGCTGATGGAAATGCCATTAATGTTGATGGTTTAGATTTAAACAGAAACGAGTATCTTGTTGTTGGTGAAAAAACATATTATCCGGAAGAAGATAATCAACGGAATACCAAATGGAGCCTATTAGTTAACAGTGATGGCGTCGCCGTTAACACATCCAGAAATTCTAGTTCTAATTTTTTAAATTCCGATACTTCATTTTTTGTTGATAAAAACTTTTATTGCGCAGGTATTGTTAAAGCCGCTGGTTTAGAACTCAATGATATCATATTAGATGGCGACCCTTTAACTAGTAGTTTAATTAGGGATTTTATTATTAACGCCAATAATATTTCCGCAAATCAACCCTTTCAAGCCGGTCTTAATACAAGTTATGATGACGTCTATAATTATAATTATTATATCAAAAATGTTTTTACACCTAATTTTGTTACTCTCGGTGGTCATGTAGATACATATGATAATACACATCCATTAAATATTGTATCAACCGCTAATAATAAATTTAATAGCATGCATATCGCAATTAGAAATGATACTAATAATGAAGAAGAACCTACAAAATTTGGATTTGGTATTATAGGTGGTTCTAACATATCCCCCGCTATAATATCAACCACGCGAGGTACACCATTAGAATTTCATATTAGTAAATCCTCGTCAAATATAGATGAATTATATGGCACAAGTGCAATACCAATATATACTAATATTAATCAATATCCCGCATTAGCAATTGACGAAAATAACAATATAGCTATTGGTATTAACAAAACTAGTCCCAAAGATTATACTAGAAAAGTCCTGAATAACGGTGAAATAACCAGTGAAGATATTATTGATGAAAATATTAAACTCCAAGTTAATGGCGTATCGTGTTTTAATGAAATTATAATGTATGATTATTACACCAATACTCATAAGGCTCTTGATGATATTTATGTTAGATCAACGGGTATAAGTGTAATAAATAGTGCGCAAATATCGGAAGGTGACTTTTTAGGAAACCTATATAATTTTAATAATATCACAGTAAATGATTTACTAAAAACTAGCAATTTAACTATTGATAATGACATCAATGTTAATAATAATATTCAAACAAGTTCATTAATAGTTGATAATGTAGCTAATTTTTCCGGTATAGTACAGTTTGATAATGAAGTTAATTTTAACAACGCGCAAAGTGTCAGTATTAATAAACTAAAAATTAATGATGATATTTATATCGGAAATCGTAAAATAATACCCATCGATATCGATGATCCTGCTACGGGTTACGGAACATATTCTAGAAGTGAAGATGGTAGTAACTATTTTTTCGTTTATGTTCATAGCAATATTGCGACTCTTGATGCTAATTGTAATATTAGTTTTCCTAAAAAAATGGCAATTGGGCTAACTGATAGCGACGGGTTTGATGGTGTTTTAAACATTATCAAAGATGATGTTACAACTAGTAATAATTTTGATATTACAATGAAAAATACTGTTGAAGGCAAAGAATATTATGCTAATATTGGTCGCCTATCGCGATTAGATTATAGTGATAATAGTCTAATATTTAACACTAATAAAGTTATTGGTAAAAATAACAATATCTATTTTTACCCTTCCACTGATATGGCAGATATTACCAGCAATTATTATTTGCCTAATATCAGATCAGTACCGCCTACTTTGTCCTTAAACCGCGAAAGAGTTGGTATTAATAAATTGGGTGCAAGAGTTGGATACGAATTAGATGTTGAAGGTAAAGTAGCCGCAAGAGACTACTATTTAACAATTGGCAATGAAATGCAAAGAACAAAAGGGTTTATTTATCAACCTAAAAACTTTTTCAATATTTATGATTCGCAAACAGATAAGTTTTGTATTAATTATAATAATTTGACATCATATGCTACCAATATGAAAGGTCTTAATGTTAAACGTGGTATCAATTCCGACTATTATTATCAAAATGACAAAATTATTGAAACTTTACAGATTGCCAATGACACTAATGGTTTTTATACAAATAAAAAAATATCTTTGGGATGGAATGGTGAAGATGTTTCTGTACCTCTACAATTACGAAATTTAACAACAGAAGATAATAATTATTCGGTTCTAAGAATATATCGTGGTGTTAAGGGCGGTGGTGCTAACAATAACGCAGATTATAGCGGTATTGATATTTGCGAATATGATAGAAATTTAAATACTGATAGAAATGCTGAAAGATGGTTTATTTATAAAAACCATACTTTTAATGACATAGATTCCAGAAATATACAACGCGTTGGACCATTGCAAATAGGTTATATTGATAAAGATGTAAAACCAAAAACTTATGGTATGTCATTTTATTATAATACTGAAAATTCTAATTATCACATAGATGTCAATAAAGATACAGTATCTTATGAAGATAATAATGCTGCGATGTCTATATATGGAGATTTAGATGTACATGGTAATATCAATATTATTGATAAATACGGGAGTAATTATAATTTTAGATTAGATAACCTAAACACATTAACGCAAATTACACAATATATTACTACGGTTGAAACAACTCAATATAATGATGCTGCTCTTGACGACGAATCAGATTTACCTTCGGTTAATAATGATATTCGTTATACCGGATATAATATACTTTATACTCCCACGAAAAGTGTCATTGTTGACCCAATAGAAAAAACAAATATTCCTATTATTGTTAAACAGGATAACTCTAACCTGGCAGTAGCTAAATTTATAACATATTCAGATTATACCTCTAATAATTGCTCATCATTTATTGAACTTGCAATATATAATTGTAATTTAATGATCGCTGATGATAATTACGAAAAAACGGGTAATATTAAAAATATGATAAAGTTCAATTTATCAAGCGATGACGATAAACATACTAATTTTGATATGAGTTTCTATCACCAAGATTATTACAAAAAATTCTATAATTTCAAAAACAATATTGATGAAAGTGGCAATTTTTTGGGTTCGTCAACACATATCGGTATTGGTAATAATATTGATAATAATAGTAATGTCGCTTTTCATATAGATGATATTAATAAATATGGTCTCCAACTAACAAATAACCACCATGCGCCAGCCATTAACTTATTATATACAGGTGGTTCAAGCAATATTTATCATACATTATCAGGAGCTAGTTTTGAAAATAATTATAGATTTAGCATTGATGTCGCAAATAAAAGTGTTTTTAATGAACCCGAATCATCTAATGTTTTTACAATTGATGCGTTTGATGGAAATAATTTGAGGAAAGGTGCGCGTTTCGGATTTAATGAAGATATTTTAGCAGAATCATTTGTTATTAAAACAGATTATGATACACCAGCTATGGCAATTACAAGTAGATATACTTCCGAATATGTCTTTGATAGCGTTGTTGATATTTTTCCAGATAATTTATTATTATCTAGATTAGCATCCGAATGGAATAATACTAGCAAAGAATATTCGGTTACTTATAATTATGGTGTATCTTATTTTCCAGATATTGATAATAATCTAAATCCCATCTCTTATATTAATAAATTAGACCCCAACTTCTTATTCAAAACAAGCGTATCACAAAGTAGCAATATTAATTATAAAACATTTCATTCTAATCTGGATATATTTTATAATGCATCTAATCTAAATATTGATTTTAATAATTATAAAACAAGTACTTTAAACGTAACGAATTATGACATTACGAATAATATTACAACGTGTACATTAGATTTTACAACTGAATTATTTACTTGCAATATTTTATTAGTACCACAATTATCATTTACTGATAACACTATTACTATTGACGATTCTAAATCATCTGTTATAATTATTGAAGATTCATTTTCTAGCAACATTTCCCTTATTGATAACGTTACATCTAACTATGATTTTACATATAATTATAGTAATGTCGTGTTTTTACCAGAGTATCTTAATTGTAATATTACATATTTCTCACATTTTAATTCAAATATTGTTGATGATAGCAATATGATATATATTAATAATGAAATATATATTGACATATTACCATTTGACAGCGATGATATATTTTATCAATACATGAATGCAGAGGTAGAAACAAGATCACTAATAGATAATGGTATTTATACAAGTATATTTTTAGAAACAACAACTTCAAATATTGTGAGAATTAACTCAAATATTGACTTAACAGGTAAATTTACAGCAGAGCGACATAATACAATATTATTTAAAAGCTCAAACATATTACCAAATTCTTTTGTGAATCTAGAAGCCGAAGACAATCATTTTGATTACGACTATAATATACAAATTGAAGATGATAGTTCTAATATTTATATAATATCCTCTAATTTTGTCGTTAATAATAATGTAAATAGCCTTCCGCGTGATATGGAACTTATTAATGTTAATAGTAATTATTTATTTGAAGACCATTTTAATATATACGGTAACGATATTACAAACAAAATTTATCTCAATGAATACTTTAATAAATTATCAAATAATCAAGATAGAAATTATGTTATTAATGTTAAAAATTATAACTACAAAAATTTTAAACCACATATTACTCTTTCAAATGAGATAGATACCTTGAACAAAAAAGATGGTCACGAAATATATAGTTATGATGGTATTTTTGAAATCAAATACGTAAATGGTAATGAAAATGATAATAGAACACCATTGCGAATTGATGCCGACGGTAATACTTTCATAAAAGGTGATATAGATATGGGAGGAAATATTAGATTTGATGGCAAAATATATGATAGTAACGGCAATGATTTAATTCAAATATTAAATAGTAATCATTATAAAGAATATGAAATTAATTCTAGTAATATACATTTTAATTCTTTGGGATCTAATGGTGTAGAAATACGTTCATATTCAAGTTCCAATTACGATGATTTTAAGTTTTTTTACGCACAAGATTACTTAGATTATGGTATGGTTAATGATGTTATGATATTGCATAAGCGATTTGACGAGGAAACACAATATAAAATAGATATGTATGGTGATATTGACACGTCCAATGGTATATTGAGAGTTGAAGGCCGTGATGTTATTCGTGATTCATGTAATTATATATTACATTCTAGTAACGTAATTTCAAATAGAATATCGGAATTAGAAACTGATTTTATATCAGAAGAAGCTCATTCTAGTAATAGATTTATAGTAGATCATAATTATGATTATAATATGTCTATAAATGGAGATTTAGTTGTTTATAGTAACGTAATTATATATAGTAACTTAACTGTATTAGGAGAGTTTACAACATTAAATACCGAAGTGTATACAACAGAACAAGTTGATATTACTAATCATGGTAATGATATCGCTTTAAAAATTAAGCAAACAGAAGATTATAAAATCGTGGGTATATTTGATGATTCTAGTGAAGTTTTTACAATAGCATATTCTGGTAATGTCGGTATACACAGTGATAACCCTATCTTATCTCTTGATATCAATACTACTGACGCAATACATTTACCCCGTGGAAACGTATTAGAGCGACCTACGCGAGATAAAACAGGCGCGGATTTAACTTCATTGCAAGGTATTATTCGTTTTAACAATGAATATGGGCAATTTGAAGGATTTGGTTCAAATAATCAATGGGGTGTATTAGGAGGAGTTAGAGATGCTGATAGAGATACATACATAATAGCCGAACAAGAAGCTGGATCCGACGATGATTATTTATTATTTGTTACTGCTGGGTCAGAAAAAATGGTAATTAAAGATGATGGTAGAATTGGTATTGGTATGTCCGCCCCTACCTATTATCTTGATGTGGTTGGTGATATTAGAGCAGCCAGCAATCTATATATTGGTAGCAATTTCGGTATTAATAATGAAACCCCTTTTGTTACAATGGATGTCAATACGACCGATAGTATTAAGATACCAAAAGGCGATAGTTCACAGCGACCTGTTGATAACTATGAAACTGATGAAACCCACAGAGGTTATATACGCTTTAACACACAGTTAGAACAGTTTGAAGGATATGGTGAAGGTAACAAATGGGGTGTATTAGGTGGCGTTAGAGATACTGATAGAGACACTTATATAATAGCAGAAGATTATGCTGGTGATGATAATGATGAGCTAAAACTTGTAACAGCTGGTTCCGAAAGAATGATAGTTAAAGCAGATGGTAAAATTGGCATCGGTATGTCAGCACCTACTTATTATCTTGATGTGGTTGGTGATATTAGAGCAGCCAGCAATCTATATATTGGTAGCAACTTCGGTATCAATAATGAAACCCCTTTTGTTACAATGGATGTCAATACGACCGATAGTATTAAGATACCAAAAGGTGATAGTTCGCAGCGACCTGTTGATAACTATGAAACTGATGAAACCCACAGAGGTTATATACGTTATAATACTGAATTACATCAGTTTGAAGGTTATGGATCAAATAACAAATGGGGTGTATTAGGTGGTGTTAGAGATACTGACAGAGATACTTATATAATAGCGGAAGATTATGCCGGTGGTGATAACGATGAGCTAAAACTAGTAACAGCCGGTTCCGAAAGAATGATAGTTAAAGCCGACGGTAAAATTGGCATCGGTATGTCAGCACCTACCTATTATCTTGATGTGGTTGGAGATATTAGAGCAGCAAGCAATCTATATATTGGTAGCAACTTCGGTATTAATAATGAAACACCTTTTGTTGCCATGGATATTAATACGACAGATAGTATTAAAATACCGAGAGGCAATATAGAACAACGTCCTGTATCGGGCGAAGAACAAGATACTGACCTCAGTATACACAAGGGTTATATACGTTACAATACTGATTTGGAGCAATTTGAAGGATTTGGTGCGGGAAATAAATGGGGTTCTCTTGGTGGTATCAAAGATGTTGATGGCGATACATATATTTCTGCCGAAAATAGTGCCGGCGATGATAACGACGAGCTCAAATTCTTTACCAGCAGTAATGAGAGAATGGTAATTTCAAGTAATGGTTTTATTGGTATTGGAACTAAACATCCTAATTATGTCATTGATGTAGTCGGTGGTGTAAATATAATTACAGAAGGAAATGACTATATTTTCTCCATTGATGACCGGGACATTATGCAAGAATCTCATGATTATACAACAGCTACAAGTAATGTAATATCCAATAGAATAAGTGATTTGGAAACCGATTTTATTTCAGAAGAAGCACATTCAAGTAATAGATTCATTGTAGACCATACATATAATTTTGATCTGTTTGTTAATGGTGATTTAACTGCGTCAAATTTAACTATTCATGGAACTACTACAACACTTAATACTGATATTTATGTTACAGAACAATTGGATGTTCAAAATAGTGGTGCGGGTATAGCATTAAATGTACTACAACATGATAATACAGGTGTGGCATTCAATATTCAACAAAATGATACAACTTATAATATTTTGAATATTTCCAATAGTAGCGATCAAGTATTTACTATTACAAATGACGGTAGTGTGGGTATAGGTGTTACAAATCCCAATAATAATGGTAATTTATTAGATGTAAAAGGTAATATTAATATTATAACAGATGGCGAAGATTATATTTACACTATTGATGGTCGTGATATTATCCAAGAATCTCGTGATTATACAACAGCTACAAGTAATGTAATATCCAATAGAATAAGTGATTTAGAAACTGATTTTATTTCCGAAGAAGCTCATTCAAGTAATAGATTTATTGTAGACCATAAATATGATAATGATTTATTACTAAATGGTACTTTAACCATTAACAGCAATTTAATACTATTTGGTGATACTGATGTAGCACTTAAAATAACACAAAATGGCGATCAAGATATTGTAAATATATATAATGATACTGATGAAATATTTACTATTTTACAATCTGGTTTTGTGGGTATAAATACAGAAAATCCACTTGTTTCGTTGGAAATTAACACAACGGATAGTATTAAAATACCCGTTGGTACAAGCGATGAAAGACCAACTGTAAATCTTGCCGAGGGAACAAATCTGAGTTTACATAGAGGGTATATACGTTTTAATACCGACTTAGAACAATTTGAAGGATTTGGTGCCAGTAATACATGGGGGTCATTAGGTGGTATTAAAGATATAGATGGTGACACCTATGTGACAGCGGAAAATAGTGCAGGCGAAGACAATGATGAGCTCAAATTCTTTACAAGTAATCTTGAAAGAATGGTTATTTCAAGTAATGGTCTAATTGGTATTGGTACAACAGTCCCGGAATACACATTTGATATCGTTGGTGAAATAAGAGGTTCTTGCAATTTATATATATCTGATAAAATTGGTATTGGAACTCTAGAACCATTAGTTACATTAGATATAAATACAGTTGATGGTATTATTTTACCAAAAGGTAATAGCTCTGAGAGGCCAACAAATTATTTAGATATAAGCGACGTAAATACATCTAACTATATCGGTACTATACGTTACAATTCGGAATTGAAACAGTTTGAAGGTTTTGGTACCGGTAATACATGGGGTTCTCTAGGTGGAATTAAAGATGTTGATGGGGACACTTATGTAACAGCTGAAAGTAGCCCGGGCGAAGACAATGATGAACTTAAATTCTTTACAAGCAATCTTGAAAGAATGGTCATTTCAAGTAATGGCTTAGTTGGTATCGGCACAACATCTCCTGATAAAAATTTAACAATATATAGTGAAAACGCGTCATTTTCTATCCAAGATGCAAGAAATGGAACGGAATCAGTATCATCAATTGAATTAGTAAATGGTTCAAATAATGATTTTGATAAAAATGAATTAAATTATGGATGGAAAATATCTAGCAGTAATGACCTATTTAATATTACTTGTGGTAGCAATAGTGCTATTAATGATAGATTTATAATTGATGGCAAGACAGGTAATATAGGTATTGGAACAAAACCACATATATATGACTCCCTGCAACACGAAGACGAATTTAAGGTTAATATAGTTGGAAGTTTAAATATAGAAGGAGATATTTATAGAGATGGCACATTATTCTTTGGTGGGGGCGGTGGTACTGGTGGTGGGAGTATGGGTGTTGTTTCTCAAAATATGACCGTACAGACAATGACAGAAACTTATTCTGGGACTCGTGTTATGAGCGAAAATGATGCCCAAAACGGCGACGCAGATAATGGATGGAGATTCATAGATAATGATTTAGATTCCGGTTTTGTTATTAAAATAAAACCGACACATAGAAAATCAAAGGTTTTATTGAACTTATCATCGCACATTGGCTTTGATAGTACTCTTGATTCCAGATGGTGGGGTCTTAAATTATATAGAAAAAGAGATGGTGAAAATTGGATAGAAGTTAAATCAGCTAATGGAAATTATAATAGCACAACAGAAGATAATGGTGACCCGGCATTAATTGGTGGTTCTACGGCATGTTGGCTATCCCATAACTTAGGTGCTAATTTATCAACATACGAAAACTTTGTAGCTAATGTTTCGGGTAGTTTCTGTGATAGCCCTGATACTCGCAAAGACGTATATTATACTGTTAAGTGGAAATCTAGATTGGGTGATACCACTGATTTATCTGGCGATGGAGACTTATATCTTAATAGACCCGCAAAATATAATGCCGCCTTTACACCTGTTTTATCTTCATCTTGGGTAGCACAAGAATTATGGCAATTAGGTACTCCATATATTCCAGCAAACGGTTCTAATATTATTACATTATATAATCAAGATTATGTTGGCATTGGTAATACAGAACCCGTTTATGAATTAGATTTAATTGGCAATTTCAGATCCGCTGGTGATATTTTTGTTGACGGAAAAATAGGTGTTAATACATATTCCCCAGCATTTTCATTAGATATTAATGCTACTGATGGACTCAAACTGCCCGCCGGTGACGAAGCACAGCGACCCGATAGTTCCACAATAGTTAAAGGTGTTATACGATATAATACCGAAAGTGAACAATTTGAAGGTTATGGTGCCGGTAACGCTTGGGGATCATTAGGTGGAGTCAAAGATGTTGACGGCGATACTTATATTAGTGCCGAAAATAATGCTGGCGATGATAATGATGAGCTCAAATTCTATACAAGCAGTAATGTGAGCATGGTCATTACTAGCAATGGCTTAATTGGTATTGGCACAGAGTCACCAGCATTTTCATTAGATATTAATGCTACTGATGGACTCAAACTACCCACCGGAGACGAAGCACAGCGACCCGATAGTTCCACAATAGTTAAAGGTGTCATACGATATAATACGTATAGTGACCAATTTGAAGGTTATGGTGCCGGTAACGCATGGGGATCATTAGGTGGAGTCAAAGATGTTGACGGTGATACTTATATTAGTGCTGAAAATAATGCTGGTGATGATAATGATGAGCTCAAATTCTATACAAGCAGTAATGAGAGAATGGTCATTACTAGCAATGGCTTAATTGGTATTGGTAATACAGAACCTAACTATAAAATAGATGTAGATGGTGAAATAAATGCGTCTGCTTTTAACATAAACGGTACACCATTTAGATTAGAGTTTCCAAGTGGAATGACATTACAATCAAAACATTTAACATTTACAGATACTTGTACTAAGAGTGATACAGAGGTTGATTGGGTGCCAGTGAATAATGATTTAACTTCTGGTTTTGTAATTAGAGTTAAACCAACACATTCATCATCAAAGATATTATTAAATCTCATTTGTCACATTGGCATGGATTATTTACATGATTCCAGATGGTGGGGATTGAAATTATATAGAAAAATAGGAACAGGAAATTGGAACGAAATTACAGGAGCAAATGGAACAGGTTCTAATAATGGTTCAGCATGCTGGATATCTCATAATTTGGGAGCCGAATCTAGTACATATTCTCATTCTATTACAAATGTCACTGGTTCTTATGAAGACGAACCGCAAACAACCGAAGACGTATATTATACAATATATTGGAAATCACGTTTAGATGGTACAAATGGTAGGTTATATCTAAACAAATCTGCCGAATCTATTGATACTAATTATCCCAAACCTTCTTCAAGTTGGTCGGCTTCCGAAATATGGAATAATGGAGTACCATATGTGCCTCCGCCTGCGTCTTCTGTAATATCCATATCTGATAATAATGTTGGTATGGGTATTGTACCAACAATTGATAGTGTATATAAATTAAATGTAAATGGTAATATAAAATGTCATAATTTATTTCAAACAAGTGACAGACGCTATAAACAAAATATATTACCATTAGAATCAGCATTGCAAATGATAGGTGGTATAAATCCTGTATCATATACGACATGCGAAGAAAGCAAAAGAAAATATGGTTTTATTGCACAAGATTTAGAAGATATAATACCCGACATAGTTAATATACCACGCGATAGCAAAGATTTATATAGTATTGATTATATTTCTATGATACCATTATTAACAAAGTCTATACAAGAATTATCTAATATCATAAATAATCAACAAAAAGAATTAAATTGGTTAAAAACTAAGTTATGATTTGCGAATTTTTTTTATTAAATATAAATATTAATTATATAGATAGAAGAGTATAAATATGACTATCTTAAATGTAGGTTACGGTACTACTGATCCCCAAGAATTATTGCACTTGGTACAAAGTAATGTAACACTTATTTTGCAAGATAGCAGAAATAATAACGAAGGTACGGCAAACTTAGAATTTATTCAGGGTCCTGGAAATTTTGGCGAAAATTCTCATATTGATTGGAAACTATCTAATTCTAATTCAACCTTTTGTATCAAAAGAGCAGCTAACAATATTACTAGTAATGTTGTTGTAGTAAATGAAAATGGAAACGTAACTGTCAGTAATGATATGTTAGTACAGGGCGAGTTTATAAGACAAGGTGTTAATATATATTATCATTTTGAAAACAGAATAGATGACGTTAATTCTAGTTTGGAAAATGAACTTGATTCCACATCTAATATCTTATTCATACAATCTAGCAATTTTACTGTCAATACAAGCAATTATGTTCTCAAAATAGAAGATGAAGTTAATGATAGAATAGATAACGCCAATACTTACTCCTTAAATACTTCAAATATTATATCAAATAGAATTACGAATTTATCGGCTGATAAAATAGCAAATGGTAATAATAATAAATTTATTGTTAACGGTATTTATTCAAACGATTTTGAAGTATATGGTAATCTAACAGCATCAAATTTAACTATCCATGGCACTACCACAACTCTAAATACAGATCTATATGTTACTGAGCAATTAGATATCCAAAATAATAGTGATAGCGTAGCATTAAATATAATACAACATCATTCTAGCAGTGACGTAGTTAATATAGCTACTAATACAACACAATTATTAACACTTAAAAATGATGGTAAATTCGGAATTGGTACAACTGTTCCCGCTTTTACATTGGATTTAAATGCTACCGATGGTATCAAGTTACCCTCCGGTGGTGAAGATACTAAGCCTGATAATTTGGTTTCTAGCAACTATGGTTTGATACGTTATAATACCGATTTAAAAACATTTGAAGGATATGGTCACGGTGGGTCCAGTGGTGCTTGGAGTTCGCTTGGTGGAGTCAAAGATGTTGACGCTGATACTTATATTAGTGCCGAAAATAATGCTGGTGATGATAATGATGAGCTTAAATTCTTTACAAGCAATTTTGAAAGAATGGTCATTACTAGCAATGGCTTAATTGGTATTGGTACAGAGTCGCCGGCATTTTCATTAGATATTAATGCTACTGATGGACTCAAACTACCCGCCGGAGACGAAGCACAGCGACCCGATAGTTCAACAATAGTTAAAGGTGTCATACGATATAATACGTATAGTGACCAATTTGAAGGATATGGTGCTGGTAACGCATGGGGATCATTAGGTGGAGTCAAAGATGTTGACGGTGATACTTATATTAGTGCTGAAAATAATGCTGGCGATGATAATGATGAGCTCAAATTCGTTACAAGCAATTTTGAAAGAATGGTCATTACTAGCAATGGCTTAATTGGTATTGGTAATACAGAACCTTCTTCATTATTATCACTATCAGGTGATGATACTACTATCAAGATACAAGATGGTAAAAATGATGATACCGGTTCAACTAATATTGAACTCATTAATGGCCCAGTAGACTCATTTAGCGATAATACAAACCTATATAATTGGAGAATTTCTAATAGTAATAACCAATATATTTTAGCAAGTGGAAGCAATAATCAAATATATGAACGATTTATTATTAGCGGGGAAACAGGTAACGTTGGTCTCGGTACACAACCACATATATTTGTAGAAGGTGAAAATGATGAATATAAAATGACAATTAAAGGAAATATAAATGTTGATGGTTTCATTTATAAAAATGGGGAGATTTATCGCGGTGAAGGAAGTGTAGGTGTTATATCACAACATATGCCCGTTCAAACACAATCTATCACTTATACTAAAACTAGAATTATGACAAGTACAGAAAGCAATTCCCAAAATATAGTTCCCGATAATGGTTGGAGATTTATAGATAATAATCTGACAAGTGGATTTGTAATAAAAATAAAACCGTCGCATGTAAGATCAAAAATATTATTGAATCTTTCTTGTCATGTTGGTTTTGATAGTATACCAGAATCAAGATGGTGGGGACTCAAACTATATAGAAAAATAGAAGGATTGAATGGTGGTAATTGGACAGAAGTAAGTGAAGCAAATGGAGAAAATACAACTGGGTTTTCAAGCTGTTGGTTATCTCACAACATGGGCGCAAACTTATCTACTTACGAAAATTTTATAACAAATGTATCAGGTACCTTTTTTGACGAACCGTTCAAAGGTATCTCTTCTGATATTAAAACTGTTTATTATACTGTTAAGTGGAAATCTAATTTAGGAACATATAATACTAATAGCGGTGGTGGTGAATTATATTTCAACAGACCTGCTGTATTACTTGATACAAGCAACTCACCTGTTTTGTCATCTTCTTGGTCGGCGCAAGAGGTATGGCAATTAGGAACTCCATATATTCCCGGCGAAGCTTCTAATGTGATTACCATTTTTAATCAAGATTTTGTAGGTATTGGCAATACCGAACCCCAATATGAATTGGATGTCGGTGGCGATATCAATATAACAGGGACTTATTTATTAAATAATGTTGATGTTTTCACATACACAAGCAATTATATTCTTAGAATAGATGGCGAAGTTAATGACCGGCTTGATACTACTGATTCTAATTTAGCTAATACTGATACTGGTATAATAACTACATCTAATATTTTATTCTTACAATCTAGCAATTTTGATGCTCATGCAAGCAATTATATTCTTAGAATAGATGGTGAAGTTAATGACCGACTAGATACTACTGATTCTAATTTAGCTGCTACTGATACTGGTATAATAACTACATCTAATATTTTATTCTTACAATCTAGCAATTTTGATGCTCATGCAAGCAATTATATTCTTAGAATAGATGGTGAAGTTAATGATAGGCTTGATACGACTGATACTGGTATAATAACTACATCTAATATTTTATTCTTACAATCTAGCAATTTTGATGCTCATGCAAGCAATTATATTCTTAGAATAGATGGCGAAGTTAATGATAGGCTTGATACGACTGATGCTGGTATAATAACAACTTCTAATATTTTATTCTTACAATCTAGCAATTTTGATGCTCATGCAAGCAATTATATTCTTAGAATAGATGGCGAAGTTAATGATAGGCTTGATACTACTGATACTGGTATAATAACCACTTCTAATATTTTATTCTTACAATCAAGCAATTTTGATGCTCATGCAAGCAATTATATTCTTAGAATAGATGGTGAAGTTAATGATAGGCTTGATACTACTGATGCTGGTATAATAACTACATCTAATATTTTATTCTTACAATCTAGCAATTTTGATGCTCATGCAAGCAATTATATTCTTAGAATAGATGGCGAAGTTAATACTCGGCTTGATGGAGTTGATAATGTAGATAATATACTAGGTTTTTTTAGAGATACAGAATTTGAAAAAGATGATTCTGATTTTATCAATATCAAAAAAGCAAGTGCCACTAATATTGGTGGTATTATGGTAGACAATGATACTATAACTATTGACGAGTTCGGTGTTATTAGCGGTAGTCAAAATATAGATCTATCCGGTTATGCTACTAAAAGTTATGTAGATGGTATTGCTTCTGGTCTTGTTTTTAAAGATTCGGCAAAAGTTGCAACAATAACTAATATTGCAAGCTTGTCTGGAACACAGGTTATAGATGGAGTTAGTGTAGTTTCTGGCGATAGAGTATTGGTCAAAAATCAATCAATCCAAAGCGAAAATGGTATATATATATGTTCTACCAGCGCGTGGAGTAGATCAACAGATTTTGACCAAAGTAGTGATAATATTGGCGCTTTTGTATTTATTGATGCAGGTAATACAAACAGTGGTACTAGTTTTGTATGCAGTAATGACTCGGCTATAACTATCGGTACTACTGATGTCATTTTTACAAAATTTACAAGTTCTGGGCAATTAATTCCAGATAATGGCTTAATACAAAATGGTAATGAAATATCAATAAACGCAAAAACGAATGGTGGTATTATATTTGAAAATAAGCAAGCAATTATTGATTTATCTGCTAGTTTATTAGAGGGTGTGCTTCCGGCTAGTAAAGGCGGGACTGGAAAAAACACCTTGAATGATTCTATTACATTAGGACAACATACTATTGGTAAATATGTATCTACGATAACTGCTGGTAATGGCTTATCAACATCGGGTGCTGATACCGAAATTTCTACTCATACATTATCAATTGACGCAAAAACAAATGGCGGGCTTGTAATAGAAAATCATCAATTAGCTATTGATTTATCTGCTGGTTCTATAACTGGAACATTAGCTATAAG